>Ga0075470_10000406_pt1 | contig 14306 bp, 9 predicted proteins | sample DEB19_08_DNA_4_FD_71482 | JGI IMG/M metagenome (GOLD analysis project Ga0075470, IMG submission 71482) | Aqueous microbial communities from the Delaware River and Bay under freshwater to marine salinity gradient to study organic matter... | ecosystem: Environmental > Aquatic > Marine > Coastal ... | reverse complement strand
GCCATCGGGCCAGACCGGGCTGCCGCTGATCGTGGTGAACGCCCGCAGGGAGACCGGCAGCATCGCCGCGCCCACGAGCGCCAAAATGGGAAAAAAGCGCCGCATGGCTCAAGGTAGTCGGGCCCGCGTCGCCTCCGCGCGGACGGCCGTGGAGAAATCCGCCGGCGAAAGCGGCCGCGCCCGAGCCAGCGTCTGACGAGAGGTGAACATGGCGAGCGCCGGCGATGTCAGCGGCAGGGAGACATCCTCGAGACGCGACAAGGGCACGCCGTTGTCCCGCGCAACGTAATCGGCACCGGCGGCGTCGCGGAGCACGCGGTACCGCCCGTAGGCCATCGCAACGAGCGGGCAGATCTGCGGCCCGGCCCGCTCCACGAAAAGGATTTCGCGCGCGCCCGGTTCGAACGTCGGCATCCCCGCCACCTCCATTGATAGGTCGCCGACGGTGCCGCCGAGAAACTCCAACGTGACCTCGGCCGGCAGCGGTGCTCCCCGGATGACCTCGGCCACCCGAAAGGTGACATGGGTGAAGATGGCGCGCTCCGCCCCGCGCGTCACGAGTTCGGAACGTAGACCGACGACTTCGCCGCGGAAGACGTTGGAGGCGCGGGCGACGAGCTTGGGAAAGTCGGGCGGCTCAACCGTCGTGGCACCCGCCGGCGATCCCGCCAAAAAACTGAAACCGAGCAGGAACAGGCAGCGCAAAACCGCGGGACATCGGAGGCCGGCGGGGCAGGAAGGCGGTTTCATCGGCCGAACCCGTGCGTGAAAGCCGGGGAAACACAAATTTCCCACGCATGGCGCGGGCTCAAGGCGGTTTCGGACTGTCACCTCAAGTTGCCCTACTCGCCACTCGACTCAGGGCGTCGCCGGGGAGGAGTTTGACCCGTCGTCTGCCGCCGGCGCTTCGCTCGGGCCGGCATGCGAAATCCCCATGAAACACGCCTCCACGCTCCGCTTTGCGTTTCTCGCCATCGCCACGCTTGTCCTCGGCCTGAGCGCCGACACCGCTGCCGCCCAGTCCCCGTCCGGCGCGATCAGCGGCCGCGTTCTGAACGCGGAGAACGGTCTCTACCTTTCCCGGGCGCTCGTGAGCGTCGAGGGGACCGCGCTCGAGGTGCTGACCGACGATTTCGGCAACTACCTCGTGCGCGACGTGCCCGCCGGCGCCGCCCGCCTTCGGGTCGTGTACACGGGCCAGAGTCCTCTCAACGCGACCGTCGACGTCATCTCCGGGCGTACCACGCAGCGGGACTTGGTGTTCAACGAGGCTCCCGCCCCCGGACGGACCGGCACTGTGCAACTCGACCGTTTCGTGGTGGCCGGGGACCGTTTTCGCACCGCGCAGGAGATAGCGATCAACGAGGAGCGCTTCTCCGTGAACATCAAGAACGTCGTGTCCGCCGAGTCGTTCGGCGACATCCCGGAGGGCAACGTGGGCGAGTTCGTCAAATTCCTGCCCGGCGTGGAGATCGGCTACGGCGGCACCTACACGTCCGAGGCCGACGCGACCGGCATCTCCGTGCGCGGGTTCGGAGCCGAGGATACCGCGATCTACATCGACGGCGTGCCCGTGGCCAACGCCTCGCCCGCCAGCCTCACGCGCGCCGTAGGCCTCGACATGCTTTCGATCAACAACGCGTCGCGCGTCGAGCTCATCAAGGTCCCCACGCCGGACATGCCCGCCAACTCGATCGGCGGCCAGATCAACCTCGTGAGCAAATCCGCGTTCGAGTACGCGAAGCCCACCACGAGCATCCGCGCCTACCTGAGCGTCAACTCGCAGAACCTCGACATCTTCTCCCGGGCGCCCGGCCCGACGGACAAGGAGATGTTTACCGCCAAACCGGGCTTCGACCTCACGTATGTGCGCCCGGTGAACAAGCAGCTCGGCGTCTCGGTCACCCTATCCTCCTCCAACCAGTTCAACGAGAACCAGCGGGCCCGTCCGGAATGGCAGGCGACACCCGTGAACGGAGTGGACCTGCGCCCCGTCGGCGGCCTGGCCGGCGCCACCCTCACCAGCGTCACCGGCGGCTATACTTCAGACTACGCCCACCCTTTCATGAGCCGGTTCTCGCTCACCGACTCGCCACGCTACTCCAACCGGCACTCGGGCGCCGTGAAGGTCGACTGGAGGCCCGCGCCCGGGCTCACGCTCGCCGCCAATTACCAGATCTCCGTCTACGACTCGGCCGACGCCGCCCGGCGCCTGCAGATCCGGATCCAGCGCCCGCAGGATTGGTCGGACACACAGTCCGTCTCCTACCCCTACGTGAACGCGCCGCAGTCGGCCAACAACAGCGTCTTCAACCCCAGCAGCACGCTCGCGATGAACATCGATTCGCGCGACAAGATCGGCACCACGCACACCGGTTACCTCAAGGCCGCCTGGGTTCGTGGCGGATGGAATGTCGCCGCCGTCGCCAGCGCCTCCACCTCGCGCGGCTCGTACAAGGACATCGAGCACGGGCATTTTTCGACCGTCGACCTCAGCGTCGGCATCGGGCGCATCGCGTTTGAGAACATCCGCGACGGTGTTCCCGCTTCCACCACCATCTGGGATCGCAACAACGCGGTGGTGGACTTCACGCGGTTGGCCGCCTGGACGCCCGACTCGATCCAGGCCCGCTCGGGCAAGGCCGAGTCGCTCGACGACGAGTTCACCTACAAGGTGGACGTGCGCCGCGAGCTCCTCTCCTCCGCCTCGCTACAGCTGGCGGCCAAGGCCGGCTGGTACCGCGAGCAGACCCTGAAGAAGAAATGGGGCGTGGGCACCGGCTACCGCGAGACCTACACCGGCACGCTGCCGGCGACCGCTGATTACCTCGACACCACCTATTACAACATCGAGCCCGGCTTCGGCTTCGCTCCCCAGCAATGGGCCAGCACCTACCGTCTCTACGATTTCTACCTGAAGAACCGCTCCCTGTTCAGCGCCGCGAGCGACACCGACCAGGTGAACAACTACAACAGCTACGTTAACCAGAACAAACGCATCAAGGACACCTCCGACGCGTGGTACCTGCAGTTCGAGGGTCGCGCCCTCCGCAACCGGCTGACCTTCGTGGGTGGGGTGCGGCAGGACCAGTCGCGCCGCACCGGCCAGGGACCGCTCACGGACAGCAAGTGGAACTTCGTGAAGACCGCCACGGGAGAGTTGTACCGCGACGCCGCCAACCCGAACGGCGTGCGGATCGACCTTGCGACGAGCAACCTCTTCGCCACCAGCCCTGCCGGAGCAGCGCTCCGCAGCGCGCTCACCGCGCAGCGGATCGCTTTCCCCGAACGCGTCGTCCTCAACACCACGCTCGAGGGGCGCCGCCTGCAATTGAAGCCGCTGCAGGAGGTCCGCGCCCGTTCCAAGGGCGAGCCCGCCCCGAGCCTGAGCACCGCCTACAACCTCACGCCAAACCTGACGGCACGACTCGCCTGGTCGCGGAGCTTCGGCCGCATCGCGCTCGAGGACTCGACCAACGGCCTGCTCTCTGGCAACGGCGCCTACGTCATCAACGAGAACGAGACGGCCGGGGCCAGCCCCGCGGGCACGATCTCCGTCGCCAATCCCGCCCTGAAGCCCTGGATCTCCGACAACTGGGACTACCAGCTGAGCTACTACACGGCGACCGGCGGCAAACTCGCCGCCTCCTACTTCACGAAGAACGTGAAGAACTTCCAGGAAAACGTCTCCTACGCCGCGGGCACCGAGGGATTTAGCGACGTCGTCTCCGCGATCGGCCTCAACCCATCCGAGTACGACGGCTGGATCGTCAACACGTCCTACAACGGCATCGGCACGGCGAAAGTCAGCGGCTACGAGCTCGAAGTGCAGCAGAACCTCGGCAAGTTGCCGGCCATCGGCGCGTGGGGCCGCCCGTTCAACGTGTTCGCCAACTACACCCACAAGACGCGCCGGCAGGCCGCCACCAACCGCCTCTCCGCCCGACCCGCGGCCGACCAGACCGCGGCCGCCGGAGTGAACGCCACGTTCGGCTCGTTCACCGCGCTGCTCAAGGGCACGTGGAGCGACGTGCAGCTTGATCCTTCCGGCAGCCAGCAGACGATCACCTACAACGGCACGCCCTACCTGCTCGCCACGTACATTCCGGCCACCTTCAAGCTCGATACCAATTTCAACTGGCAGTTTTCCCGCCACTACGGGCTCTTCTTCAGCGCCCGCAACGCGCTCAATCGCTCCAACCGGAAGTACCGCTACGACCTGCAGGGCATGTACCCGGCCTACGCCCGTTGGGACGACATCCGTCAATTCGGCGTGCAGATGACGTTCGGCCTCCGTGGCACGTTCTGACGCACCCCGCGCCGAAGTGATCATGCTGGCACGCCTCTCCGGGCTTCGCCTCGTCGCGACCTGCGCCGCCCTCGCGTTTTCCGAGGCGGCCGCGGTCGCCGCGGATCCGGGCTACGCGGCGACCGCCCGCACCCGCGCCGAAAAGATCATCGCGACACTTGCCTTGGCCGACGCCGCCCAAATCAGCCGGGTGCGCGACCTTGTCGCCGGGCAATACCAGGCGCTCCACGACCTGCACGCGCGCCGCGACGCCGCCCTCGCCTCCGCGGGTACCGACGAATCCACGCGGATCCGCGCCGAAACCGGGAAGGACCTCGACCGCCTGCACTCCGCGTTCCTGCGCGCGTTGGGCGACGAACTCGCGAAGGACCAGATCGAGCGCATCAAGGACGGCATGACCTACGGCGTTTTGCCCGCCACCCTGCGGGTTTACCACGACATGTTCCCGCAGCTAACCCCCGCACAACGCGAGCGGATACGCTCCTGGTTGGAAGACGCCCGCGAGGAGGCGATGGACGCCGGCACGTCCAGGGAAAAGCACGCCGTCTTCGGGCGGTACAAGGGACGCATCAACAATTTCCTCTCCGCCGCCGGTTATGACCTTAAACAGGCGGAACGTGACCTCGCCCGGCGGCGTCAAGCGCAGGAAGCGGCGCCTGCACCCGCCAAATCGCCTTGAACAACCCCGTGCATCTCCTCCCCCGATTCGTCCTGTTGACACTGCTGCTCGCCTCCGTTGCCACCCTGCGTGCGCAATACCCGCGCATCTCAACCGAGGTTAAGAAACAGGCCGACGAGCGGATGGCCGCCGCGGACCGGCGTTCCGACGAGGCTTGGGCCCGCGCCCTGCCCGAGGTCGAGCGTTGGGCCGCGCTCGGCAAACCCTATCTCCCCGGCGCCGCGGAGCCCGGCGACCTGCCGCAGGCCCGCATCCCCGCCTTCCCCGGGGCACAGGGAGGCGGCATGTATTCCTTCGGTGGCCGCGGCGGTCGCGTGCTCACCGTGACCTCCCTCGCGGACCGGGGCCCCGGCACCTTGCGCGAGGCGCTCGAGTCCGGCGGCCCGCGCATCGTCGTGTTCAACGTCGCCGGCATTATCCGGCTCGAGGAACGCATCCGGATCCGCGCGCCCTACGTCACCCTCGTCGGCAGCAGCGCACCCGGTGACGGCGTGTGCATCGCCGGCAACACGGTCGAGATAGACACGCACGACGTCATCATCCGCCACCTGCGGTTCCGCCGCGGCGAAACCTGGGTCGGCGACCGCAACGACTCCCTCGGGGGCAACCCCGTCGGAAACATCATCATCGACCACGTCTCCGCGAGCTGGGGCCTCGACGAGAACATGTCCATGTACCGCCACATGCACCGCCCGCCCGGCGGCGGTCCCGAGCTCAAGCTGCCGACCGTGAACATCACCATCCAGAACTCCATCTCCAGCGAGGGCCTCAACACCTATCACCACGCGTTCGGCTCCACCTTGGGCGGTCTCAACAGCACCTTTCACCGCAATCTCTGGGCCTCCAACACCGGCCGCAACCCCAGCGTCGGCATGTACGGGGATTTCACCTTCGCGAACAACGTGCTCTTCAACTGGGTCCACCGCACCGTCGACGGCGGGGATCACCGCAGCCGTTTCAACATCATCAACAACTACTTCAAGCCCGGTCCCGCCACCCCGCGCGGCGCCCCGATCGCCCACCGCCTGCTCAAGCCGGAGTCCGAGCGCAGCAAGACCGTGGTCGACAATTTCGGCCGCGCCCACGTCGTCGGCAACGTTGTCGAGGGCCACGCGGTCGTCACCGCCGACAACTGGGCGGGCGGCGTCCAGCCGGACATCAAGGGCACCCGCCGCGACGAGATCCTCCGCGCAATCCGCTCTGAACAGCCGTTCACCCACGCGCGCCTCGAGCTTCTCGAAGCCGCGTCGGCCTACGAGCACGTGCTCGCCAACGCAGGAGCCACGCTACCCCGTCGCGATGCCGTCGACGAACGCGTGATCGCGTCGGTCCGGCGTGGAGAGGCCTCCGCCGCGGTCGCGCCCGAAACCCGCGCCTCGCTCAGCCAAGTCGGTTACACCGCCAAAACCATCGACGAGTTGCTGCAACTCATCCCTCGCGGAATCATCACGCATCCCTCCCAGGTGGAAGGCTATCCCGAGTACCGCGGCGAGCCCTACCTCGACACCGACCGAGACGGTATGCCGGACGCGTGGGAAACCGCGCACGGCCTGAACCCGCGTGACCCGGGCGATGCCGCCGCCGACGCGAACGGTGACGGGTACACCAACATCGAGAAGTTTCTCCACGGGCTGGATCCCCGCGCCGCCAAGATCGACTGGAATGACCCGCGGCACAACGTCGACCCGCGGGAGAGCCGCCCGCCGGTCCGGCGCTGACACACCGCACGGGATGCGAAAATCCGCGGGCCAGCAGCCGGTTTTCACCGCATGAAACGACGCGCTTTCCTCCAACAACTCGGTGCCGCCGCGACCGCTCCCGCGCTGCGCCTGCGCGCGGCTTCCGCCCCTCCGCGCTACCGGATCGCCGTGTGCGACTGGATGATCCTCAAGCGACAGAAGCTGGGCGCCTTCCCGCTGGCCCGGGAGATCGGCGCGGACGGCGTCGAAGTCGACCTTGGATCGCTCGGGGAGCGCGAGACCTTCGATAACCAGCTGCGCGATCCGTCCGTCGCGCGTCAATTCACCGAGGCCGCGCGCACGTCCGGCGTCGCGATTTCCTCCCTGGCGATGTCGGGCTTCTACGCCCAGTCGTTCGCGGAACGTCCCACCGTGGACCGGATGGTCGCCGACTGCATCGAAACGATGGCGCGCGTCGCTGTGCGCGTCGCCTTCCTGCCGCTCGGCGTGAAAGGCGATTTGACGCGGCAGCCGGAACTGCGCCCGGCCATCGTGGCGCGCCTGCGCTCCGCCGGGCGCCGCGCCGAGGCCGCCGGGGTGGTGATCGGGATAGAGACCTCACTCCCCGCCGCGGAAGAGTCGCAGTTGCTGGAGGAGATCGGATCACCAGCCATCCGGATTTACTTCAATTTCGCCAACGCGCTGCAGGCCGGCCGCGATTTGCACCGCGAATTGCGCACACTGGGACGCGACCGCATCTGCCAGATCCACGCGACCGACTCCGACGGGGTGTGGTTGCAGGACAATCCCCGGGTCGACCTGCGCGCGGTCAAGGCGACCCTCGATGCGATGGGATGGGCGGGGTGGTTGGTCGTTGAACGCTCGCGCAGCGCCCGCGATCCCCGCAACGTGAAGGCCAACTTCGGCGCCAACGTCGCCTATCTAAAATCCGTGTTCGCCTCCGCATGATCCCGACCGGCCGCCTCCTCACCGCTCTCATCGCCGGCGTGCTCGCCGGCGCGGACGTCGGGGGGAAGCAGGTGCCGCCCCCCGTGGCGCCGGGAAAGGACGGCCGGCTGGTTTATTCGACCGACGCGCGCGGAGATCGCGTACCGGACTATTCCACCGCGGGCTACCGTGGTGGCGGCGTTCCGATCCCCGACGCCGCCGCGACGCTGATCGTCGCTCCCGCCACCGGAGATGCGACCGCCCGCGTGCAGGCGGCAATCGATCACGTTGCGGCCTTGCCGGCCGACGCGGATGGCCGCCGCGGTTGCGTGCAATTGACCCCGGGCACGTTCGTGATCGCGGGCCAGCTCCGGATTCCCGGTGGAGTCACGCTGCGCGGAGCCGGTTCCGGCGACGATGGAACGCAACTCGTGGCATCCGGCACGGACCGCCGCGCGGTGATCGTGCTCGGAACTCGCCCGCGCGGCAGCTCCCCCTCGACCCCGGGCACCACAGTCATCGCCGACCGGGTTCCCGTGGGCTCGCGCCGCCTCAAAGTGGCCTCGGCCGCCGGTCTAAAAAAGGGCGACACCATCCTGATCCGTCGACCCAGCCCGCCGGGCTGGATCGCGGAAACCGGTATGGATGACGCGCCGGGCCGCCAGCCCTTCGCCTGGAAAGCCGGCACGATGAACGTGCGCTGGGAGCGCCGCGTCGAGGCGGTCGAGGGCGACACCCTGGTGCTCGATGCCCCCTTGACGACCGCCTTGGAGCAACGGCTGGGCGGCGGCATGATCCATCTTTCGCCGGACGGCGACGACGGCATCCCGCGCGAGATTGGCGTGGGGCACCTGCGGCTGGTTTCGGAAACCGAGACGGGGAACTCCAAGGACGAGGACCACGCGTGGACCGCGGTGCGCGTTGACGCCGCGCGGGACGCTTGGATTGCCGATCTGGCGACGCGCGGCTTCGCGGGATCGGCCGTGCATGTCGGAGCCGAGGCCCGTCGGGTCACGGTGCAGGACTGCATCTCGACGGATCCGGTGTCGGAGGACGGCGGATACCGCCGGCTGACGTTCCACACCGCCGGTCAGCAGACGCTTTTCCTGCGGTGCCGGGCAACCGGCGGTCGCCACGACTTCTCCACCGGCCATCTCGCCGCGGGACCGAACGTCTTTCTACGCTGTGAGTCGGAAGCCCCCGGTTCATTCAGCGGCTCCATCGGGTCATGGGCCTCGGGCGTCCTCTTCGACAACGTTCGGATCGAGGGCGGCGCGCTCCGCTTGGATAATCTCGAGGTCTGGAACCAGGGCGTCGGCTGGGCCGCCTCCAGTTCGATGGTGTGGCAATCGACGGCCTCGGTGATCATCTGCCGTTCGCCCCCGGGAGCGACGAACTGGGCCGCCGGGGTCTGGGGCCAGTTCGTCGGCGATGGTTCCTGGTCGATGGTCAATGAGTTCATACGCCCCGACAGCCTCTACGAGGCCCAGCTGGCGGAACGTCTCGGCGCCCCCGCACTCCGCGCGTTGGAAATCCGGCCGACTCCACGCTCACCCGAATCGGCCGCGCGCTTTGCGCCCGAGGTCACCGCCCACGCCCAGACTATCTCGGCGCACACTTCCCTGATGCTAGCCGGAGGCTGGCTCGCCAACGGTGGTATGATCGCGACCGGCCGGCAGGCCACGGTATCCTGGTGGCGGGGAAGCACCCACCCGGAACGCGCCGCGGAAGTCGGCCCCGCGCTGACGCGCTTTGTGCCGGACCGGATAGGACCGGGACTCACGGACGACCTGGAGGAAGTCGCGGACGGGATGGTCGCGCGCGGCGAAGTGGCGCTGCGGCACAATTGGGGCCTCTGGTACGACCGTCGCCGCGACGATCACCAGATGGTGCGCCGGGCCGACGGCGACGTGTGGCCGCCGTTCTTCGAGCAACCCTGGGCGCGCAGCGGCCGCGGCGTGGCCTCGAACGGCCTGAGCCGTTATGATCTGGAGAAGTTCAACCCATGGTATTTCAGCCGGCTGGCGGAGTTCGCCCGGATCGCGCGCGCCCGGGGGCTGGTGCTCGTGAACGAGATGTATTTCCAGCACAACATCCTCGAGGCCGGCGCGCACTGGGCGGAATTCCCGTGGCGCGAGATGAACAACGTTTCCGCCCCCGGATTCCCGGAACCGCCGCCCTACGCCGGCGGCAAGCGGATCTTCATGGCGGAAACGTTCTACGATGTGAGCCACCCTCGGCGCCGCGAGCTCCACCGGGCCTACATCCGCCACTGCCTCGCGAACCTTGCAGCGGAGAGCAACGTGATCCACGCGCTCGGTGAGGAGTTCTCCGGGCCGCTTTCGTTCCACGAGTTCTGGCTCGATGTCGTCGCCGAGTGGAAGGCCGAGACCGGCCACCGGCCGCTGATCGCGCTGAGCGCGCCGAAGGACGTGCAGGACGCGATCCTGGCCGACCCGCGGCGTGCGGCACTGATCGACGTGATCGACCTCAAGTACTGGTGGCGCACCCCGAAGGGACTCTACGCCCCGGCGGGCGGACAGAACCTCGCCCCCCGGCAGCACGAGCGACTGTGGAAAGGCGGAAAACCCTCCGCCGCCGACCTTGCCGGCATGGTCCGGGAGTACCGCGCCCGTTTCCCGGAAAAAGCCGTGATCACGCCTCTCGCGCAGGGCGACCCGTGGCTTCTCGTGGCCAGTGGCGCATCATTCGCTGATTTACCCGCCTCGACCGATCCGGTGTTGCTTCGAGCGCTCGCCACAATGCGTCCTCCGGCGGAGGCTCCCGGCACCGCTTTGGTCTCCGACGACGGCGGCCGCTTTGTCTGTTTCGCCCACGAGGAGGAACCTCGGCTGGACCTTCCTCCGGGGGAATGGCGGGAGTGTCGCATCGACCGATCCACGGGACGCATTGCTGGAGAACGCGCGCTCCGGGGCGGCCCCGGGGCCCGGCTAGCCGGCCCGGGCCCCTATTGGCTGAGGCCGGCCGGGACCCGCTGACAAGTAGCACGCCGCTTCATCGACTCGTCTTCGCCCAATCGGGCGGGACCAGCGGGTCGAAGCCCATGATCGCGGGGATCAAGTGGAACGCCGCGATCAGGATCACGACGCCGCACACCAGGTTGAGCAGGAGACCGGTGCGGACCATATCGCCGACGCGCAGACAGCCGGTGCTGAAGGCGATCGCGTTCGGAGGCGACGCCCCCGGCATCATGAATGCGCAACTGGCCGCCAGCGTGGCCGGAATCATCACCACGAACGGGTGCACCCCCAGGCCGCCGCACAAGCCGGCGAGGATCGGCAGAAACGCGCTCACCGTGGCCGAGTTGCTCATCATCTCGGAGACGATCACGACCAACACGACCACCGCGGTCGCCACCAGCCAGAGCGGAACGCCGTGCAGGAACTGAAGCTCGTTGCTCAACCACCGCGTCACGCCGGTTTCCGTCAGCGCCGCCGAGAGGCTCAGGCTGCCGCCGAAGAAGATGAGAATGCCCCACGGCAACCCCTCCGCGTCCTTCCACGTCAGGGCGGTTCGTCCGAGGCTGCGATCCAGCGGGAGCAGGAGGAGCAGCAACGCGCCACCGATGGCTACCACCGCGTCGTCGATCTTGATCCCCGTGACATCAGTGATCACGCCGCTGAACATCCAGCAGAGGATGCATCCCGCGAAGACCGCGGTCGTGACCATCTCGCCGCGCGAGAACGCCCCGAGGCGACGGTACTCCTCCGACATCCGCTCCCCTAGCCCGGACACTGCGGGGGCGCCCCGCAGGAGCGTTACGCGCAGCAGGACCCAGCAGCAGACAAGGAGCGCGGCCGCGACCGGCACGCCGAAACCCATCCATTGCGCGAGACTGAGTTCGACGCCGTAGGTCTTGGCCACGAAGCCCTCGAGCACGGCGTTGGTGGGTGTGCCGACAAACGTCGCCAGCCCGCCGAGGCAGGGCGCGTAGGCCACCCCAAGCAGCAGTGCCTTGGAGACCCGCCCGCCGGTCGCGCCGTCACGCTCAACCAGCGCCGCGACGCTCGCCGCCATCGGCATCATGACCATCGCCGTCGCCGCATTGCTCATCCACATCCCGAGGAAGCCCGTCACGAACATAAGCCCTCCCAGCAGGGCCGGCACGCTCCATCCACAGTGACGCAGCAGACCGAGTCCGATCCGCTCGTGCACCCGCCACTTGCGTATCCCGATGGAGAGCACGAAGCCGCCCAGGAAAAGAAAGATCAGGTCGGCGGCAAAGTTCGCCGAGGCCTTCCGCAACGGCATCACGTCGAGCAGAGGCAACACCACGAGCGGCAGCAGGGCGGTCACCGGCAGCGGCGCCGCCTCGGTGATCCACCACGCCGCCATCCAGAGAGCGAGACCGCATGTGACCCAGGCCGCCGCGCTCATGCCTTCGGGCGGCGGAAGGAACCGGGTGGCGGCAAACAGCGCGAGACCGGCGATCAGGCCGGTGACGCGAATCCACGGCGCGGTCTGCTCGGCATCCGTGTTGAGTTGCGGGGCGGAGTTGGAAGGGGACATGACTCGCCCGGAACCGGCCTGAACGCGCTACCTCGCGCCCCGCCGGCTTCGGAACGCCGCCAACGGTACCAGACCGGCCGATTTATCAAATCAACGCATTCGTTTTCGCCCGGCTCCTTTGCCAACCAGCGCTCCGCTGATTCAGGCGAACCGTGTACTCAGCACGCCACCGCCGTCGCTCACGCGCACACGAGGAAGTCGCGGCCTTCCGCGTAACCGCGGCGAGTCAGGGCGGAGCGCACGAGGTCGCGGGCACCGCGGGAGGCGACATAGCCGAGGACGAAGGCTTCCGAGGGCGGCGGCAATTCGTCGGCGAGCAACACCGGCCTCCCCGTCCCCCCGATCGCCTCCGTGGCCTTGCGGGGGTCGATGTCGATGTACCCGGCGATCGGGATGCCTTCGGCGGCCAGCAGATCGGCTCGTTTCCGCGTGGGTCGTCCCGCGCCCCACACCCAAAGCTTTCGTGCGCTCTCGGCGCCTAAGTCGTGCCGCTTCAGCCAGCGCGCGATCCACGGCGCCTTGGTCGAGAAGAACGCCTCCGGGGAGTAGCGCGGATCTGTACGTGACGCTCGCTCCGGAGGGTCATTCCACCGCAACAGCACGCGCGGGACCTTCGCCATCCGCACCCCGGCGTCGAGCCAGCGCAGCCAGAGTTCGTAATCCTCGGGAAACGAGCCGTCGCGATAACCTCCGTGCCGTTCCACCAACTCGCGCCGGAACATCACGCTCGGGTGCGCCAACGGAGATTCCACGAAACGGTTCAGCGCGATCTCTTCCGGCGTCACCAGCGAGTTCAGCCACGCCACATGCAGCGCGTAACCGGCCGCCGCCTGCGCGTCGCCGCCATGCTCCACCAGACAGCCGACCACGCCTGTGTCGCAGCTCGCCGGCGTGTCGAGGAGGGCCACCTGCTCAGCAAGCCGCTCCGGATGCATCTCGTCGTCGGCGTCCATGCGCGCGACCAATTCCCCGCGCGCCGCGGCGATCCCCGCGTTGAGCGCGGCGACGATTCCCTCCCGGGGCCGAACCAAAACACGGATTCGCGGATCGGTCCGCGCTAGGGATTTTAAAACGTCCGCCGTGCCATCGCGGGATCCATCGTCGACCGCGATCAGTTCCCAGTCGCGGAAACCCTGCGCGCGCACGCCGTCGACCGCCCGGGCCACCGTGCGCGCGCCGTCGCGCACCGGCATCAAAACCGAGACGCGCGGGGCCACCACACTACTTCTTCCCGGCGCCGAGCTCCTTGCGGAGCTTCGTGATCTTCGGCGCGATCACGTAGGCGCAGTAACCTTGGTTCGGGTTACGACGGAAATAATCCTGATGGTAAGCCTCCGCCTCCCAAAACTTCTCCAGTGGCACGATCTCCGTCGTGATCGGATCGCGGAACTCCTGGGCCGCCTTGGCCCGGGACTTTTCGGCCGCGGCCTTCTGCGCCTCGTTCGCGAACATGATGATGGAGCGGTACTGAGGCCCGATGTCGTTACCCTGCCCGCCGACCTGTGTCGGGTTGTGGACCTGCCAGAAAAACTCAAGCAGACGCTCCAGCGATACCTCCGCCGGGTCGTAATCGATGCGGATCACCTCGGCGTGCCCGGTCTTCTTGGTGCAGATCTGCTCGTAGGTGGGATTCGGCACGTGTCCGCCGGCATAGCCGCTCACGACGTTCATCACGCCCGGGTGCAGCTCGTAGGCGGCCTCGGTGCACCAAAAGCAGCCGCCGCCGACAACGAGCGACTCAAGTTTGGCGGAAGCAGCGGAAGAAACGGAGGCGGTCATGGAGAGGAGCAAAGCGGAAAGGAGGGATACGACGCGGGTTTTCATCGGGGAACGCCGCCAACGGTTCCGACAAACATCCCGGTGTCAAAACAGGCTCAGCCTGCGGCGCTCACTTTCCCGGTGGCGGCCAGAGCCCCATCGCGGCCATCCGGCGCTGGAGATCAAACTTGGTGAACAATTCCCGCGTCGCGACCGGATCCCGGCGCCATGCCTGCAGCGATGGGTCGTTCGCCAGGGAACGCACGAGTTCGATGATCACCGTCGACGAGTCGCGGATGAGCTCGGGCGAAACCTTGTCGATGGTATCGGCGAGGTCGTGATAGAACCGCACCGACTCCCGCGGGATCGGTCCGTTGAGCGTCAGCGCCCTCACCCCCGCGAG
>Ga0075470_10000399_pt1 | contig 14449 bp, 16 predicted proteins | sample DEB19_08_DNA_4_FD_71482 | JGI IMG/M metagenome (GOLD analysis project Ga0075470, IMG submission 71482) | Aqueous microbial communities from the Delaware River and Bay under freshwater to marine salinity gradient to study organic matter... | ecosystem: Environmental > Aquatic > Marine > Coastal ... | reverse complement strand
CCGACGAACTCGTTCTGGCCCTTGTAGGAGTCGTGGTTGCCGCGAACCGTGTGCAGCTTCTCGCCGAACACCCCGTACGTCTCGCGGAACGCCGCGAACTCCTCGGGTCGTCCGTCCTCGGTGAGGTCGCCCTTCACGATGACCGCGTCGGGGGCAAGAGCGGAGATCTCCGCCACGGCACCCTCGTTCATGGTCAGTGGGTACGGGCGCTCGCCGGGCAACGGCCGCATGATCGGCCCGTTGGGGTTGTCGTCGATGCGACCGCACTCGGTCTCGCCGAAGTGCACGTCGTTCACCGTTGCGATGGTGCTGAGCAGACGACCCGGAGGCGGTGTCAGCGTGCGGAAGGTGATGCCGAGTTCGGTGTGCTCGGTGCCCGGCTCGAGGTTGTCGACGCGGATGACCTCATCGGCACGGTGGAACACCGCGTACGTGTCCGCCACCGTGGTGAGCTCGACACCGACGGGTGGCTTCATGGTCAGAACCCCGGACGGGGACGGCGCACGACGTGCTGTGTGGCCCACCAACGGCCGCTGAAGCGCCAGCCGACGTTGACGCGGCCGTCGCTCTGCGACGACGGTGCCACCGGCTGCGGCCACATCATGGTGACCGCGGCTGCAATTGCCGCAGCTTCTTCCTCCGTGGGCACGGGGGAGATGGAACCAACGGTGACGTTGCTCATGGTCAGATGTTCCTCTTGATGACTGTGGAGCGAACGGCCTTGTCGTGCCACGTCTGTTTGCGCCTGTCCCAGAGCATCCAGAGGTGACCGAGTCCGAGGCAAAAGCCGCTGATGTTGCTGACCACGATGCGGCCGAAGCCACGTGCGTAGCCGATGTGCTCGAGTGTGTCGATGTCCACAATCTCGAGACCCACCAGTTTCCTGAGGGGGCTCCCTCCGGTTGCTTCCCAGTGAAGTTGGAGGAAAAGAATCGTCACCCAATAGGACAGGATTGCGGTGACGGCCAGCCATTCCGGTGCCCACCAAGTGATGGTGAGGGCAATGACAAGAATTCCGCCAAAGGCTGCGATCACTGAGGAGATTGAGTCGAGGAGCCGACCGAGTATCCGCCAACCAAAATGGGCCTGCACGACCTGCGGTTGCGGGGGAGGCCATTCGGGCGGTGGCCAGTTTCCTTCGAACGAACTCATCGTCTTCTCCTACAGCGGCATGTTGCCGTGCTTGCGGCGGGGCAGTTCCTCGCGCTTGGTGCGCAGCAGACGGAGGCCTGCAACGACCTTCTTGCGCGTGTCGGCCGGGTCGATCACGTCGTCCACGTAGCCGCGTTCGGCAGCCGCGTAGGGGTTCGCGTACTTCTCGGTGTACTCGGTGATCAGTTCGGCGCGGCGTGCGACCGGGTCGGCGGCCTGCTGCAGCTCGCGCTTGTAGACGATCTCAACGGCACCCTGCGGACCCATGACCGCGAGCTCGGCGGTGGGCCATGCGTACGCGAGGTCCGCACCGATCGACTTCGAGTTCATCACCACGTACGCACCGCCGTAGGCCTTGCGGGTGATGATCTGGATGCGCGGCACCGTCGCCTCACAGAACGCGTACAGCAGCTTCGCACCGTGGCGGATGATGCCCTCATGCTCCTGGTTCACTCCGGGAAGGAAGCCGGGCACGTCAACGAACGTGAGCAGTGGGATGTTGAACGCGTCGCAGGTGCGCACGAAGCGCGCCGCCTTCTCTGAGCTCTCGATGTCGAGAACGCCGGCGAACGCCATCGGCTGGTTGCCGACGACTCCGACGGTCATGCCGTCAACGCGCGAGAAACCGCACACGATGCTCTTTGCCCAGTGCGGGAAGTACTCGAAGAACTCACCGTCGTCGACCACCTCGCGGATGACCTTCTTCATGTCGTACGGCTGGTTCGGCGACACGGGCAGGATGTCGCGCAGCATTTCGCACGAGCGTTCCGGGTCGTCGGCCGTGTCGACCGATGGCGGCTCTTCCAAGTTGTTCGTGGGAAGGAACGACAACAGGAAGCGCACGTCGTCGAGGCAGGACTGCTCGTCGTTCGACATGAATGTGGCGACACCGGACTTCGACGAGTGGCTCATGGCGCCGCCGAGCTCCTCAAGCGTCACGTCTTCGCCGGTCACGGTCTTCACCACGTCCGGTCCGGTGATGAACATGTGGCTGGTCTCCTTCACCATGAAGATGAAGTCGGTCATGGCCGGCGAATACACGGCACCGCCGGCACACGGCCCGAGGATGACGGAGATCTGCGGGATGACACCGGACGACTGGACGTTGCGGTGGAAGATGCCGCCGTACGAGGCGAGCGACACGACACCTTCCTGGATGCGTGCACCGGCGCCGTCGTTCAGGCCGACGACCGGGGCACCCACCTTGAGAGCGAGGTCCATCAGTTTGTGGATCTTCTCGGCGAACACCTCGCCGAGTGCGCCGCCGAAGACGGTGAAGTCCTGGCTGAACACGAAGACCTTGCGACCCTCGACTGTTCCCCAGCCCGTGATGACGCCGTCGGTGTAGGGACGCTCCTCCAGACCGGCGGCGTGCGCACGGTGGCGCGCGAGCATGTCGAGCTCGTGGAACGAACCCGGGTCGAGCAGGTAGTCGATGCGCTCGCGGGCGAGCATCTTGCCCTTGCCCTTGTGGCGCTCCACGGACCGCGGGCTGCCCGCGTTCATGGCCTCCTGCTGGCGGCTGCGGAGGTCGTCGATCTTGTCCTGCATGGAGGAAGCGGCGGGGTCTGTCACGGGTCAAACGCTACTTGTCGCACCGGGGTGAACGCCCATCTCGGGCGCCCACCACGGGCCTCAGCCCTGCGGAACCGTTGTGGTTGTGGTGTCCACGGGCACCGTCGTGGTGGTGGCCGTGAGGTTCTTGTTCGGCAGAGTGGTCACGGTGACGCCGTCGGCGATGACGAAGGTGCCCTTCAGGGGCACGAGATCGCCCGTGGTCGTGGTTCCCTCCACCGTCATCGTCCAGTCGCCGGGGGCGAGGAGCTTCATGCCCAGGTCCTCGTTCAGCACCGCACCACCGGGACGCGTGATGGGCACGAACACCTTGATGCCGCTGAACGAGGGGTTCGTCGGCATCAACGAGACGGTGAAGTTCTGGATGCGCTTCGGCCCGAACAATTCGACCAGCAGCTTGTTGTTGCCGACATTGCCGGGCGTGAGTGAGACACGCACATGGAATTCGTCCTTGCCGACGAGGTCCTGCACGATCGCGTACTGCACCTTCGGCCCCTTGTCGCGCGCGACCACGTACGGCGGGCGCATCGCCATCAACATGCTGGAACATGCGAGCACCGCGACGCTGAGCGCGAGTTCTATCCCCACCGGGCCCTTCAGCCGCCAGACCACCTTCTGGTTCAGACTGCGCGCCCGGGCCATGCCCCTCAGCACGAACTGGCGAACGGCGTTGCCGACGACGACCATTGCCGCAACCACGAGAACCTTCAGCAGGATCATTCGCCCGTGCCCGCTGTTGATGATGCTGAAGCCGTCGAGTCGGTAGACCTGCACGAGGCCCGTCACGACGATGCCGATTGTCAGCAAGGTTGCGACCCGCGCCCATCCCTTCAGCGCGTGCACTAGGTCGGTGTCGCCCGGACCGAACAGCACGACCCTCCAGACCAGGGTGAGCGAACCCACCAACAACATCGTGAAGGCCATGTGGAGAATCGCCATCACGAACCCGATGATCAGCATCCGGCCCGATGCCCTGTCGAAGCCGTACGAGAGTGCGAGTCCGATGAACGCGCCGGCGGTGAAAGGCACGTTCGTCGGTTCGAAGATGCGCGCCGGTATCCACGCGAAGTAGGCGAGCATCCCGACGGCCACGATGCGGAGGATGAGAGCGCGCCCCTCGTTCGTGTCGAGGAGCGAGAACCAGGAAGTCGGCAGGAAGGATCCTCCCAACGACCGCGATGATTCAGCTGCGGTCGTCAGCGAGACGAGAAGTGCCATGGAAAGAACGCCGGCGACGGCCACGATGCGGAAGTACCTCTCGGTGATGCCGTACTCCACGCCTTCCACCCAGACGAAGCGAATGAACAGCAGACCACCGAAAAGAGCACTCACAGCGAAGAATGCAAGCCACCGCGCCAGCCCGATGGGCCCCCCGAGCCGGGCCTCGGCCTTGCCCGTGGGCGCGACGATCTGGCCTGGGACGGTTGTCTGGCCGGGCGTCGAGCCCGCGATGGTTGTCGTTGTCGGCTGTGTCTGTGACTCGAAGTTGAAGCTGCCGACGGATCCGTCGGCAAGTTTCCAGCTGACTGTGCAGGACCCGTTGTTCAGCACCTGGGTGAGGGCGGCCGAGACCGTGACTCCGTCGGCGCCCAGTTGCGGCGTGCCGAGACCGATGAGGCGGCCCGAACAGGTGAGGGCGAGCCCCATCTGGGCGATCTGTTCCGCTGTGCCGGCGGGAGCGACGAACTTCAGTTGCAACTGCGTGGGGGCAACCGTGATGACTTCGTTGGCGGTGGGGCTCGACGACTCGAGAGAGTTCGACCCCTCGGCCAGGGCGCCGGACGACCCCATGGACACGGCGCCGACCAACGCGACGAGAAAAACGAGCAAACGACGCATGGGTGTGAAAACGGTAGTCAAGGTGGCGGTGGCGTGCCTCGCAATCTGGGGAGAACTTGCTCTCCTCTTTGTGTTGCAGGCGATTGGTAGGGTCAGAACCGATGGCCACTCAGTCCCTCTACAGGCGATTCCGCCCCCGGAAGTTCTCCGAACTGTACGGCCAGGAGCACGTCGTGCGCGCACTGCGGAACGCTGTCATCAACGGACGCGAAGGCCAGGCGTATCTCTTCTCCGGACCGCGCGGAACCGGCAAGACAACAACGGCACGCATCCTCGCCAAGGTGCTCAACTGCGAGTCACCGAAGGATGGCGAGCCGTGCTGCGCGTGCGACAGCTGCAAGGCCGTCGAACTGGGCAACAGCTATGACGTGCTCGAACTCGACGCCGCCAGCAACAACGGGGTGCAGGAGATCCGCGACCTCATCGAATCAGCAGCTCTCTCCAGCCCCGGTCGTCACCGCGTCTTCATCCTCGACGAAGTCCACATGCTCACCAAGGGCGCCGAGGCTGCACTGCTGAAGACCCTCGAGGAACCGCCGGAACACGTTGTTTTCGTGCTTGCCACCACCGACCCGCAGAAGGTGGCCGAGACCATCCGCAGCCGAGTCCAGCACCTGCAGTTCCACCTTCTGCCCGTCGCCGAACTCGACAAGTACGTGCGTTACGTCATCAAGGAAGCCGGGCTCACGGTGGACGAGGAATCCATCGAGCTCGTCCTGCGCCAGGGTGGTGGCAGCGCACGCGACACGCTGTCGGCTCTCGAACTCGTCGTCTCCGGCGGTGCCGAGCTCGAGGCTGCGCACACAACCGATGAGATCATCGATGCGCTCGTCGCAAAGGACCAGGGACGTGTCCTCGCGGCGGTCGCGAACGCGATGCAACTTGGTCGCGACCCGCGCACCTTCACGGAGGACATCGTCCGTTCCATGCGTGATTCGTTCCTCGCGGTGCTCGCACCGGAACTAGTGCAGTTGCCCGCGGCGCGCGTCACCGAGATTGCACAGCGTGCGCGTTCGCTCGGCAACCGGACCGTCGTGCGCGTCATGGAGGTTCTCGGCGAGACACTCGTCGAGATGCGCCACGCACCCGATGCACGGCTCCTGCTCGAGGTGGCGATGGTGCGTCTGTCGTCGCCCGACATGGACGACTCCACGGCTGCCCTCACGTCGCGCATCGCCGCGCTGGAGGAACGTGTTGCGCAGCTGATGGCCGGCGGCATCAACACGCTCCCTCCCGCACCGGTCGATGCTTCCACCGGCCGCGCGAAGCTCGGTGGCCGCGCCACCGGACAGCGCGACACCACCTCACCCACCGCCGCACCTGCGACACCCGCGGCAGCGGCAGCTGATACCCCAGCGGCCGACGCTCCGGCGGCGTCACCCGCGGCGGAGGTTCCGGCGCCGGCGACCCCGCCCACTGACCAGCCCGCCAATGACCCTGCACACGTGTGGCCTCAGATCGTTGACTCCCTCAAGCCGTTGGCGAAGGCCATCTTCCGGCCGGCCACCGTGGATTCGGTCGCCAACAACGTGGTCACCGTGCGCCTTCCGCACAACACGCCGCTCGACAAGGGCCAGCAGCACTCCGCGGTCCTCACCGAAGTGCTTCGCAAGATGTGCGGCGCCAAGTACAGCGTGGTCATCGTGAAGGACGACACCAATGCCATGGAGCGACCCGCCGAGAGCAAGCCCGCCACCATCGCCGAGGAAGTCGCAGCCGACGAGTTCAAGCCCATCGACCCGGACGACATCCTCCCCGACGAGGTGCACGAGGACCAGTCCATCGAGACACTCCGCGACTTCTTCCCCGGCGGCCAGGTGGAGGACGCCCCCGCCAAGTCCAAGAAGAAGTAGTCGCAGTGGCCACCCCGTACACACCGGCAGTGCAGGCACTGATCGACGAGTTCAGCCGGCTGCCCGGCATCGGTGCGCGCACCGCCATCCGCATCGCTCTGCACCTCGTGAAGTCAGAGACGGAAGATTCCGAAAGGCTCGCGCGAGTCATCCGCGAGGCACGGCACAAGGTGCGCCTCTGCGAACGCTGCTTCAATCTGTCAGACGACCAGTACTGCACCATCTGCAACGACACGAAGCGCGACACCACCAAGATCTGTGTGGTCGAGGACGCACGTGACCTTGCGGCCATCGAGCGCACGGGGGAGTTCCGCGGTCGTTACCACGTGCTTCTCGGAGTGATGAGCCCTCTCAACGGCATCAACGCCGAGGACATCAAGATCCGCGAGCTCGTCGTGCGCCTGCAGCACGAACCCATCGAGGAGATCATCGTGTGCACCAGCAACAACATGGAGGGTGACGTCACCGCCGCGTACATCTCCCGCACGCTGAAGTCCATCGGTGTCGAGGTCACCCGCATCGCAAGCGGATTGCCCGTGGGGAGTGATCTCGAGTTCGCCGATGAGCTGACGCTCGGTCGTGCGCTGGAGAACCGCAAGAAGGTCGACGACTAGGGGTTGCCCCGCAGGCCCGACTTGTGGGCCGCAACCGGCTGGGCGTGGTAGATGCCCTTGTGACCGCTGCATGAGTACGCGACCACGCACGCCACCGCGAACACGATCGCGCCGTTGCCGCCGAACAATTCGATCCCCAGGAACACCATGGCGAGCGGGGTGTTGGTGCCGCCCGCGAGCACTGCCACTGCACCGACCATCGCGAAGAACGGGATGCTCACGCCGAGAACACTGCCGAAAGTGGCGCCGAGCAGCGCACCTGTCACGAACAACGGGATGAACTCGCCGCCGACGAACCCGGTGCCGATGGTGAGTGCGGTGAGCAGCAACTTGACCCAGAAGTCCCCCTCCGTCGAGCCGGCGAACGCGTTCGACGCGAGATGGACCGAGAGGCCGGAATAGTCCCGCCATCCGAACGCAAGGATCAACGCCGCAACGATGACGCCACCGATCATCGGTCGTGCGGGGTACCACGCGACGGCCCTCTTCATCGTGTCCCGCACGGTGTGGGTGAGGAACACGAACGACATCGCCACGAGGCCTGCGATGACACCGAGCAGCGACAACTGCCATGCGACGGTTGTCGACCATTCGAACCGGGGCAACGACGGGAAGGATGTGTGGTGAACGCCGAGTGCCCGCACCACCGCATCACCAACGATGCTCGCGACGAACGCGGGGATGATGGCCTCGTAACGCACGCGTCCGACCCGCTGCACCTCGAGTGCGAACACGGCGCCCGTGACCGGAACGCCGAACACGGAACCGAAGCCACCGGCAATGGCCGTGATCAACATGATCGAACGGTCGTGCTCGTTCAGCCCGAGACGCTTGCTGATGGGATCCGTGGCTCCGGCTGCGAGCTGGAGCGCCGCGCCTTCGCGGCCCGACGAACCGCCGAAGAGATGGGTGATCACGCTGCACGCGAAGATCAGCACCGACATCCGCACCGGGATCCATTCGCTGTGCTCGTGGATCTGGTCGATCAGCAGGTTGCTGCCCCGTTCGAGGCCCTTGCCGAGGTAGTGGTACGCGGAACCGACAACGAGCCCCGCCAGCGGCAACAGCCACAGCAACCACTTGTTGTCGGTGCGGGAGTCGGCGGTCCAGTCGAGCGCCTCGATGAACGCTGCCGAGAGGATTCCGGCGGTTGCCCCCACGAACGACGAGAGCACCACCCACCGCACGACGTGCGTCGAACGGTCGAGTGATGCCCTCACCATTGTCGTTTGTGTGTGGCGCGTCAGAACGCGCGCACGATGATGGCGTCGCCCTGGCCGCCACCGCCGCACAGTGCTGCCGCACCAACGCCGCCACCGCGGCGCTTCAGTTCGTGCAGCAGGGTCAACGCCACGCGGTTGCCGCTCATGCCGAGCGGGTGACCGAGTGCGATTGCGCCACCGTTCACGTTGGTGATGTCGGGGGAGATGCCGAGTTCCTTCATGGACGCGATGCCGACGGCGGCAAAAGCCTCGTTCAGTTCGAACAGGTCGATGTCGCTGACCTTCATGCCGGTGCGCTCGAGAGCCTTCAGGATGGAGCGTGCGGGCTGGTGCAGCAGCGAAGCGTTGTCCGGACCGGCGACCATGCCGTACCCGAGCACCTCGCCGAGCGGCTTCACACCGCGTGCCTCGGCTGCCTTCTTCGACATCACGATGACCGCGGAACCACCGTCGGAGATCTGGCTGGCGTTGGCTGCGGTGATGGTGCCCGCCTTGTCAAACGCCGGCTTCAGACCACCGAGGGAGTCCATGGTGGTGTCGGCGCGGATGCCCTCGTCCTCGGTGACCATCTTCGGGTCACCCTTGCGCTGCGGCACTGCGACGGGGACGATCTCCTCGGCGAGCTTGCCCGACGATGTGGCTGCAGCGGCGCGTGTGTTCGACGCCATCGCGAACTTGTCCTGCTCCTCGCGGCTGATGCCGCCGGCGGTGTAGTCCTCGGTGCTCTTGCCCATGAGGCACGCGTCGAACGCACACCACAGACCGTCGGTGATGATGGCGTCCTGCAGTTCAGTGTGCCCGTAACGGAAGCCGCCACGACCGGAGGGTGCCAGGTACGGAGCGTTCGTCATGCTCTCCATGCCGCCGGCGACGACGATGTCGGCCTCACCGGCCTGGATCATCTGGTCCGCGAGGTAGATCGCGTTGAGACCCGAGAGACACACCTTGTTCACGACGACCGACGGAACGTTCATCGGGATGCCGGCCTTCGCCGCGGCCTGGCGTGCGGGCACCTGGCCCTGGCCCGCCATGATGACGTGACCCATGATCACGTGGTCGACTTCCTCGGGCTTGACGCCCGCACGCTCGAGAGCTGCCTTGATGGCGAAGCCACCGAGGTCAGCGGCGCTGAAAGAAGCGAGCGCACCGCTCATCTTGCCGATGGGTGTGCGGGCTCCCGCGACGATGTATGAACCGGCCATGTTTTGCCTCCTGCTCGGGGCACCCGCGAGGTCGAATGCCACTGCGTCAGGCTAGGAGATGATTCGGCCCGTATCGCTATCGTCTGACCCCATGGAAAAGATCCTCGAGGCCATCCAGAACGGCGCCACCGGCGACCAACTGGCCGGCATCCCCCTGCCCACGTCCTACCGCGCAGCCCACGTGCTGAAGAGCGAGGAGAAGATGTGGGACGGCGTCCCCTCGAATGAGAAGGACCCCCGCAAGTCCGTGCACGTGGGGGAGGTCCCGATGCCGGAACTCGCACCCGACGAAGCCGTCATCGCGGTCATGGCGTCGTCCATCAACTTCAACACGGTGTGGAGCTCGATCTTCGAGCCGGTCAGCACGTTCGGGCCGATGGCTCGCCTCGGTCGCGAGAGCGCGTGGGCGAAGCGTCACGACCGCGACTACCAGGTGGTCGGCAGCGACGCGTCCGGAGTGGTCCTCCGCGTCGGCAGTGCGGTGCGCACGTGGAAGCCCGGTGACAAGGTCACGGTGCACTGCAACCACGTCGACGACCAGGACCCGTCATCGCACGACGACTCCATGATGGGGTCGAACCAGCGCATCTGGGGCTACGAGACGAACTTCGGCGGTCTCGCCGACGTCGCGGTCGTGAAGGCCAACCAATTGATGCCGAAGCCCGCTCACCTCACGTGGGAAGAGGCAGCGGTCAACGCACTGTGCAACAGCACCAGCTACCGCATGCTCGTGTCGAAGAACGGCGCACAGATGAAGCAGGGCGACGTCGTGCTGATCTGGGGTGCCACCGGCGGCATCGGCGCGTATGCCACGCAGTACGTGCTGAACGGCGGCGGCATCCCCGTCGGAGTCGTGTCGTCGCCCGACAAGGCCGACATCCTGCGCCAGATGGGGTGCGAGGCGATCATCGATCGCAAGGCAGCCAACTACAAGTTCTGGAACGAGGACGGCACGCACAACGAGGGCGAGTGGCGCCGTCTCGGTGGTGACATCCGCGGGCTCGTCGGTGAGGACCCGGACATCGTGTTTGAGCACCCGGGCCGCAGCACCTTCGCAGCGTCGATGTACGTGGCGAAGAAGGGCGGCACCGTCGTCACATGTGCGGCCACCAGCGGCTTCATGATGGAGTTCGACAACCGCTACTTCTGGATGCGTCTGAAGAAGCTGGTCGGCAGTCACTTCGCCAACTACAAGGAGGCCTACGAGGCCAACCGTCTGATCGCGAAGGGCATGATCCACCCAGTCATGTCGCAGGTGTTCGACCTGAAGGACACCGGCGAGGCCGCCTACCAGGTGCACCACAACATGCACGAAGGAAAGCTCGGCATCCTGTGCCTCTCGCCCCAGGAGGGTCTCGGTGTCGACGACCACGAACTGCGCGCACAGGTCGCAGACAAGCTCAACTGGTTCCGCCGCTAGGCACCACAAGAAGAGGTATCGACATGTTGCTGACAGAAATCGACCACGTTGCCATCGCAGTCCGCGATCTCGAGGCGGCGATTGACTATTACAAGCGCGCGTTCGGCGCCGAGGTCGAGCACCGCGAGACCGTCGAGAGCGACGGGGTGGAAGAGGCGCTGCTGAAGGTCGCCGAGAGCTACATCCAGTTGCTGACCCCCACGAACCCCGACTCCCCGGTGGCCAAGGCCATCGAGAAGCGCGGCGAGGGCCTGCACCACATCGGCTATCGAGTGAACGACTGCGCCGAGGCACTGGCAGCCATGGTGGCCGCCGGTGCGACGCCGATCGACAAGGCCCCGCGCCCGGGCAGCCGCGGCACCACCGTGGCGTTCATGCACCCGAAGGGCAGCTTCGGCACCCTGATCGAACTCGTCCAGGAGTAGTCAGAAACGGGATCTCGTGGAATGGTGTCGTGATACCATGACACCATGAAGACACGCCAGACCACTCTCCGTCTGCCCGAGGACCTGGCCGACAAGGCCGAGTTGATTGCCCGTACGCAGGGGAAGAGCCTCAACCAATTCGTCGTTGATTCATTGATGGTCGAGATTGACCGGGTGAAGCAGGACAAGGAATTCATGGGACTCGTCGAGGACATCATCGCCCGGAACGCTGCAGTGCTGGAAGCGTTGAAGGACCATTGAGGTACATCTCGCTACCTCAGGCTCTTGCGATCGCCGAAAAGGCAGTCGGACTGTCTCCACATCTTGCGTCCAACGCCGAACTTTGTCAGCTGCTGGACTCCGCACTTCATTCACCGCAAGTGACATTCGGTGGAATCGATCTCGTTCCCACGATTGAGGAGAAGGCCGCGGTGTTGTGCCGGCATGTGTGCCTCAACCACCCGTTCCCCGACGGCAACAAGCGAATGGCGTGGATTCTGACGGTGGTGTTTCTCGAGATGAACAGCTACCAGATGAACGATGATGTCATCCGTGCGATATGCGTGATGGTTGAGATTGCATCAAGCAACACAACGCAGGAGGAGATCTCCTCGGCCTTCCGAAACTGGGTCCGACCGAAAGAATTGGTGGCGGTCTAGTAGACACATCGCATGCGTGAGGTCGTCTGGGCCCTTGTGGGCTGGCTGTTCGGGATCGGTGCGGCGCGCAGGGCGAGGAACGTTATCGCCCAGATCCATCTCGATGGTGGCGGTTACGTCTACGGCTTCCTGAACACCAAGCCCGGTTTCGTCCCCGCCGTCTCGGTGATCAACGCAATCGCGGCATTCGGGATCGCAACCACCCTTACGGGGAGCTTCGCGACATTTGCCTTCGTCGTGTTCGCCACCAACATCATCCAGCAGATGTTCGTGGACATCGACACGCATGTGTTGCCGAAAGGTCGCACCCGAGGTGCAACGTTCTTCGGTCTCGTGCTCCTGTTCCTCGCCACGATCTCGCAGCATGACTGGTCACGCCTCGGCTGGGCCATCGCCGGCTCATTCCTCATGTGGATGGTCCTGCGCGTGTTGCAGGCGGTGTCGCGTGGCGATCTCGGTGGCGGCGATGTCGCGCTCGCGACACTTCTCGGTCTTCACCTCGGGTGGCTGGCCATCGGCAACGTGTTCATCGCGCTTTTCGTGTCCTGTGTTCTCGGTGGCATCGCCGGTCTCGTCACGCTGGCCGTGCGCAGGAACCGCCGCCACTTCATCGCGTTCGGGCCGTGGCTGGTCACCGGTGCACTGGTGACGGTGGTGTTCGAACAGACGCTTCGCCGGCTTCTGCTCGGCTGAACCGCACGGGTCCGCGCCGACCTACCATGAACCCCACACAGCACACGGAGGTGGGTCATGTCGGAACTCTCGGGAATGGTCGCGATCGTCACCGGATCGTCCAGCGGAATCGGCGAGCGCACCGCGCAGCGCCTTTCCGAGCTCGGCGCCAAGGTGGTGGTGAACTCTGCCAGCAGCGTGGAGGCCGGCAAGAAGGTGGCAGAAGCCCTTCCTGGCGAGTCGCTGTACGTGCAGGCCGACATCAGTGACAAGGACCAGTGCCAGCGACTCCTTGACGAGACAGTCGCGAAGTTCGGAAAGCTCGACCTGCTCGTGAACAACGCCGGCTGGACGACGCTGGTGCCACACGGCGACCTTGACTCGCTCACCGACGAGATCTTCATGAAGACCTTCGAGGTGAACATCTACGGAACATGGTGGCTCACCAAGGCAGCGATGCCGTTGCTGCGCGCCTCGAACGACGGGCACGTCGTCAATATCACGTCGGTCGCCGGCGTCCGCCCCGTCGGTTCGTCCATCGCGTACTCCATGACCAAGGCGGCTCTCAACCAGATGACGAAGCTGATGGCGAAGAGCCACGGCCCGGTGCGCTTCAATGCGGTGGCCCCCGGGCTGGTCGAGACACCGTGGACTGCCGACTGGAAGACGCAGCACGCCGGCATCGCGGCAATCAACCCCATCAAGCGTTCGGCAACGCCGGATGACTGTGCGGAGGCCGTGCTCGCGCTCGTGCGCAACAAGTACGTCACCGGCGAGATCTTCGTCGTCGACGGTGGTCTCACCCAGGTCAGCTGATCACGTGATCGTCCATCTGATTGACGGCACGTACGAGCTGTACCGCCAGCACTTCGGCCAGGCAGTGCGCCACCGCATGCCACCGCCGTTGTCTGCGACTCGTGGCGTCGTCACGTCCACTCTGCAACTGCTGTCCGGCGGTGCGACGCACGTTGCGGTGTCGATGGACCATGTCATCGAGAGTTTCCGCAACGACCTGTACGACGGGTACAAGACCAGTGAGGGAATGGAGCCCGAGATTCTCGAGCAGATTCCTGTCGTGGCCGATGCTCTCGAGGCGCTCGGCGTGCCTGTGTGGCGAATGATGAAGTACGAGGCCGACGACGGACTGGCTGCGGCGGCAGCGATTGCGGCAGCGGACAAGCGTGTTGTCCAGGTGCAGATCCTCAGTCCCGACAAGGACCTCGGACAGTGCGTCTCGGGAAATCGCGTCGTGCAGTACGACCGACGCAACGACGCGATCATCAACGAGGACGCCGTGCGCGAGAAGTTCGGCGTGGGGCCGGGGAGCATCGCCGACTGGCTCGGGCTCGTCGGCGACACGGCCGACGGCTTCCCCGGTCTTCCCGGCTGGGGCGCGAAGAGCGCGTCGAGTGTTCTCGCCGTGTACGGGTCCATCGACAAAATCCCTGATGACGACGCGCAGTGGGCGGCGGACGGGGTGACCGTGCGCGGTGCCGCGAAACTTGCTGCGACGCTGCGCGACAACAGGGCGGATGCACAGTTGTTCAAGACGATTGCCACCGTGGTGCGCGACGTGAGTGACGACGTGGCCCTCGGCACCGTCGATGACTGGGAGTGGCGCGGCGCCGGCCGCGGTCTCGACAAGGTGGCCACGCAACTCGGCATGACTGACCTAGTGGAGCGTGTCGAACGGGCGATGGTGGGCCGTTAGACAGAAAGCCGGTGCGCACTGTGGCAACGGCCAGGCGATCTGCAGCACACAAGTGGTTCCGCTGAAGGCTGCTTCCTTCCGGACCTGACCTGATTCACGGGCAC
>Ga0075470_10000397_pt1 | contig 14478 bp, 23 predicted proteins | sample DEB19_08_DNA_4_FD_71482 | JGI IMG/M metagenome (GOLD analysis project Ga0075470, IMG submission 71482) | Aqueous microbial communities from the Delaware River and Bay under freshwater to marine salinity gradient to study organic matter... | ecosystem: Environmental > Aquatic > Marine > Coastal ... | reverse complement strand
CTCGCTCACGCGGCGATAGGTCGTTGTGCTGACTGCCGGATCGTAGATCAACGGATCGTGACCGGTCTGGAAGAAGTACGTGATGCCATTGAGCGACGCGCAAGACCAGTTGCTGGCGCTGATCGTTGGTGCCGTACCCCCACCCCCGTATGTCAGCTCGACTACGGCGTTGGAGCCGTCCAGTTTGAACAGCTTGTTGTTGCCCGCAAAGAGCACAGTGATCGTGCCGTCCGCCTGCACCAGCTCATGAATGACGCCGACGTTGTTTGCACCCAGGTCGCCGGACGAGCTGTTCACGCGGCTCCAGCCCTTGCGCGAGCCGACGCGGCCGTACTGGTCGATGATGCAGTTTGTGGCGACCAGCGCAAAGCCAGACGCCAAGTCCAGAGGCGAGTCTTGCGTGTTCAGCCCGTAAAAGCCAGGGGCTGAGATTGCAGCAGTCTGGAGGACTTGGCTCATATGGCGATGAACTCTTGGTTCTCTGGATAGCGGGTGCCCTCCAGCGCAATGTAGTCGGCCAGCATCGAGCGGTACAGGTTGTACGCCTCGGAGCTGTTCAGGCCGCCGTCTTCGCCGCGCTCGACGAGAGCACGGGCATATGCGTTTTGCACCACCAAGACGTCAGGCACCATCACCAGAGTGTTGTCAGCGGACAGAGGGGCCTGAGGCACAGTCAGCGAGAAGGGGATGTTGTAGACGTTGTCGGGGCGGGCGTACAGCACGACCTTGGTGTCGCCGCTGCTGTCCACGCCGTCGAATGAGTAGTATTCGGGGATGCCGCTGATGGCGGGAACGAAGTTCTGGAAACGGTTCATTTCCACGAAGCTGATGTTCTGCATCCCGACGTTGGCAGTCGTGTTGATGACGTCCATCACTTGGAACTTCTGGCCAGCGCCTGTCAGCGAGTAGATGTACGTGCCGGGCGTGGTGGTGATCGTGACCGTCTGGCCGAGCACGTTCCAGCCGTAGGCGTCCTCGATCTGGCGTTTGGCGTCGTTGACGAACTTGCCGATCAAGGTGGAATATTGAGTCTCTGTGCTGGTGGAGACCTGAGTCTCACGCAGCCGGACCAGCACGTCGTTGATGAGTTGGAGGTAGGTCATTGGCGTGTCAACCCTGTTTCTTCAAAGGTGGCGATGATAGAAAACGCGCTGCCGGATTCCGGCGTAACGCGCAACTGGTCACCTTCTTCCATGACGACATACGCATTGTCAAACTGTGTGTACGCCTTGCTGGTGTAGGTCACCGCAGTCAGGATGTCAATGCTGGTGGCTGCGCTTGCGTCGTACCACTGGACGGTCAAAGTCTTGGACCCGCCCCCCGTGTTGTGGACGTACAGCAGGTTGAATTTGGCGTAATAGCCCGTCGGCACCGTGTAGACGGTGCTGGTCGATCCCGCAGTGGGGTTGACGCCGACGGATACTGGTCTCATTTCTTGTTCCTGGCTGAGATGGCCTTGGCTTTCGCCTTGGCGTCTTCCTTGGACGATGCGCCCCAAGCCTTCAGAGACAAGAGCAGCCGGGTGGGCTTGCCATCTTTCATCTCAGGCCCAGGCATATTGCCCATGCGTGCTAAGAAGGAGGCCCTACGAGGGTTGTCGCCCGACTTCACGGGGGCTTTGAGATCGCCCCCGGTTGACGCATTATAAGACGCCCGACCCTTGGCGTTCAAGCCCCCGGTCTTGGACTGTCCTTCTTTGCGCTGCCAGGCGGGCGTCTTCATTTCTTCTTCGCCTTGCCAGCCTGCGACAGCGCGATGGCGACCGCCTGCTTCTTGGACTTGACCACGGGGCCGCCTTTGCCCGAGTGCAGGCCACCGGCCTTGTACTCGCGCATGACCTTGCTGATTTTCTTCTCGGCTTTGGTCTTCATTTCTTGGCCTTGTTGGTGGCTGTGCGCTGACCACGCTTGGGCATGGGTTTTGGCTTACCAACCGCCACCATGATGGTAACCGGCATGGCTTTCTTGGCCTTCTTGGAATCCATCATCTTGGGTGCTTTACCGTACATGGTGATCTCCTTTAGATTTCAACAGGTTTGCGAGCGCGGCCCATCCGCTTGGCAGGGACTGGGGCCGTCATCGGCAGTTCTTTGTTCTCGGGCTCAAGGGACACCTCAGCGCCCTGATCATCCACACGCACATAGCCACCGTGGCCGCGCATGGAGTCAATGTCATGTTGTTGGGTGAACGTCAGCGTATTACCACTTGCCAAACAACGAAATGTAGCCATCATTTTCTTTCTGTAGAAAGGGGGCCCTTGGGCCCCCTGTCGTTTAGACCATGCGGACTACAACAATTCGCATTGTTGTAGACGCCAAGTCTGCTGTTGAGCCCGACTCGTTCTGGATACGGAACTTGACGGTGTTGGCCGCCGACACGTAGCCGGTAACGGTCAAACCAACCAAATCCACGCCCAAAGACGCGCCGATCACCATGTCGCCCAGGGCCACGCCGGGCACTGTAACGTCATCTGTCTCGCCTGCGCCGTCAACCAATGAGCCCGCGTTCATAGTGCAAGTGATTGCCCATGTATCGCTGAAAAGGCCACGGAATTGGTCGTTACCACGACGAGATACTACTGCTGATGCTGATGCCATTTGAATCTCCTAAAAAAGGACACCCCCGGCCTAAGCCGGGGGAGTGGTCATTAGGCTGGAACAGCCAAGGCGTAGGCAGCGGAGGCGTTAGCAGCCGATGACGAAGCAGCGGTACGCAGGGCCTTCACACCGTAGATCGTGTCTGCGGTGAACAAGGTGCCCAGGTATTCCTGCTTGTACTGAGTCTGCGAGCGCACGCCCAACTGCTCAACCAGCACCATCGCATCGCGGTGGCCCATCAAGCAGATACGGTCAGCGCCGCTGTTACCAGCGCCGGTGTCGGCGTTGGAGGTAGCGAACACGGCCATACCGTAGAGCTGACCGATTTCACCGTTGCGGATAGCGTCGCCGTTGCCGACGAATGCCTGCTCAGTGTAACGGGCCAGACCCATCAGGGTGTTGCGGCTCGAAGGAGGGATCAGGAAGAAACGGCCGTCCATAGGGATGTCGTTGTCGTCCAGACGCTGGATGGTGCGGCGGATGGCGGCGTCAGTCAAAGCAGCAGCGTTGGAGCTGGCGCTGTTGTAGGCTGTGGTGCCGTCAGAGCCGACATAGGCTTTGGTGCTGGAGGCCGAAGTGGCGTAGTCGTCAGTGCCAACGGTTGCGCCGTTGAAAGCGCGGCCCAGTTGCACCAAGTCGGTGTCGATGCGACGAGCCAAGGCGTAACCGGCGTCTTCTGTGTAGAAAGAACGCAGGGAAGTCAGGGCTTGCACTTCGACGATGTCTTCGATCAAGCGGCTGTATTCGTAGTGCTTGTTGATGAGCACTTGAATGTTGGTGTCGCTCTCTGCGATCAGAGTCACGGCATCAGTAGCAGCTTTGGCCGAGGCAGAACCGCGAGCTGGGCTAGGGATGTTGACGGTGTCACCCTTCTTGCCTTTGAAAGACATCTTCTTGACCAGGTTGGCCAAGACGAGGTTCTTTTTGTAGGCGGCAACAATTTCATCAGACCAGATTTCTGGAATGAAGTTAGCTGCGGAAGTGGTGGTTACTGCATTGGTGGGGGAAAAGGCGGTGTTTGCCATGTTAAATCTCCAAAAAGGTTATTACCGGACTCGCCCTTCGGAATACGCCTGCATGATCTCGTCAGACAGTGTTTCGTATCTCGCTGGGTCTGTCATTTTCAGCCGAATAAGGTCGGCCCGTCGATAGACTCGTTTTGAACTCTCGCCAGAGCCACCAACATCGACTTGCGCAGCTTTCATGCTCTTGGCCCGTGTAGCGCTCGACGCTTGCTCGGACTGTTGGGCCTTGACGCCGCGAAGTTGCTTGAAGGTGGACAACAGCTCGTTCGCCGAATCGTAGTCAAACTCAGCGTCTGCCTTGGCGTACAGGCCCAAACGCACAGGTGAAGACTTCACCCAGCTTTGGAACTCAGAATCGTTGACCACTTGGGAGTAGTCAGGGTGATCCTGCGCCAGCTTTTGCTGAATCTGCATCCGTTTGAAGTCGAGACCGGCTTGCCGGGCTGCGAGCACATCGGGATGTTTGTCAATCGTCGCTTGAACTGCTTTTTGAGGGTTCTCAAAAAAGTCAACTTCAGGTTCTTCCTCCTGAATACGTTGCTGCTTTGCGCTGAGGTTCTGCTTGAGCAACTCGTCAGCCAGCTTACGGACTTCGCCGACCTCTTGGGCCTGCTTGCCAATCAGCTTTTCAGCCTCCTGGTGCATCCGAACGACTTCTTCCAGACTTTTGGCCCTGTATTTCTCAGGAAGCTCTTGGGATTGGGTCTTTGCTTCTTCAATTTCGAGTTCGCCTAGCGGCTCGGCTTCATTGTCAATCAACATATTTATGTTCCTGCCAAAATGGTTGTAGGAGATTCAACTCGGCACAAGTGCTTATGAGTTGGCTTTGCGCTCGGCGGCTAACTTCTCCGTGTGGCGGCGGCCAAACTGCGCATGCGCAGTGGGGAAATGGCCTGACCACCCTTCCAAGTTAAACGCCGGGGCGCTTATGATGCGACTGGCTGTACCGCCGCATCCACACGGCACTTCAGTGGTCTCATAAACCACCAAAGCCTCCGTGCGCTGCCCGCATTCGCAGGCAAATTCAAACATTCTTCTCATTCAAATCCTCGTATGCTCGTTCGCTGACCCCTTTGAGGGTTTTCAGCCAAGTCAGGATAGAAATCTCGCCTTTGCGAAATTGTAGACTTTTTTCATCCGCAATGGTAGAGACATTGTTCATTGCGTCCAGCATGGTGTCAATATCCTCCATCAAGTCGAGCCAACCCTGCTGCGAAAACAGGTCAAACCTGGCCTCATAGTACTTTTGGAGTTCCGGGGTCATCATGTTCTGGTTCCTCTTTTGGTTTAGTTGCTTCGCTCATGATCCGCTTGCCCATGATGCCTCCGATGCCGCCTACGATCAGCAGCACGATGTCATTGAGCATCTTGGTGTAAGCCTGGTCAATCGGGGCCATAGCCTTGATGGGCTGGGTCACGAACGTCACAGAATACAGCATAGCGCCCACGATGAACATGAGGATCAGCGTTACCGCGATGACGACAAAGGCCCAGATGCGGACCTGAATCTGCTCAACGGACAGGGGTGGGCTCGGAGGCTGGTTTGGTTTGCTCAATTTGTTTCTCCAAGACAGGTGCGACCATGTACTCAGGACAAGTCTGCGTAAACTGGCAGCGAGGCTTCTGGCACTGCTCTTTTTGGAAGTTGTCGGGGTTCTGGCAGAAGTAGCGGTATTGCTCATCGCAACCCACCAGCGCCAGCACAAAGATCAATTTCCACATTTGAACTCCCGGCAGTAGTAGACGATCTCGACACCGATCCACATCAGCACCACAAAGACGATGGTGGCCAGCGTGATGGCAGTCCACAGCTCGATGTCTTCTTTGCGCTTTTTGATGGCCTGCTTGGCCGCGTCTGCGGCCCTGCGGCGCTGGGCCTTGTCGTCCGCGTCCATCTGGGCACGTCGGTTGACGATCTTCTCCCAGACGTCCATGTTGTGAGGGAAGAACAACTGCTTGACCTGCTCCTCGAACTGGCGAGCGTTCTCAATGGCCAGCTCCAGCTCCACGGCCTTGCCCATGTTGGAACCTGCGAACCCGCCTTTGTTGGACTCTTCGAGCACCTTGACAGCGTCAGCCTTGGCATCGAAGTATTTACCCAGCACCGGGCCGAGGCTACGCACGTCATCGACCGTTTTGACGGCTTTCTTGACGAGATTAACCGCAGCACTGACGGCTGCAAGCGCGGTTAGCGGGTCCATAACACCTCAACGATCACTTTTACTGTCCAGACAACGATGCCTACGATAAACAATGCCGCGACAAAAGCCTCGGCAAAGTCTCTCATGACTTATCGGCCTTGCCGTCCAGCTTGTCGAAGATTTGCTTCAGGATGGACTTGATCTCACTGATGTCAGATCGGTAGTCGTCCTTGGCCACGTAGGTGTGCGGCAGCTCATTGACCTTGTCTTCCAGGCGCTGGATCGTGCGGGTCAAGTTGTTGATGACATAGATTGCCAAGAACCCGGCAACAGATACTACAAGGTTGAAGAGTTGTTGGTTGTCCATGATCGTATTTTACCCAGCAGTTGGCAATATGGCTTTGATCTCGTCAAGGGTAGCGGCTTCATCAATTTGCGTTTGCATGGCCGCGTATTTTTCACGCACGGCCTGACGGGCAGCTTCAGCAGCAGCGGCTTCGCTTGGGATCGTGGCCTTGACATCCAATGGGCTGAACTCAGCCGTACGCGCGGCGCGGCGGATGTCGTGGGCGATGTCTTTGGCTTTGTCGATGTTAATTGAGATCATTCTGTAAACTCCCAAGCTGCGCGGAATGTACGGTCTTCAGGAATGTCAGAGACATCCACAATCTTGAAGGGCTTGCCGTTGGGCACATCTTTGGCAGCAATAGCCTCGATGCTCAGGCCACACTCGGCAGCAGGGATGATAACGGCAACGCCGCCATCGTCAGTGGGATAAATGATTCGTTGAGTCATTTGGGGCTCCTTGTGAGTTATCGGAAGACGGAAATATCCACTTGTATAGAATCTTCGTTAGTGCCAGTACCGTTGGATGTACAAACCCTGAAAGCTGAATTTGTCGGCTGTGTTCGCAACCCAAAACCGCCGGGGTTATTTGCCGCGCTATAAGTGCCCCGTGATGCAGTCCCCGCAATTGCATAATTCGCATCTGTCATCGCAGTAGTGAAGTTGACCGTGTAGTCGCCAACACCGTTGTCCGTGATGCTGGTGACGTTTCCACTCGCACGAATAGCCACAGTGCCAGTGCCGTTGAAGTTGACCCATGCGCGGCACAGGTACGAGGGTGTTGCGCCTGAAGGTGTCGCCAGCAGCGATGTGCCAAGCGTCACGTTGTCGGTGAACGTGGTAGGCCCACCAATGGTTCCTGATCCGCTGATTGTGATTGTCATGATTTACCTTTCAACGGAAGACGGCGACGTTAATTTGAGGCGTATCCGCTAATGCGCCTGCTGGAGTAATCATGTAAACCCTAAACAGATTTACTGTTCTTGCTGTTGCTTGATCTGCCAAGTAAACTGCACCATTGGAAGTGCTGTTGGCTCCTCCAGATGCCCCTGTAATAGAGTAGTTTGCATCACTCATCGCCGTGGTCATGTTGACCGTGTAGTCGCCAGTCCCGTTGTCCGTGATACTCGACACGTTGAAGCTGGCCCGGATCGCCACAGTACCCGTGCCGTTGAAGTTCACCCAGGCTCGGCAGAACGTGCCAATCTCAGTACCAGACGAGTTTTGAACCGCTGGAGGCAGTGTGTTTTGCGACTTGATTGTCGCTACGCTCAGTGTGCTCATAGTGGTTTACTCGTACAAGATGTTGATGGAGCCAGCGTCAAAGGTGTCAGTGCCTCCGACAGTGGTGATGCGAATCTGGGTAAGTGTGTCTGACAAGGTCTTTGCCGCACCGCCATACTGAGGGTTGCCAGTGGATGACGCGCCCATGATTGCGTTTCCCGCCCAAATATTGGAGCCAAGTGTTGCAATGGTCACAAGACCGTTGGCAGTAGCTGCTGCGGCTATTACAACAACAGCAGGAAACCCTGTTGTGAAAGCCACGGCTGCGTTCGCGCCGTTTGCACCAGACCCAACATAACCTGTGGTTTCAATACCACCAGCATCACCAAGCTGCACAATGATTGAACTTGTTCCGTTAGTGCTCACGCCATTGAACAGCACCGTGATCCGCTTGACCCACGATGGGATGCCAGTGAAGTCAATCGAAGTGCCCGAGGTGGATGCCACGGCAGTGCCGGACACCAGAGGTGCCAGTGTGTTTGAAACGGGTACAAGGGTCTGGGTGAAGTTGCTTGCCGTGGCGGGTGGATTCACCTCGACACTGCCGCCACTGGTTGAAACTAATTTAACGCCCATGACTTGCTCCTTAAACCACTACCCAAGTGCTGCCGCTTGATACTGTCACCGTCACACCGGAGTCCACAGAGACAGGCCCCGCACTCATGCCGTTGTCGCCTGTTGCAATTGTGTAGTCGGAACTGATTGTTGCGCTGTTGACCACAATACCGTTGCTAGCCCGTGGAACCCGCACACTCAGCTCGCCTGTGCTGGGCTTGAACAAGTACTGCGCATTGCTGGTGTAGATCGTGGTTGGGGTGCCAGAAGTGGCAGCCGCAAACAGAGGATACAGGTTCGAGGTTGTTGATGTATCGTTTGACAGCGAAGCGCCCGACACAATCGTGGCCCAGCTGCTGTTCGTGCCGTCAGTCGTCAGGTACTTGCCTGAGTTGCTGGTCTGGCTTGGGGCCAGGGCGTTAAAGGCCGCTGTGGCTGTCGTCTGGCCCGTGCCGCCGTTGGCAATCGGCAGAGTGCCCGACACCTGTGTGGTCAGGCTCACACCAGACAGCGTGCCGCCCAGGGTCAGGTTGCCCGACGAGGTAACCGTGCCCGACAGCGAGATGCCGTTGACCGTGCCCGTGCCGCCCACGCGGGTCACCGTGCCATCGTACTGATCGTCCGAAGCAATGGTGAAGTTGGGGTAGGTGCCTGTGACCGTGGTCGTGCCCGAACCGGTCAGTGCTACCGTCTGGTCAGGGGCTGTGTTGGCAATGGTGAAGTTCGGGTATGTGCCGCTGGTGCTGATGCCAGTGCCTGCGGTCAGTGCTACCGTCTGGTCAGGAGCTGTGTTGGTGATCGTGAAGTTCGGGTATGTGCCCGAAGTGCTAATGCCAGTGCCTGCGGTCAGCGCGACCGTCTGGTCAGGGGCCGCGTTGGTCACGACGCCTGTGCTGGAGTTGTAGCTGATGCCAGTGCCTGCGCTGATGGCCGCACGGGCGCGGGCATCGGTGAAGTAGAGGTTCGTGCCTTCGCTGATGTTGGTCGTGCTCAGGCTTACGGCACCAGTTTGCCCGTTGACCGAGGTCACCAAGTTCGACTGGTCGATCTTCTGCCACACGGTGCCGTTGAACATCAGCCAGTCGCCGATCTGCCAGTCCGTGATGCCGTCCAGGTTGGTCGAGCCAGCCGTGGCCGTGATGTAGTAGTAGCCGTTCACGCCCACACCAGACGCCAGTGTCGGTGTGTTGGTCGATGCGTTCCAAGTCCCTTGGTAGCTCAGGCCACCGGCCACGTTAGCCCACGACAAGGCCGAGCCGTTGGTCGTCAAGAACTTGCCCGCGTTGCCTGTCTGGCTGGGGATCAGGTTGTCGATCTGGGTCTGGAGGCTGGCCAGTGTGTCGAGCACTTGCTGGCTGGTGCCACCACCGTTGGTGATCACCTTGATCTTCTCGGCCAGATCAGGGGCCACCACCTCACCCACGTTGATCGTGCGGCCGGACGACAGGCTGATGATCAGCGAGCCGTCGAAGTCGATGTGCGCGTCGGTGACAGAAACACCGTCGTCGCCGTCACGGCCGTCGCGCCCGTTCAGGCCGTCAGCACCGCGTGGGCCCGTGCCGCCGTCACGGCCTGGGCGGCCGTCTTTGCCGTCCTTGCCGTTGGCGCCATTGCGCCCGTCTTGGCCGTCCTTGATGGTGGCCACACGGGCCTCGATCTTGTTGCCGACCTCGTCGTAGCGGCTGCGGATGTCCGCCTCCATCTTCTTGAGGGCCTTCACCACGACTTGCACGTTCTCGCCGATGCGCTGCTTTTGCGCCTCGCGAGCCTGCGACATGGTCGATTTGATCGAGTCCAGAACAGCTTTTTGCTGCTCTGGTGTCATCCCCTTGAGGATCAGCTCTTTGGCTAGGCGTTCAACGTCCATTGTCCAGCTCCCGGCTCAGTTGGTCCAAGAAATCTTCTTCCATGCCTGAGACCTGGTTGCGCTTTTCGGACATTTGCAGCTCGACCATCTTCGACTTGTTCTTGATGTCCGCCTCTTTGAGCATGAGCTCGGCGATCTTGACACGTTTGTCGAACTCGTTGCTCTCGTTGCCAGCGGGCAGGTTCTTGGTCGTTGAGGCGATGACCTTGGCCTGCACCTCTTGCGGCATGAGCTGCGCCTCGGTCATCAGCTTTTGCGCCTCTGCCCGGTTCTGCTCGGCCTGAGTGGTGCTGACCGCGATCTGGGCCTGCGCCGCCTGCAAGGCCAGCTGTTGCTGCACTTCTTGCATCTGCTTGGCCTGTGGGTCTGGCTGGCTCATCTGGTCGAGAGCGCCCATCAGCTCGTAGCGGTTGGACAGGCTCGAGTTGTTCAAGATGCCCTTCAAGATCAGAGGCAGCACTGGGGTGTTTGGCCCCAAGGTCTGCAACAGACCGATGAACTGCTGCTGCTCGTACTCGCGGGCGATGATGCCCAGCGTGGCCGTCGGGATGAACTTCATGTCCACGCTCGGATAGCGCTCGGGGTCGAACTGCATGTAGCGGAACGCGGCCTTCTGGATGAAGGGGATCAAAAAGTCCTCTTGGAAGTTGACCAGCGTGCGCTTGTACTTCTTGATGATCGTGGCCACCGCCATGCTCAGGCCCGCGCCGTCGCGGTTGGCTTGGCTGACCATGCCTTGGCTGTCCATCGTGCCGGTGGCTTGCAGCAGCATGCGCTCGAACTCTTTGGCCGTGTTCAGGTTGTTGAGACTGGTCTCGCCGAACTTGAATGGGTACAGAATCTCGGCTGGGTTGCCGTTGACCATGAACGCTTTGCCGGGCTTGACCTCAAAACGTGCGCCGCGTGGCAAGCGGGTGGCGTCCATGCCCATCATGGGCGAGGTCGTCAGCGCCAGGCTGTCCAAGTGGCTGCGCACCTGAGCGTCGATCGCCTTTTGCATGTTGTAGGACTTCTCCACCGTGCCACGGCCGAGCAGGCGGTTGGGCACTGTGTCGTCCTGATAGCTGATGATCGGGCGGTCCTTCATCATGTAAGGGCTCGCCTCGGCCTTGAGCAGCAGGCCCTCGTTGGCGATCACGACAATCGCCTCGACCATGTCAGAGTAGTCGTCGGCCGCGCTGTCCTCAGGGAACAGGTCGGCCACTTCGCCGCCCTCGTTCTCCAGCTGCTCCAGATACTCGCGTGGCACCAGGCCGTAGTACGTCAGCAGACGCACCTTTTCGTCGCGGTACTGGCTCAGCTCCTGCGTTGGCTCCAGATCGGTGTCCTCGGCGGCGGGCTGGATGTTCACCTTGCGGTAAATGCCCTTCTCGATGCCCTCGACGACCTTGTGGATGCCCACATACTTCTCGACCGCCACACCCATGCAGTCGTCGATGGCGGTGCCGTTGGGGTCAAACAAGAAATTCTTGGGATTGACGGGCATGAGCTTGACGGCGATGCGGTTTTTCTCCACCACACCGATGGCCGCCTGGCCCATTTGCCCTGGAATCGCCTGCGTGGCGGGCTCGAATATCTTTTCCGTCTTGACGATGATCTCGCCGATGCCAGTGCCGTAGATTTCGGCCATCAGCTCGATCTGGTCGATGGATTTGCGGATTTTGTCCTGCTTGAAGTCCTCCATCAGCTGCGCTTTGAGCACTTCGACGTCAATCGGGTTCTTGTTGACGTCTTGCAGGTCGTCTTCGATGTCAAAAAAGTCACCTTGGCCGAAGATAGCCTCCATGATCTCGGCGTGCCGCGTCTCCACGGCCTGCTGAGTGGCGGGGGTCACGATGCGCGAGCGCTCTGACTCACGAGTTTTGTCCTCTGAGGCCCACTCACCACGGAAAATACGCTCATATTCGAGGTAGCTGTCCAGGTAGTTGGTGTCGCGCCAGTCTCTCCACCGCTCGCAATGGTCAACGACAAAAGCCGTCAGCTCCTTGTCGGATTGTGTCGGCTCGTCAAACTCGTTTTGGTCCATACTAGACTCCGCTTATTACGTCCATCGGCTCCCAGTCGCTGTCATCAGCATCCTCAAAGTAGCTTGTGACGGCCAGTTGGTCGATGTAGGACAGTGAATCCGGCAGGTCGTCGTGCACACCGGGCGAGGGAAACATCAGAAGCTGGTCCACAAACACGTCCCAGTCTTCTTCGCTGTTAAGCACGATTCTGCCATGCTCGAAGCGGCCCTGCAACGACCAAATGATTCTATCAGTCTTCTTCCTGTTGCCGTGCGTCAAGTCCACGATGTGCGAGTACACATTGTTTTTTCTCATCAAATCCGATAAATACGGTAAAACCGCGTTTTTCAGTGCCCCGCGCTCGATTCCGATGCTCAACGGCCGGTAGTCGCGCATCGTCATCAGGATTTTGGACGCCGTCTCGCGGATGTCCCACCGGCCGTGCTCGATCTTTTTGACGAACCACTTGCCGTCGTCGGTCACTTTGACCACCGCAATCGACGACTCGTCCAGCCTCTTTTTGCTATTGGCCGCCTGTTTGGCCACTTCCTCGAACCCGGCCAGGTCCACGGCCACGAAATAGCTGCCGTAGTCCGGCTCCTCGCCGTATTTCAGCCATTCCTCTTTAAAAACGTCCGCGCCCGCATTTGAGAAGCTGGCCAGATATTCCTGCTTGAACGCGAACGAGCTCAAGGTCTTCTTCGCCGACTCGATCTCGGTCGGGTCGATCAGCGGGTTGTCCTGCGTGGTGAAGTGCCAGCTCTTCCAATCCTTGTCCGTGTCGTCTTGGCCCAGCTTCCACAGGTCGTGGAACCAGTTCCTCCCCTTAGGCGTGCCGATGAACATCGCCCGACCCTTCCTGTCCGACAGAGACGCCCGGATCACCTGCTCCCACGCCTCGGGCTTGATGTCGGCCACCTCGTCCAGCACGGCATACGTCAAGCTGACGCCTCGCAGCGTGTCCGGCCGGTCTGCGCCTCTGACGTAGATGCGCGCGCCGTTGATGAGCGTGATGTCCAAATTGTTCACGTGGCTCGACTGGATCACCTCTTTGCCAAGGTCTAGCAACAGATCCCAGATGATCTGCCGCGACTGACCCATCGTCGGGCTGACGTACAGCACGGCCGAGCCTTGCGGACAGCGCAGGCCCTCGATGATCAGAGTCGTCGCCGCCAGTCTGGACTTCCCGCAGCGCCGCCCAGCGGCGATCACTTTGAATCGATGGTCGTCGGCGTATACCTGTTGCTGCCAAGGCAGGAGACTGAAATTGAGGTCAGACATCGGTTAGTCTTTCAAGTATTCGCAGTCCAGATTTTGTTCGCCCGCACTTGCGCCAGCCAGCCGCGATAAAGCAGAAGCCGGGATTGGCGGACTTAACCGCTTCCGAACGTACAAAGGTGTAATGCCTGCTATTAGGCCAGAGGCAGTCAGCAATTCGATCCGCTTGTCGTATGAGGTCTGAGCTTCTATGCGGGCTTTCGTTCCTGAACACAGCGCAGTTGATTCCTGTTTGTCCGCTATCGTCGATGAACTTTCGCCAGACAAACATGGCGTCAGCGGTTTTGGTTCTGAGTACAACCTTTTCGCCCGGTCCGACAAATAGTTTTCGTTTTCGCCCGTCGGCGTATTTATAACAACTGTAGTGTTCTTCATACAAGTCAAGGCAGTCCAAATCACCGTCTTTTGTCAGCCACCATAGGGCTTCGTCAGACATCGGTAACGTCTCCCGCTTCTATGATCTGCGGCTCTTGGCCAAGACCAGTAATCGAGATCGTGATGGCGCTCCTCTGGCTCTTGTCCTTCTCGAACATGCCGATCGGCAGCGTGCGGTCCATGCACATCTTCAGCGCCGCCATCTGTCCGGGGTGCTCATCGTTGAGCGCGATCTGGATCACCTTCTCTGCGACGTCTTTGCCGCCAGAGCGGATCATCAGCTCTTTAAGCTCTTTGATGCGTTGGTGGTCCGTCTTCGGCAATATCGCGGGCGGGTTGGTGGCGTACCGCTGGATCGTCATCTTGACCGAACCTGGTGGTCGGCCGCGTTTCTTTTTGAGTTCAGTCACTTTTACCCCTTAGGAAGTAGACGCGATTATGGGTCATGTGGGTCATGTTGTCACGTGGCTTAAGTCGTAAACAGTGGTTTGTACTTTTGACGCATTTCATCAGAGCACTTTTTTGCGTCTTCAAAAGACTTAAAGAATCTGACGTGCTCTTTACCTGCTGACTTAACTCGCACCCTAAAACTATTCTTCCATGCTACCCAGTGGACGTTAGGGTACAGGCTGTTTTGCGGAGGTGGTGTGTTTTGGCGATTTTCAAAGTCGGTAACTACTCGTAAGTTGCATAGGCGGTTGTCCGTCTTTACGCGGTTTATGTGGTCTATGTGGCCGACGGGAAACTCTCCGTAGACGTACAGCCAGGCAGCGCGGTGCTGTAAGTACGTTTTGTAGTCAATGCAGAAAGAAAGGTACCCATCGCTATTTGGTCTGTCGCTTACGCGCCGCCCAGCGCGACTGACTGATTTTATTCGAGTGAACACGCCAGTGTCAGCGTCGTAGGTCATCAGTTCTTTCAATCTGGCTTGAGTCAGCATGGCTTTTCCCGTGTGGTTGGTACCTTCACAGGGTACCACAAACACAAGATAAAGTCAATTTGCTTT
>Ga0075470_10000392_pt1 | contig 14588 bp, 15 predicted proteins | sample DEB19_08_DNA_4_FD_71482 | JGI IMG/M metagenome (GOLD analysis project Ga0075470, IMG submission 71482) | Aqueous microbial communities from the Delaware River and Bay under freshwater to marine salinity gradient to study organic matter... | ecosystem: Environmental > Aquatic > Marine > Coastal ... | reverse complement strand
TGGATCATCTGCATAAACGTCATCTCCAACAGGGGCTGACGCAATTGCATCGCGCATAGCTTGGGATGGTTTAGTGACGGTGTCAGATCGCAGATCGATTGCCATGGCTTATTTTCTCACGATTCTTTGATGACAATTATATACATCGCAATGACAACGAGCGTTCCACCCAAGGCTGTTTGAAGAGTCAATCGCTCACCACCGAAGATGATTGCAAAAATTGCAGCGAAGACAACCTCCATAGTCAAAATGACTGCCACTTTTGTTGTGGTCATATGTGCTTGTGACCACGTTTGAATCATAAAAGCCATCGCAGTACAGATAACAGCCGTGAAAATTACTGTTGCCCAAACGCCCCAATCAGGTGGTGGCGTATATCCACCTTCTGCAACAGATGCCAAACCACTTAAGAGCGCACACATGGCAAGTTGGATGACAGTCATTGCATATGCATCACGACCGGCGCTCCACTTGCCGAGTGAAATGATGTGAGCACCAAATCCAAAAGCACTCGCTAAAACAAGTAATTCACCAAAACCGATGGACCATCCGTGCAATGAAAGAAGAGCTAACCCAACTGTTGCAAGGGCTACACATCCCCATGTAACTAAAGTGATGCGAGCCTTTAAAAGTACTGCTGCAATCAATGGCGTGAAGACAACGTACAACCCTGTGATAAATCCTGTAATTGCCGCGCCAGTGCGTTCTAGGCCAAGAGTTTGAAGAATGTAGCCTGCGCCGAGAAAAAAGCCAGCAAAGGCTGAACGGGTGACTAAATCTTTATTAAATAATTTGAAGACTTGTGGCCGTAGCAACACCATGACAACTACTGCAAGAGCGAAACGACTAAAGAGAAAGTTATTTACACTTTGTCGTTGAATTGAATCTTTCATGACCACGAAAGCAAGTCCCCACGATGCGGCAACAAAGAGCAGCGCCCACGGTGCTAATTTAATGCGAGTTGCGTGCCGAGTACTCATCCACGTAATTTCTTTAGAAGGGCTACTTCTGGACCATGTTTTTCTTCTAGTCCTGGAGTTTCAAGAATTAACGGAGCATTTGCAACTGCGGGATGTGACAACAACTCTTTGAACGGATCAATTCCGATGTGTCCATCACCTAGATTTTGATGGCGATCTTTGAGCGCGCCACATACGTCCATTGAATCATTAGCGTGCACAAGTTGGAAACGTTCAATACCGGCAATATCAATGAGCAGATCAATCGTTGCACTCATGCCACCTTTTACCGAGACATCGTGACCTGCAGCGAAAACATGGCACGTATCTAGGCAAATACCGACTCGTGGGTGATACTCGAGAGCCTTTAAATAATTCTCAAGATCATCTAATTTCTTAACGAGTGATTGGCCTTGTCCTGCCGTTGGTTCTAGAAGTAGATACGGTGAATCATCACTGAGTTTATTCAGAATTGGCATCATGCCTTCGTGAATCTGTTTCCATGCTTGTTTGACGTTGTCTTCTTTAACTGCAGAGCCTGTATGAATGACAGCGCCTAGTGCGCCAATATCTTTGGCTCGCTTGATTGCATAGTCGGTGGCGGCTAGAGAATTCTTATACGTATCTTCAGTGGGTGAACCTAAATTGATAAGAAATGGAGCGTGAACATACACTTCTAGATCTAATTCTGCGGCTTTTTCTTTGAATTCATTATCTGCTGCCACATTGGCATCTGGCATTGACCATTGACGAGGATTTGATGCAAAAACCTGAATTGCTTCGGCGCCAATTGTTCGCGCGTACTCAATAGATCGTTTCGCCATTCCACCTGTTGTTGGTGTGTGGGCGCCGATTCGAGGTTTCTTTACGGTCGATGGCATCGGCCTAGCCTACTGTGATGGTTACTACGGTGCCACGTAGTACCTTCGCGCCTACCTTCGGAGATACATTCGTCACGTATTTAACGCTCTTCTTTCCAATGCTGCGAACTTTAACCTTTAGACCAATGTCCTTCAGCGCTGCCATTGCCTTAGTTGTTTCGATGGAATAAAGATTAGGAATAAAGACAAATTTAGAACCTTTAGAAACTACCAATGTGATAGTTGATCCCTTTGGCGCACTCACAATTCCAGTTGGAGATTGAGAAATTACCGCACCGGCTGCAACCGTTTCGCTATAGGCAAATGAACTCTCAACATTAAATCCCGCATCTGTTAGTTCTGTTTGTGCTTGATCGCCACTTTGGCCAATGTAGGTTGTGAGAGCAACTTCTTCTACGCCTTTGCTGACAAGAATAGTGACAGGTGTATCTCTCTTCACTTTCTGTCCATTAGATGGATTTGTCGAAATCACCAGACCCTTTGGAATAGTGGAGTTGAATTCCTCGGCAATACCTGCAGATTTCAATGGCTGTGTAGTAAGAGTTTTGATTGCCGCCTCAGGTGTGAGGCCAGTTAAAACAGGAATGACGTAGCGCTCTTGTCCCTTTGAAATTACTAATTTAACTATGCCACCTGTATCAATTTTATCGCCACCGCTGGGATTAGATTCCAAAATTTTTCCTGCAGCAATTTCTTCATCGAATCGTTTTTCTGCAACTTCTGATCGAAGCCCAAGTGGAGTCAAAGCTGCATTAGCCTCTTCAACACTTGCCCCCACAACAGATGGCACAACAATGCGAGAACCTGGTCCAACTAATACGTACCAACCGCCGATACCAAGTGCGACTGCAAGGAGGGCGGCAATTATGCGATTGCGTCGCACTCTTTTGCTCACTCGTCGCTTTGTACCAGCAGTCATTTCGCGGATAGGTTTTTCTTGTGTTACTTCTTTGACTGGTTCAGCTTTAGCTTTTTTCTTAGAGCGAGATGGTTTTTCAGAAATTTTCTGCATTGGAATATCTAATTCAAGGCTGAGTTGATTTCTCTTAGGATCAATTGAACGTGCAATATCTTGAATCGCAGATAAGAAAATTCCGGCATCGCGTGGACGCTCATCTGGATTTACGCTGGTCGCAGAATAAATAAGATCATCTAGTTCTTTTGGAACGTCATTTCTGCTCTGACTTACTCGTGGCACTCTGTTATTCACATGCATATAAGCGATTTGAATAGGGCTATCTCCAGAAAATGGCTTATCTCCAACGAGTAATTCATAGGCGAGGATTCCAGTGGAGTACACATCACTGCGTGAATCCGAGATCCCACGTTGAACCTGTTCTGGCGATAAATATGAAACGCTTCCTAATACAACACTTGATTCTGCAGTCAATGTACTGCCGATTAAAGCTCCGTGTGCTAATCCAAAATCAGCAATCTTGATTCTGCCGTCATTAGAAATTAAAATGTTTTCAGGTTTAATGTCTCTATGTATTATTCCCAACTTATGTGCAGCAGCAAGTGCTCCAAGAATTGCTGTGAGATATTGAAGCGTTTGCGCAACACTGAATTTTCCTGATTCCTCTAAGTATTCTCTTAGCGTGTGACCTTCGACCATTTCCATCACAATAAACACCGCTGGTACTCCATTTGTGTTCCAGCCTTGATCTTGAACAGAAACAGCATTGGGATGAGTCAGAGCTGCAGCAGCCTTAGCTTCGCGAATAAAGCGATTAACAAATGCTTCATCTTGCGCAAGGTGCGGATGCATAATTTTGACTGCGACTTTTCTATCTAATCGCGTGTCAATAGCTGAATAAATGCTAGCCATCCCGCCTTGAGCTATTTGGGAGATGAGTTGATAACGCCCATCAATGAGTTCACCAGATAGATCAGACACGTGGAAATCTTAGGTAAAAGCCGTTAGATAGGCGGGTGTGGCGCGCCCAATTTATTCTGTGGTGATTATGAAATCGGCGTTTTCTCTCGCACCAGATTCCAAGAAATGTTGATTCTGTAACTCTTGCCACAGAATCATTTCTTTGGCGATGTGATTGCCATCTCGCTCTAACACCCGCTTCACTCCTTGCTGTGGATCGATGTCCATCCAGATAGTTATTGCATGGTGGGCACGTACTACTGCTTGGGCACTTCCGACGCCTTCGATAATCAGAATATCTTTAGCTTTGATTTCTCTTACGTCGGTGTATGCAGATGCAAACCAGTCATAAATCTGCACTGAGATTGTTGATTTTTCTGCGTGTGCATGAGCAATTAGTTCAAGATCCTTTGTTAACTTTTCGCCAAGTGCGTTTTCCCATCCATCATAAATATCATCTAAACCTAAGAGATTTACTTCTCGATTGATGCTGAAATAAAGAAATAGATCCTTTGCTAATGTGCTTTTACCACTACCGGCTGGGCCATCAATTGCGATGAGATGCGGACCAGGGGATGCGATTAAATCAGTGAGCGCTTCGGTGAGATTCATACCAACGCTTCCATCCGATTAAGGCAATGATGGTAAAGGCTGCGTATAGAACAGACGTGAACCAGTACCCTAAAACTGCGTACTGAACTGTTGCCAAGAGATCAATTGCGAACCAGAGAGGCCATGCCTCATATTTTTCATACACCATGATTGCTTGAGCAAAAAAACTACCTAGGAAAATAATTGCATCCGACCATGTTGCAGCAGCACCAAGGTTTTGCAACAGGGGAGTTAATGCTAAAAATGAAATCACTAATCCTGCAGCCCAGTACATGCGATGTTTCGTGGAAAGCGCAGATGGAACAGCACCTCTAGGCCCCCACCCAAACCAGCCCCAGATGGCAGCTGCAATGAAAACTATTTGCAGAGCAGCACTGGCAAACAAATCTGCTTGGTAAAAAAAGATTGCATAGAGTGCGCTGCTGAGCGCCCACCAGGGCCAAGTAATTCTCTTAGCCGTTACCCCAAGACCAACACCGATAAATGAAGTGAGTGCTGCAAAGAATTCGAGAACTGAAACTTCGTAGCCCCATGCAGTGAAGAAAATAGTAGACATTTAATTATTCCTTTCCACGTCCGCATTACCGGACGGGTCAAGCGGTCGATCTGAATTTCAGACCCTCTCAGCCAAGAGCGGCTCCCGCATTGCTAACTATAGGAGGTAAATATTTATCTGGCAGAAATAGCGCGAATAAACGCCGGAAGTGCAACTTTTATTCTTCTGGCTGTTGATGTTTTAGCGCGCTTATTAAAGACGTCGTAACCAATCTTTTCTACTTCATCAACGATTCCACAATACAGAGTACTTGCAGCAGAGATACACGGGCGACTAGATGGTTCTAGTAATTGGATACCTGGTTCTGCTTCACGTTGAAGTTGGCGAACTCTTTGAATTTGAAATTTAAGTGCCGCGATTATTTCTGGCGTAAGTTTTCGAGCGTAGAGCATCTCTGTATCTACGCCGAATTCAGCAAGCTCATCAAGGGGTAGATAAATTCGACCGCGGTCGAGATCTTCACCAACGTCTCGGATGAAGTTTGCTAGTTGAAATGCGATACCTAACTTCTTAGCTGGTTCGTATGCATCTTCAGATAATGGACCCAAAATTGGGACCATTTCCAATCCAATCACTGCAGCCGATCCGTACACGTACTCCATCAAATCTTCATATGTTTTGTAGGAACTCACGGTTAGATCCATCGTCATTGAGTGCAAGAAATCCACAAAATGCTGTTCGGGAATATTAAATCGTCGAACTGTGTCGATGAGGGCAGCGCCTACGTGGTCGCTACTGACACCAGATGAAATTGAAGAAAGTACTGAATCACCCCACGTTTTTAGGTGAGCAGCTTTTTCTTGATCGCTTAACGTTGATGCAAGATCATCAACAATTTCATCGGCATATCGAGCAAAACCATAAAGAGCATGAACGAATGGACGCTTATGCGCCGGCAGGAGCAATGTTGCGAGGTAATAAGTTTTTCCGTGCAATGAATTAAGGCGTTTGCACTCTTCGTAGGATGCACGAAGAGCTGGATCTTTTATTCCAGCAGCATCTAACTCATTCATTTACTTAACTGGTCCAACAATTCTTTCGGCAGCTAATCGACCTGAAATAAGAACCATTGGCACACCGACTCCCGGTTGTGTTCCAGAACCGGTGAAGACAATATTTTCAAATCCACTTGCCATGTTGCGCGGTCTAAATGGACCGGTTTGGAAGAACGTATGCGCACTGGCAAATGGTGCACCTCGCTCCATGCCTTGTGCTTGCCAATCAAGGGGAGTAGTCATTACTTCGGTTTCAATTCCGGAAGAAAAACCTGTATATCCGCGATCTTCTAGAGTTTTTATCATGTGATCGCGATAAGGACCTGCTTGTTTCTTCCAATCAATATCAGCATCCAAGTTAGGCGTCGGGTACAAGATGTAATAAGACTCTTTACCTGCAGGTGCTAGAGATGGATCATCCTTTGTTGGAATTGTGACCAATACGCTCGGATCGCTCATCAGAGTTTTTTTATTAATTAATTCATCAAATACACCGTCCCATGAATCACCGAAGTGAATGTTGTGATGAGCCACATGGTCATATTTCTTAGATGAACCCACGAGAAGGGTCACGCATGATGGTGAATAGCGAAGACGCTTAACTGACAGTGGCGTTTTACCAAGCAAGTCTCGCCAAGCCACAGGTAAATCAGGATTGAGCACCAACGCATCACATTCAATACGTTGTCCAGTATTGGTTATTACTGCTTTCGCGCGCCCATTAGATGTTTCAATTTTTTCAGCTGTTGTGTTGTACATAAATTCGACACCGTGTTTTTGCGCCGCTGCAGCAAGTGCCCGTGGAACTGCATGCATTCCACCTTTAGGAAAGAAAACTCCATTGACGGAATCCATGTAAGCAATGACCGCGTAAATTGCTAGTGCCTGCTGTGGACTAACGCCTGCATACATTGCTTGGAATGAGTAAACCTTTTGCAGACGTGGATCTTTCATGAATTGATTAACTTTTGGAGAAAGGCGTCTAAATCCACCTAAAGCAATGAGTCGCGCCAAATTTGGAGTCAGAAGATTAAGTGGAGAGTCAATATTTCTATCGATGAAGTCATTCATTTCATACTTATACAATTTGGTAACAAAATCAACGTATCGACGATAGCCGGCAGCTTCAGCAGAGCTCACAGTTTTTGCAATCTCTGCTTCCATTTGTTCAGTGTTTGCATGAATATCGATTTGTGAACCATCGGCATAAAAAGCGCGATACAAAGGCGAGACTGGAGTGAGTTCTAACCAATCTTTGAGTTCTTCGCCAACGCTATTAAAGGCATCATTAATCAGAGAAGGCATAGTTAACACTGATGGACCGGTATCGAATGCGTAGCCATCTTTATTGAGTAAACCGTTTCTTCCGCCAGGTACAGATTCGCGTTCGATAACAGTTACTTTGCGACCAGCGCCTGCTAAACGCAATGCAGTACTTAATCCTGCTAATCCTGCGCCAACTACGACTACGTGATCAGTTGGTCCTTTGACACGCTTTGGCATTAGAGATTCCTCTTCGTTGCAATAATCGCCAGATCGCTAAGAACCTGACGGGCTGTGGCTGTAATTGATGGTGTATCAAGTGCTTTGGTTGCCTTGTTGGTTAAATCAGAAATGAGATTTTCAACGTGAGTTGGCGCTCCAGTTTCATTGATGATTGTGCGAAGTTTTTCAACACCAGATAAATCTAAATCTGACTTACCAAAAAGAGATTCAAACTCTTTAATATCCGTCGAACTCATTGACTCTTGAGCCATTGCAACTAGCACGGTGCGCTTTCCTTCCCGTAAGTCATCCCCGGCTGGCTTGCCCGTTAACTCAGGATCTCCGAATACTCCTAGCAAGTCATCACGCAATTGAAATGCTTCACCGAGAGGTAATCCGTATGAAGAGTAGTGAGATGTCACATCTGCAAGCAATGACTTATCCGTAGTTGCCATAGCAGCACCAAAGTGAAGTGGTCGCTCAATTGTGTATTTGCCGGATTTATAACGAGCAATTGTCAAGGCACGTTCTACGGTGTGAGAACTTCTTGTTTGCTCATAGATATCCAAGAATTGACCGGCCATTAACTCAACACGCATTTCATCATGAACAGCTAATACATTTGGCAATACGGCTGTATTAATTCCGCTTTGGTGAAGTGCAAGATCTGAATAAACTAGAGCGAGATCTCCGAGAAGAATTGCTGCAGCCTGACCAAAACCGACTGAAGATCCAACTGCGCTTTCGCGTGCATGCAATTTTTCAAAATGTTTATGTATCGCTGGCTTACCGCGACGAGTGTCTGATCCATCCATCAAATCATCATGAATTAACGCACACGCTTGCAGTAATTCAAGACTTGCACATGCTCGAACAACTTCTTGACTATGGGTACCGCCGGCTCCAAGAAAACCAAAGTATGCAAAGAGCGGACGTAAGCGTTTCCCGCCATCTAATAGAAAAGAAACAAGAGCATCCGCGGCTGGAACTAATTCACTTCCGATGGATTCCAAGTATTTCTTTTGAGCAGCAAGAAAAGTTGCGAGCTCGCTTTCGATTAATTGGCGAATCGCGGCAGGATCAGCACTCTTCTCATTAGCCACGCCGTAACGGTACCCTGCGTTCCATATAGTCCGCATTTTAAGAAAGGCTTTAGACCAGTGATTTCGCGCGAGCAATTTAAGGACACGTGGAGTGAACTCCATAACTCTGCTCCCACCACTGGAATTGTCGGTGCCTGGCTCGCTATTTCATACAGATTTGGCTTGCTCTGTACTTTGCTTCGAATTACACCAAATGTTTTAACTTTATTGGGATTACTCAGCGCTATTGGAGTTGCACTGACATCTCAATCACTCTGGGCGATTGCACTCATCGTCGTATCTTTATTCTTTGACGGTATCGATGGCAGTGTTGCAATCTTTCAAAGTCGCACTTCGAATTGGGGAGCAATTCTCGATTCAGTCATAGATCGCATGAGCGAAGCATTTTGGCTGTATGCGCTGTACTCAATTGGAGTTCCTGCATATTTATGTATATCACTCTGGTTGGTTGCATCCGTACAGGAGTACATGAGGGCTCGAGTTTCTTCACTTGGCGTTAAGGATCTCGGTTTAGTGACATTCACTGAAAGACCAGTTCGTGCAAGTTTTCTCTTTATTGTTCTTATTGCCTGGCATTTAGAATTACCGGGAATTGAAATAGCTTCGTGGGCATTTCTTGGAGCATCGATTTTTAGTGCAATAAGCGTGATGCGTTTTGCGTATTCCCGATTGCGTTAGCAACTATTTCAGCGCTCAAACCAACGAGTGGTAATCCACCGCCGGGATGGGCTGAACCGCCGACGCAGTACAAACCTTTAAGTGGTGAACGGTTACGGGCTCGCAAGAATGCCGATTGCGCGCCGTTACTGGATGTTCCATAAATTGCACCACCGGGAGCATTAACACTTCGCTCTAAATCTGCAGGAGTGCGAATTTCCATGACATCGAGTCTGTCGCGAATCGAAATACCTCGGGCTTGAATCTGATCGATTATTGAATTTGCATAATCTCGATTGAAGTTCTCATCATTCCAATTCCATCCTGTGGCACCTGTTGCATCATGCACGGGTGCATTCACCAACACAAATAGTGATTGCGCACCAGATTCCTTAACCATGGATTCATCAAGGGGAGCACATAAGTAAATTGTGGGATTTTTTACTGGAGTACGAGTTGTGAAAATGGAGTCGAATTCAGCGTCGTAATCCTCTGGAAAGAGAATAGTGTGATGATTAATCGGTGTCGCACTCTCATCTGGACGTAAGCCGAGCAAGAGCGAAAAACCTGCTAAAGATTGAGTACTCCGCGCAATTCTCTTTCGAGCACCTTTAGTCTTTCGAAGTTTTTTACTAATCAATGAGTTGTAAACCAGAGAAGCATCCGTGTTGGCCACAACGATTGATGCTCCAACAACTCTTCCACCCTTGAGAGTTACACCAGTAACTCGACGTTTGGTGTGATTAATCTTTTCAACAGGAGTATTGAATTCAAAGGAAACACCTAAATCGAGGCAGCGTTGATATACCGCTTCTGAAAGCTTTCCAATACCACCAGTGATGTGCCAGGCACCGAATGCTTCTTCTACAAAGGCAATTGTTGAAAGGACTGCGGGCGCTAACCGAGGATCAGAGCCACTGTACGTTGCGTAACGATCAAGAATGTAACGAAGATGCTTGTCAGGCAATAATTCAGTAGCTAAATCACGCAGTGATTTCCATGGCGCAATTACTTTTAGATCGCGCAAAAGAGTTGGACGTTTTATGAGAGAAAATATGGAAGCAAGTTCTGATTCAACAAAGGGTTCGCGCGAAACATCCCACATTTTTTCAGCACGCTTCATGAGTGCATCCCATTGTGCTGCCACTTCAGAACCAAGCACACGCGTGATTTCTTCCTGTGTCTTATGATGCGCAAGGTTCGCAAATTTTAATTGCACTCCATCTGAGAATCTGTAATCAAATGCTGGATCAACCGGAATGAGATCTAAAACTTGGCCAAGATGCTTGCCAGTTCGTGCGAAAAAATCTCTATACACAGCCGGCAGAGTCAGAAGCGATGGACCGGTATCGAATGCATACTTACCAATCCATTCGGTTCGGCATTTACCGCCAGGTTTGTCCGAACTTTCCAGAATACGAACTGAATGTCCTTGACGAGCCAATCGTGCAGCGGTGCACATTCCACCCATGCCCGCGCCAATAACAATTACTTCATTCTCATTCATACTGTGCGGCCCTTCCATTGAATTCGACCGCGCATGAGCCATGAGTAAACAATCAAATAGATAAGTAAGATTGCAGATAGTGGATGTAAAAGTGAATCAAATAAGTTTGAGCGAGTGATTTTTGCACTAATGACGCGCGATATAAGAATGGCTTCAAATGCTAACCATCCAAATGGAGATCCAGTTGCAGCAGCGAGAATTGGAACAATGCCTGTTATCGCAAGCAAGGCGATAGCAATCATGGATCCAAATACTCCGCCGAATCCTTTCCAGAGAGATTTTGCATATCCATTTCGCAACTCATTCCATGATGAATACATATGACATTGTGCAATGAGTGCGCCATTTCCAACAGTTCCTTTAAAGTTATTACGCAGTAAAACTCGAGCAATCTGCATGTCATCGAGTACTTCTGCTTTTATGGATGAATAGCCACCACTACTTTCTAGAGCGCTCCTTCGAACGGCAAAGAATTGTCCGTTAGCAACCGCAAACGAAGGATTACTGGATCTTCTAGCAATCGCGAGTGGTACTGATGAAAGCCAAGACCATTGCAATAGGGGTTGAATCATTCGCTCACCAAAAGTTCGAGCTACTTGAGAAGGATAAGCAGAGAAAAAATCTAGGCAATGTTTTTGCATAGATTGGACTGCGGCCGCAATTGCATTTTTGCTCAAACGCACATCAGCGTCTAAACAGATGAGAATTTCACCTTTGGCGGATTCGCTTAGTTGTTTTAGCGCCCAAGGTTTTCCCAGCCATCCATCAGGCAAAGGTGAACCGTGAATAAGTCTGAAGCGTGAATCTGCGCGCGCAGTACTTGAAACTAACTCATACGTCTTATCTGTGGAGTTGTCATCAAGAATCAGAAATTCAACTGAATCTAAGTTTTCTTGAGCGGCAAGAGTTTCAACGATTGCAACTGCATTATCTTCTTCATTGCGAAGTGGGACTAGAACACTTATTTTTTGATTTACCTGCCCACCTTCACGTGGTGTAATTATTGAAAAGGTGTTGAGCACGGTTATCAAAAGCGCAATCACGCACAAAAATAATGAGAGTTCAAGCATTACAAATACTTACGGACGGCCGAGCCATCTGGAAAATGCGTACGGTAGAAAGAAGAGTCCAAAGGCCAAGCCGCCTACCAGCGCAATTCCAGGTCGATCAAAGAAGAAAAGATTAGAAACAACTCCTCCAAAAAATGTCCACGCTAACCAAATATCAACTGCACCAAAACTCGCACTAGATTTTCTGCGTTCTCGGGGAAGTATTTGATGCAGTATTGCTATGAGTGCAATACCGCTAAGTAACCAACCAAAAGTATTTGAAAGTGGAATCTCTGGCTGATACGGAACATGTGCGCCATCAAAGGTCCAACGCCAACGATTTGCTGCAACCATTTGTGGATCTAAAAATAAATCCCATGCCGCCATTGCATATCCACCATAGAGAAAAACCCAATTACCGGCGACTCGTCTAGCTGCAATCAGTACAGGGTGCGCCATCATCACCCATGCAAATGGAACAACGTATGGAACACCTGCGATTGTGTGTCCTAAAGATGGATCGTATTCGTATGTTCCAAATGGCCACCCAGTTTTAACACCGACAGATTCAACAATGAGAGCAAAGACGATTGTGGTTGCGAGATAAGTAAAGGCATAACGTGCGCCATACGCCAATAGTGCATGAAGTGCCATTGCTCCTGCGGCCCAATAAACAGTCGAAATAGTTACTACTCGAAGAAACTCACCATCGATGAGTGGATAAATAATTTGTAAACCAATTGTGATTCCAAGAACTATGGCTAGCAAAGTTTTAGATCTAAAAGAAATACCGTTTCTGCGATTGCGACGGGGTGAATAATGGCGAATCGACATGGGCGTAATTCTGCCCTAGTTCGAACGCTTATCCACCATTGAACCGCGTTCTTCGCGCACGCTAAAACGAGCAAATAGTTCTTCGGCGTACCACTGGAATTTCTCAGTATCGGCAATTGCCTTCGTGTGTGCTTCGCCCTTATAAGCGAAGGTTCGTAAATCTGAGGCGCTGTTCCATAAAGAGAAGGTGCCTTGCAAGCCAATAGGTGCTTCACCAATTCCAATTGCCGTCAGTAAACCAGCACTTCCATGAAGAGATGCCGTTACTGGAGGAACCGATGAGAAGAATCGAGATGTGTGTGATGCCTTAATCCTTGCACGCGTAATCGCAGCAATTCTCCCATCGGCACTAGCACCTTCTTTAACTTTAAATGGTTCGCGTTTACTCCACTTTCCATGCGATGAAATTGGATCTAAAAGAATTCGAAATTCATTATTACTAAATCTGCGCCACTTTCTTACGATTCTTGATTGATCAAGGGCAGCCAAACACTCGTCATCAATAACAACTAAGAATCCCCATCGATTGATATCGGCATCTCTTGGTGTAAATGTTTCACCCTTGCCGGCGCCCAATAGCTTTGCAAAACTTACGCCTTTAAATCTACGCAAACGCCCGCGATCTACAGCCATGGACCAGATTGCAATTGGCAATGATTTTGTTGGCGTGTCAAAAAAATAAAGAGCAGTAACCATTAGCGTGATGCGGTAGTTTCGAGAATATGACGAATCACAGTGGTCGGGTGATCCCACATTGGCGCATGTCCACAATTTTCAATTACAAACCATTTGCTGTGCGCAGGAACAACTGAACGCTCTTGGCAACTCGATGCTGGCAACGTGTTATCTGTATCTCCAAAGACAATGGTCACTGGAATTGAATGCGGAATAGGGGAGTCAAAGCGTTTCTTTAACATCGCATCCCATGCAGGAAAGTAACCTGTCGCGGTATTCATTGCATTTGTTGCATCCAAACAAATTTCATAACTCAGGTTTTTCCAAAGCGGACTTACGTTTGCAAAGCCAAGTTGGCGTGCCCATTCATAGCGCAAGGCAATCGGTGAAAGCGGACGAGTTGTCTTCGCTAATGCACGAAGCAAGGCAGTACCTGGATAACGTGCGGTATAGGGCGCAAGCCACAATCCAGCTGGTGCTAATCCAGTAAGAGATAAAACGCGACCACTATGTTTTGCGGCTATTTCAAGTGCAACCCATCCACCTAAAGAGTTTCCACATAGGTGAAATTTTTCTATACCTAATGAAGTCATGGTTTCGCAGACCGCATCGCCAAGTGAGCGGGGATCCATTGCTTGTGAAATGGACATTGGAGTTTTACCGTGTCCTGGCAAGTCAAGAGTGATGACGGTTAGATGCCTGATTAACTCAGGAATAATTGGTTTCCATGCAGTTGCCGCTGAACCCATTCCGTGAATAAGAACAAGAACTTCGCTATCTGCTGGACCATTAAATTTCTGGCTATCTAAAATCACTTCGCTATTCTCCTACGACCATAGGCGTCGCACCAGTGCAAGAGATTAGTTCGGCGTACGTTGTTGGAAAAACGGAGTGCGGATGTCCCGCAGCTGCCCAAACAACTTCGTAATCATTGAGTGCTTCGTCGATAAGAATTGTGGCTTTTGATACCCAGCCAATGGGGGAAACGCCACCTATTGAAAATCCAGATTTCTCTTTCACATAATCTGCATCAACTCTATGTAACTTGCTTTGGCCTAAATTCTTTGCAACAAGTTCTGTATCCACTTTGTGTCGGCCACTGGTGATTACAAGTAGTGGGGATCCATCATCTAATTTGAAGACGATTGATGAGGCGACTTGTCCCACTTCGATTCCTAATGCGTCCGCTGCTTCTTTAGCTGTTCTTGCGCTATCGGCAAGTGCTGTGACTTCACCTTTCATGCCGAGTTCTTTCATGAGCCCTTGAACTCGCTGGACTGAAGAGTTTTCAAATATTGCAGACATGGCAGAACTTTAGAGCATCTACTTATTCGTTAGCGAAAACTTTGACCGAGCCTTTATAGCAAGCCACCCAGGTGCGCGCAGTAGCAGCGTCATA
>Ga0075470_10000388_pt1 | contig 14654 bp, 14 predicted proteins | sample DEB19_08_DNA_4_FD_71482 | JGI IMG/M metagenome (GOLD analysis project Ga0075470, IMG submission 71482) | Aqueous microbial communities from the Delaware River and Bay under freshwater to marine salinity gradient to study organic matter... | ecosystem: Environmental > Aquatic > Marine > Coastal ... | reverse complement strand
CAATGCAAGACGGCTCTTAGATTCAATAAGATAGACAGTTGGAGCGTACCGTTCAATAAGACTGGTTTGGGAATAGATAGATTTCTTTCGGCAGATCTCTCCTACATCATCAGCACTCCTCACACCATACCCAATTGGAAAAAAGACTTGGACGGTCACATTCTGTTGGTAAACACCAATAAACTCGGAACAGAAATGATAGAGGATATCGGGGGATCGAAATCCTTGAGGATACCCAGATCCTTAGAGTTCCTAACTCCCGTAATGGAACTTAACGAATCTGACAAAAACATGCTAAAGATTTTAAGCAGCAGCGAATACACATATTAAAAATAAAACATGAGCGATTTAATTTACCCTAACACATGCGAAGTAGAATTCAAAGGCAAGAAGCCACGCAGATCTTGGATGAAGGACTGGACAGAGGATCAGAGGATAGAGAAGTTCTTTGAGTTCTGTAAGGTATTCGACGATAGACAGGATTCTCTTCTGAACCAAGAGTACCAAATTTTTTCCCATCGTCTTCACTGGCATGAGCATCCATATTGCCAGTACATGCAATCGATTACTGACAACGAGCAGCGGATGTTTCTGACTCTAGTTTTCTCCTTCACTAACGAACACTGGGGAACTTTCATGAAGCTGTACAACGAGGGCGTAGATGCCACTCGAGAACACTTCGTTGACAATCGCCACGCTCGTAACGACCTCTTCCAGATCTATTACCCCAAAGGCACAAACGTAAAAGAGTGGGTTCTAGACGGACCAAGAAGAGCAGCTAGGGATTTAAAGTACTTGCTTGACGATGTTGAAGCTGGTAGCAGACCGTACACTATGATGGAGTTCGCAAAGAAACTTGAAGCGTATTTCAAAGAGCATCAGAACTTTAGGTCTCCTCTGTATCCATGCAAAAACACAGCCAGATACGTAGCGATGTCTTACCCGCACTTAGTTGATCCAGAATCTATTCTTTTCGGGGGAACCGGTCACTTCGACGGTCTACACCAGATATTCGACGGAGATAACCTTAACGGAAAAGTTAAGTACAGCATCAACGAATCTGGAGAATTCATACCAGAGAACAAGAAGGCCGAAGAGTGGTTGAGACAGATGAGGATACTTGTGGAACACCCTTCAAATCCTATGACTTCTCAGAAGTACCTGAACGTGGAAGATAAGACCTGTTTCTTTTGGAAGCACATAGCTATCTCTCACGGAGAGAAGCGTCCTACCAAAAACATACCTTACACTTGGATATTCCCAAGCACATTTAGCCTTGCGAACAACAATTCGTTTCTTGGTGGCATAGAACAGAGACAATTGATGTATTGAGTCGCATATTTATTGGTAAACACTAAGAAATATGAAAGACTTCGATATAGTTAAATACTTAAAAGAACACCAGTTAGGTTCTTATGGAATACTCAATCATTACGTTGATTTAAAACCTCTTAAAGAAGAGAGCGAAGAAACAGAATTGGAAAAGACCATTCCTTACGAAGGACCTGAACACCAATTGACCGGTAACGGCGGAGGCGATGAGTTCGAACAGGCAGAGACCATTTCAGAAGACGTTGAAGATTATACTGCTCTTGAAGCTTGCATAAAAAACTTGATATCAAACGGAATGGATGAAGAGCAGATTCTTAGCTTGGTTAACAAGATATTAAATACTTCTGAACTTCCACCGATGTTCTAAGATTATTAAATTAAATAAATAGAGCCCCTTAACTGGGGCTTTTTTATTCTAGGTCTTTTCTGAACCACTTACCTGAAATGTTTTGGTTGTAACCCGGAACTTTCAATACTTCCATCTTCATCTGCCAATAGACCTCGTAGTAGCTCATCTGCTTCTTGCTCTTGCACAGAACGAGTATCTCTCTTATAAAGCAGTCCTCTCCCATCTCTTTTAGATCCTTCTTTATCTCATCGTTGGATCCCCAGTACTCCTGCCAGTTGCTCTCTTTGATGATTTTCTTCTTCTTTGGGACACGACCCGGCTTCTCCCATTCTGATATCTCTTTCTTGGTTAGTATCTTGCTAAGGCGGTTGTGCAGTATCTTCTTGCCTACGTATATGCGTCCGTCGCAGAGATTGGTGATCTTGTAAACGAATCCGACTATTCCCTCTGGAAAGTCTTCTATAGTTTTAAACTCTTTTCCTTCGTGCAACCATTTTTTCATAATGTGTGTTTTAACTTATGTCGACCACCCATACGGTGGGATCTATTCCGTTGTTTACCAAACCCGATAAACGGGTGTTTCCTGCCACCAGATCGTAGTCTGTTTCCGAGAATTTTACTACTATGGGCATCTCAATCTTTTCTGATTTGAATGCTGATTGGAATCTGGACTTTTTATTTTTATCAAGAGAATCGAACTCTAAATCTACATTACCTAAAACATCTTTTATTTCACTATATTTTACAGTGTAACCTGATGATGCTTTTTCTATCCAACCTTTTATTCCCATATTTTTAAAATCTGGATACCTCTTTGCCTCTGGCCACTCAAACTCAAAATTTGGATTTATATAGGAGATCTTCTTTTTTATCTCTCTAAGTATGTTTATGAGTTTTAGCTGTCCCATCTTACTACTATTGTCATGTCTGAGTTTTGTGGTACCGGATAAGGTCTGGACATTTTTCCCACAACAAGCAGTTCGTTAGCGTCGTTGTATAGACCTACCATAGTGAAGTATGGGTGGAAATCTGAACCTGTTACCGCGTCTATATAGGAACCCGTTGTATCAGCTTTGTTTGCGCTTGGATTTAGTGTATAGTTGAAATCGTTCTCGTTTATTATGCATCTAACTTCGTTTTGGTATATCGTGGTCTCAGAAGAGAATCCTAAATAATATTGGTTGTTATTTATTATTGGCATATCACTCTAGGATTATATTGTCCGAAGATTCGGTAATAAGAGGCTCACTAAGTTCTGAAGTCAAATAGAATATTTCTACTATAGGAGCAAATATACCAACATAATCAGAGTTAGTTACTACGGCTACTCCTTGTGCATAAAATACGTTTCCTACGTGAGTGTTTTGATTAGATGTATCTATTAAGTTACCGTTTCCATCGTCGACTATTGTGTAGGGAGTTCCTGCTCCAGTTGATTTTATTACAAAAGTTTTTCTGCTTACTTGCTCTCCGAATTGTATACTCGGTATCGCTATTACGCCTATAGAATCGTTAGATCCTGTTGGAAAATAAAGGTTAGTATCATCGAAAGTTCCAGATGCAGCTGTAGACTGCCAGCTTGGATACCAAAATGAAGCAGAATTCAACATTGATCCGCTTATATACTGTTGGTAATATAGCTGTTTTATTGTTTTAAACTTGGCTAAGCTATTTAAATTAGCCTTAGACATGTTTACATTATAAGGATAATTTACAGCTACACCAGTAGTTATTCCATAGTCTTCTAGCGATTGGCTAGGGTAAGTAATGGAATACTTTACTTTTATAGGAGTAGAAGAAATTTCCGATTGCTTTATGGTATTCTTCGCTCTTCCCATTTATCTTTTATTTTACCAATCCAATTTTACTCTGATCAAAGCTTCTTTTGTAAAGTCTTTTGTTAGAGCTTGGGAAAGTTTCGCTACTGCTAAAAGTTCGTTATTATCATTGTATAAACCAACAGTAGTTGGAAATGTCTGAGGACTATTAATGAAATTAGAGTATATCAAAGTACCAGTAGATCCGGAGATTATAGATGGATTCGTAGTATAGTTATATTCCGCATTCTTAATTCTCACAAACACATAATCTGATGATATTGTTTCTTGAGAGTTTAGAGCAAAATATGCTCCTTTATTTATAGACTCGAATATATTAGTGTGATTCGTAGAACTGGCTCCTACAGTGGTTCCAGTGGATAAAGATAAGTTTATTCCTCCAGCTGTAATAGTTGTTATTTGTAATGCTCTTGGATTTAATAATATTAATCCAATATCAGGTAAGTATGATCCGTAACTTCCTGAAGCCGTGTATCCTTTTGCAGGAGCGCCAGTAGGAGTCGGACTATTTGCAGCTGTACCATTAGAACCTGAAACTATATCAAAAATTCTACCACCATCAACGTAAGTTATAGTACTAACGTCGTTAGAATTATCTGTAAGTTTGATCAAACCGGCTGATCCAGATAAATAAAGGTTAAACGTACCAGGGAAAAGACTTTCCTTGTATCTATTTCTATCTATTTGAATCGCAATTAAATCTATAGAAGATGTGTTACCAGTTCCAAAATTTACAGCACTCTCAGCATCTCCGTAAACAATGTTTCTGTATTGTCCGAAAGTAATTCTTGTTGGTGTATTTTCTGGTACTAAAGAGTTTATCGGTGCTGAACCAAGTCCATCTTCTCTTCCGTACGCAATAGAAAACTGCACATTAGAAGTGCTTGAACTAATATCAGCATTATAAACATCTATATAATAACTTCCTGTAGTATCCGCTGATGCTGTATAAAAAGAGGTTAGTGTAGTTACATTATTACTCCATGCCGGAGCTGTAACTGAATCTGCTGATACTACAAAATCCGAAGCGTCTAATCTGGTGAATGACATATTTTATCTTATTATGAATTTATTTTTCTTATGGTTACAGGTACACTAATTCTAGCTCCTGAATCTCTTCCTTCTATTACAAGAGTTGTATACAGGTATTGATTTGAACCAAAAAGAGTGTTTACAGTGGTAGTGGTTAAATTAAGAGTTGTACCTATAACCGTCTTACTAACGTTTGTTCCAACCGTTGTAGTAGTATTCAGTGCGGTAGCCTCAGGAGTGTTTATTCCTACTCCAGTAAAAGAAGACATAGTTCTAACGTCACCTATTGTAAATACATATCCGGATTGTTCATACGTTGAAGTTGCTCCAAGATAATTAAGCGTTTGAGGAGTTATAGAAATAGACTGGCCTTGTACTAAACCATCAAGACCAGTTACAGTAGCTATAATAGGAATCTTAGCTGTTCCCCTAGGTAGAGTGATCAGTTTATATTTCATAATCTCCTGATCGTTTGGATAAGCTTGAATAATCGGCATAGCTTCAATAGCTTCTCCATAAAAAGCTGATCCCGAAGGATGATTTGGATTATAAAGAGTGTAGTCAATTTCATCGTCTGCTAAACTGAACTGGGTGATCCTAAATGATCCGTTATTCTGCGCAAGGAGTTCTCTACCTTTCTTGGTGAGAATTGCGTCTACTACTACTGAGGTACTACTTAAATATGACATATTTGATCTCTTTTATATAAATATACTAATTTCTGTTTTTGATCAGATTAAATTTTGTTGTTTTAGAGCCTTAATTACATTTCCAGAACCCTCTTTTATTCCTTCCCCAATGTATTCAGGAAATAAAGTTCCCTCTTGACTTATTGGTTGAGGTAAATTATAATTAAAATATACACTAGTTTCGTCCTTAAGTCTTTTTAACACTAGGTACTTATAAATAGGAAGAGGATAAGTAGAAGATCCGCTTGTGAATTCTATTCCTACTGTTCTATCTAAATTTAGTGCTACATACTCTGTTGGAATAGAAGATGATTGATAAGTCGTTACACTTAATACTCTAAATTCTCCCGATTGATCCCATTTACTAGAGCTATAATTGTATAACCTAATCATATCATTAGGACTTATTAGAAAAGGAAAAACAAAAGCATCCAATCCAGAGTAACTTCCTGTGCTTGTAAAGTGTCCGTAGTAATTTTCTAAAGATTGAGTGGCTGAAAGTATTATTTGGTTACCTAGATCTGTAACTTGCCAAAAAGCCTGTGTATCTATTGATGCAGTAGTGTATGTTGTTGTTGCAGTGCTACCAGTTATTATAGCATATTCTACAACGCTTGATGTAGTAGGAACGGTAGGAGAATTCCAATTTGCATAATTGTAAGAAGAGGCATTTATATTAATAGTAAATTTGTAAGGAGCAGATATTCCAGCGGGTATAGTTGTAGTGTAGTTATAAGTTGCAGGTATTCCTGATGGATAATTTAAAGTAAAAGATAGATTTACTGAACTTGTACTAGGACCACTAGTTGGACTATTATTAGGTAAACTCGCAGTTATCGGTATTATTACTAAACCAGAAGTATTATTACCTCCAGGTCTTTGTATTGCGCCTGGAGATATAGACCAATAATTTATATTTGAACTATTTAATAACTTTGATGTGCTACTACTTCCTCCAGTTGTAGTAACAACGGGAGAATCCAAAATATAAGTTAAACTTCCGCTGTTATTATACATTAAAGGAGTATAAGAATATCCACTTTCCCAAATGGTAAAATCGTTTTCTTCGTTATTTAATCTTTGTATGTAAGGATTACTAGGATTATAATCAAATAGAGATACATCTACAGATTCTCCTGATTTAAATACGTTTTGTACAGTAAACCAGTTTGTATTTGTTTTTGATAGATTTAAAACGTTTTGACTGTTATCTATCATATACTTTATCTGTCCTTGAGCTCTATAAGGCATTTGGAAAGATGAAGAGAATATGTTTACAATATAAGCGTATTGAAACTTTATTTTATCTATAGCCGCTGTTTTTCCGTAAGATTGATCTCCATCTGTATATGTGCTATATGTAGCACTTACTGTTTGAGATCCACTATATCTAGGCAATATAGATCTCTTTAATTGATAGTTATAGTCTTGTACTTGTGCGTAAGGGTTATTAGGATTCGTATAAGTAGCGTAATTATTTATTTGAGATTGACTTATAGATTGTGTAACTATTCCGTAATTTACTGGAATAGTCTGATCAGAGTTATAGTCTAAATCAAATAATCTAACTGATCTTACAGAAGCGGTGATATTTTGATAAAGAGCACCGAGATTAACTAAACTACCGTAAGAACCGGTAAGAGTATTAGAGTACTCTCCCTGTTCCATAGCTTGACCGTCTGTTGCAACTACTTCAGATCCACTTAATTGGCCTGTGAATTTTTCTATTCCTTTTGTACTACTTACAGAAGCCAATCCTAAAGGAGTTATTACTGATCCTGACCACGATGTAGAATCAACTAATGCACCACCCTCAGAACCAGTTATACTCAGCATGTCTATAGACTGAGAGTAATCGTTAAATGTTAGTTGAGGTTCGTTTCTAGCGTACTTATTTCTTTCATATAAGTGAGATTTTACTATTATGCCTGTGGATATTTCTGCTCTTGCAGGCACAAAGTTTTTAATCGTTTTAAATAGAGAATTATTATAAAACTTAAGAAGTCTTATGTATTCCCAAACACTATTTTTCTGTGTATATGAAGCAAAGTAAGCATTGCTAGCACTAACTAAAGGTGCATAAGAAGATGAATACTGGTATCCAGGAGATCCTATTAATTGATCAAGACTAAATATGCCTTGACTAGCAGTTATATTATTGTTAATAACATCAGCAGGAGAGAATCCTACTTCTACGTTAGTGCTGTTTAATCGAGTATTTCCTGGATAATACTGTATTGTTGTATAAGGAGATAGTAAAGACGAGGATATGGTTAAACTACCTGTTACGTTGCCATTTGAACCAGTAGCGATAGCAATCTTATAATCAGATGAGTTAAGATCTATAATACCGTCAAGTGATCCTGTATAAGCACCTCCAAATTCTCTAACAGTTAAAATACTTTCAGGAATACCATATATACTAATTAAAGTTTTTATACTTCTAGGCGTTCCTTTTGTCTTATAAAGATAAGGAAGGTTATGATAAAGTCTTTTATAAATCTCATCCTGAATAGTTTCCGCTGGAAGCGTAGCTATACTTGATGTGACATATTTTCCACCTATAGCTGTGATCTTCTCTGATCCAGTAGGAGGCAGTAAACTACCGTCTGGGTTTATACCAAATAAAGTATAGTAGAGGTTATCAGATACGTTTGTGTTAGTGAATAATTGGAATCCCAATCCTCTTAAAGCATCAGAAACTAGGTCTAAAGAAATACCGCTATCTGGATTGTTATTCGCATTAAATCTATTGGAAACATCCTTATAATAGACCCAAATATTATCAAAGTGTTGACCTATCATATCGAGGAACGTAATATACGGCTGATTAGATGGATCGTCTAAAAGATATTGAGGTATTGAATTGTGGAATAAGTCTTTATTGGTACTATCATAATATGAAGCGCTAAATAATAAAGACTGAGTATTAGCTGTGGGTATTGTAGTTGTAGAACCTAAAAAATTTTGAGCTTCTGAAGAAGTTACAGGGTATAAAGCATAAGGTTGAGTAGATGTGCTTTTTGGCCATGCCCAACTAGAAGAATTAAAATATAAAAAATACTCATATATATCAAAATTCTTTATTATATTATCTATAATCTTTTGTTCTCTTATAGAAGCACTAACTGCTATATTCACATTTGTAGATCCCCCAATAATAGCAGCTTGTTCTGCTATATTTGCATTCGCAGACTCTATAAGTTGTAATTTATAAACAAAGTTATTTACTCGTTCTACTGCGCTAGAAAAATGAATGAAATTACTAAAATTAGAGTAATCTATGTTTATGTCTACTGATCTATCTTGATAAAAAGAAGTTAATTTTTGAAAAGAAGATGTTATTTCGCTTGTTAATAGATTATTATAATTATAGTATGGAGTTGTCTGTCCATTTTTTGTATTTAATAATACGTTGTAGTTAGGTCCCCTTAGTCTATTTAATTGGTCTACGTTCTCTGCTTCTACTTGTATACTTACATTGAAACTTACTGAATCTGCAACTTTATCAATTATCCATAATTGAGTTTTTATATCAAAATCTACTGGAAGCGGTTCATAAAGTTTTATTAATAGGTAAGCCCCTTCTTCGTCTTGAGTATAAGCTACATTATTAGCTACTGTAGTTACATTATTTCCAAAATTTAAATAAAATATTGGATAATAGTTTTTACTAACTACGTATGCTTGATACTGATCGAACCCGGATTTTATACTAATATCACTAAGTACTTGAGAAGCTAATTTTAATTCTGTTCTAGAAGGGGATATTTCTTTTATCCAATAGAAAGCTCCATAAGCAGAGTTAAATAGCTTTTTATAAAAATTATATTGTATATTTAGATTTCCTCTATTGTATCCTCTATTTTTAACATCGGTCTCTGGATCTAGAGTAAGACTAGAATAGGTATTATTTTTTGGATTGGCAGTTAAATAAGGATAATAATCAAAAGCATCATAATCTTTTGTTAATAACTCTCCTGTTTCATTATAAATGTATAACTCAAGATAGTCATTGGCTTCTCCAAAAGAAGTATTTATATAATTAGAATTAACTAAAGGTTTATCTATTATAGATAAATCTGGAGTTTGAACTCCGTTTCCTGCATAATTTATGTTAACTAATTCCATTATACTATATTGTTAATACTAGTAAAGCTCTGATTTAAATCTAATAATTGTTGTCGAAGAGAGTTTATTTCTTCTATTAATGCTTGTTTTTCTGCATCTATAACTGAACCTCCTAAGTACTCTTGACTTCTATTTACTAGATATTGGTGAGAATTTATGGATCCTGAAACAGGTATGTCAAAAAACAATTGATCATAATATTGAAAAAACTCATCTACTGTAACAACATTAGTAGTTACTTGTACTGTTGGAGTAACTAATTCTGTAAAATTTGTATTTATGGCTTTTGTGTATGTATTAACTCCATAAATTTGTTTAACTAAATCAACGTTCGCCATTATCTAACAACTTTAAATATTAGGTTATTGTCTATATCCAAAGATTCTCCGTCAGATAAAACAGTTTTTATCAGTACTTTGTAATATCTTTCTGGTTCCAATCCATTCATGTATGCATTGAAATAACTGCTGGTCGCATCGCAGCTTATCTTAGTGTAGTTTGTATCAAAATCAATTACCATGTCCTCGGTCTTAGCGTCTTGTATCGCCCAATACGAAGTTTGAGGCAAAGCTTTATTAGTAGTATACAGAGAAGCTGTTGTAAATACTCTAGCAGGATATTTATCTCTTGCGTTTATTAAGAACTTATATTTCCCTGTTCCATATTTAAAAGTACTAAGATTATTAGCAAGAGTTATTATTGTATTTGAATTATTTACAACTGATAGACTTCCTGTTGAATATGAACTATCATCCCATCTCATTTCAAGAGTAGGAGGATATATAGTGTGAGTATCTACAGAAAAGAAATCTAAATTGATATAGCTATTAGGATCGTTTTCTATACCATCAGGATGTTTAATAAGAAAACCGTAATTATTTATGTTATTTACTGAAGAACTAAACCAATTATTCACAAGAGTAGTTACGTCAGCATTTATGTCTTTATTGTCTTTATATCCAAAAGATTGAGTAACGTAATAAGAGTTCCAAGAACCTCCGCCTGGAGTTTGATAGTATCCTCCGTTTCCCCAATTATTACTTGCTGACACAAAAGATCCAGTGTTATACCAACATACACCGTTTCTAGTTTCAGGAGAATCTCCAATTTGACCAGTTCCCATGGTCCATGATTGAGAAACCTGTCTAATTTCTAAACTATAGGTTGTATTCAAATTCTCAGCATTAGCTAGATATAATCTCAATCCAGCTTGCCAAGATCCTGTAGCAAAACTTTTTATAGTTGCCAAATCAGAATCGCTAAATAAAATAACCGGTCTTCTTAAATCGTCAGAAAGAAGAGGCTCTGATGGAACAGGATCTACAAAGTAGTTTGTAGGATTATCAGAGTTTTTTACTCCAACTTCTAATATCTCATCCAATCCTGTATTTTGAGCAGGATACTTTGAGTATAAGGTAGCGTCAGCTGATGCAAATATTTTGTATACTGCCATTTTTATTTTTTATAAAGTTATTACGCGACCTTGAATATCTGTGTTTGGGTATTTTACTTCAAATATAGAAGGATCCAAAGAGGGATAGATAACTCCATTAAGAGTAGCTCCTGGTATATCGTAAGAATATTTAGAATATCCGTCTGTTTCTCCACTTTTATTAATTATTTCAACTGTTTTAACAGTTTGAACGCCTTCTATTTGATCAAGCGCTGTGTATATATCTCCCAATATTATTGGTTGATTTATTTGCCAGTTATCTATATTAAATAAATTTTTAAGAGCCAATATGCATCTTGCTATCACATCTTGACTAGTGTAATTAGGTCTAATTATAATTTGAAAATTACATCCAATGTTAATTATATAAGCTGGTTTAATGTTTATAGCATCTGTAAGCATTCTATATTCTTTCAAATAAGTCTGAATATTACCTAACAAAGCTGGAGAAGGATCAGCCAATTGATTTGATGAGTTTAATCCCAATACATAAAGACTAACTAATACTTGATCGTTTTGATTTAAGTTTCCATTAGTCTGCATATCAGCATGAAAAGTCGCATCATCTTTAGTAACAAAAGCTTTAGAAACTTTTCCGTACTGAGCGGGCATGCTCATAGTTCTTGACATATAGTCTTCTTGAGTGACTGCTCTTAATTGAGTAGGAAATTCGTTAGCTATGTTTAATCGCAATTGATCAACAGTATCCCCATCAGCTCCACCAGAAGCTGGATCTGGGTTAGTTACTAAAATGGTGTTTTGTTTCGATGTATTTATTCCATTTACAGTATATGATGATATTTGAGTTAATTGATTTGATAAAGCATTTGCGCTAGCTCCTCCACCTACTAAATATTGAAAAGTTATTGTGGTATTTTTTGGAGCCAATCCGTAAGTTTGTGTAGTTACAAAGTTAGTTGGATCAAAAGAACTAGACAAAGTACTAAGACCTCCTCCTGTTAAACCTACGCTAACAGAGTTTGGATTCGGTATCACAGCTGTATCAGCTACTGAATTTATGCCCGAACCAAATTCTATTTCTAAAGTTCCGTCTGTTCTAAATCTTGATACGAATCTTCTTGGAACAGAAATTTTTTGCATCATGAATGGAACTTGATTCTGATATTGATACAAATTAGGGTAGTTAGCTGCTGTATTTGCTACAGGAGTTAATATATAATCTTGCGCCAGATAAGGAACCTCATACCAAGTATTGCCATCAGAATCTATTGCGCTAAGAATACTAATTATATTATTGTCAGATATATTTACTGTTATAAATCTTTGCGCTTGTCCAAAATCAAAAGATTTAGTTTTAACCTCTCCAGATATAGCTTGAACAGTTTTCTTTAATAGATACGCTGTAGGTGTATTTGTACCGTCTACTGTATATACTTCTATGTTTGTTGGATCATAAGAAGAAGATTGCGTAAAATCCACTTTTTGAGGTATATAAAAAAGAACAGAACTATCTACATTAGATTTAACTTGCATTCCCTGTTCTATTGTCAAAGCATAATCAAAATCAGGAATCACATTTAAACCTGAAATTTTAGAGGGTAACTGTTGGTAAACATCCAAATTTACTATGGCCGCGGATGTAACTTTGGGTCTGTAGCCCAACATGTAAGCCATAGTATATAAATTATTCTTCTGTTTAGCGTACTGTAAAAAAGTCTCCTGTAACTGGTTATCCAGATAAAAAGATAGTACATCTCCTACGTAAGAAGCCATTTCAATGAACATGCTTCCTGGTGATGCTTGAGTAAAATCGTTATAAGTTGTTGGATAATAAGACCTGGCGTACTCAATCAAATCAGCTTTGAATGAGCTAAAATCTTTGTTCAGGTATTTAATATCGATCTGATTGTTCGCCATTTTTACATATTTTGTATAGTTAATATAACCGTATCATTTTCGTTTGATCTTAAAAGTTTATAACTGAAATTTATGTTTATAGAGTTGTAGTCTGGATTTCCTATTATATCTAATTTTGTTACTTGTATCTGAGGAAATTGATTCTCTAATTGAGTCATCATAGACTGTTTCATGTCATCGAAAGTATTTTGATCTATCTGTTCAAAAAGTCTAGCCCTCAATCCAGCTCCAAAAGTTGGGTTAAAAGGTCTTTCCCTAGGATCTGTCAATAAATAGTTAAGTATGTTATATTTCAGTTGTTCTTTTGTGGAATAAACTGACTTAAATACATTATCTTCGCTAAAAGGTAAAGCTACTCCAATACCTGTAGAAGGTTTTAAATCTAGGGGCGATATTTGTTTTATTCCGTATGCCATTAGATCTCTCCTCTCTCTTTCATTCTATTCATCAAAGCAGAAAAGTCAGGCACTTCGTTTATTTGTACTGTTGCTATATTAGAGCTTGGTCTTGCCGTTCCAAGCATGCCTTCAACGCTTCCCACTGCCACTTCTTTTGGTTGGAATACTAAATTTGGGTGCACAGAGTCAGTGGTCATAGAGAAATCCTCATTGAGCATCGATTTGGCTGTATCGTTAAGCAAAGATGCCATGGGGTTATTACCAGCAAATCTTATAGGTTTTCTCTCCCCAGTATTTAGTGTACCAGGTATCTTTGATTTAACCTGCTCCTGAAGAGCTTTTTTCTGGTCTACGATAGGAGAAGCCTTTATTTCTTTCAGCATTTTAGGCATTTCCTCTTTCAGAACTGCTCTGAGTTCTTCCCGGATTAATTTTCTAAGTGCGTCTATTTGTGCCATATTTTATAAATATTTTATACTTTAGTTATGTTAGATACATAATTACCATTTGGATCAGTAGATTGTATATCTTTTTTGAAATTTCTGGCATTTTCTGCCATTTTACTTCTTACTTTATTTCTTAGAGCTTTACCACCAGGTAAATTGTTCAAAAACTGATTTAGACCTATTTCGTCTTTTTCATTATCTACAGTTGGATTTTCCAAATCGCGGATGTCTATATTATCATCTCCAAGGTATTTTAAAGAGTCTAAAATCGTGTTTATATCAGAAGCCTGCATGTCAGACATGCCCATGTCAACCAACCCTTTTGAAATTAACAGAATTTTCACTTCATTTATTATAATTAAATCTAAAGAAGCAAATGTTGGAGTGCTTTGAGCAGCTAAAACTCCGTTAGGACCCAGCGCAACTCCATATCTTCTTTTTAACTTTATTCCTTCGTCAACCAATTCTTCAGTTAATATTTGAATGGTATATCCTCCAAAAGTGTTAGTGTTTTGTACTTTAGATATATTACTTAAAAATTCTTCAAATTGTTTTTTATTATCGTCAGTTTCTTTTTTGACATCAGCAATTTCAGCTGCTAATTCTGGGTTGCAAATCTCTATGTTTAAAAGTATTGCGTTTAGTTTATTTGATATGTCTGTCAAAGCTATCACTAAACTGGATACCAACGCTTCTATAGAAGAAAGAACTCCATTTACTTGATTTAGTATGCTTAAGAATCTATTTATTCCTTTTAATCTGACTTCTTGAGTAACAACGTTACCTATCTTTGTAAGAGGACCAACTGGTACATACATAGAGGGTGCTGGGATTCTAAAAATAAATCTACTGATCCAAGTAAAAGCTTTTATAAGTAAAACAAATATTCTTATGATTCCCCTAGAAACGTTTATGTATTTTATTATGCTTCTGCATATAGAATTTACATTTTTTATCTGTTTTAAAATCTCTTTTATGAACTTTATTAGATCTGGACCTGATTTTATTAGATACTTATTTAGATTTTCAAATCCCTCTTGAACTTTTCCTTTAGTTGCTAAATTTAAAAGATTAGCTACTGTAGATGGATTATTCAAAGATTGAATTA
>Ga0075470_10000382_pt1 | contig 14760 bp, 16 predicted proteins | sample DEB19_08_DNA_4_FD_71482 | JGI IMG/M metagenome (GOLD analysis project Ga0075470, IMG submission 71482) | Aqueous microbial communities from the Delaware River and Bay under freshwater to marine salinity gradient to study organic matter... | ecosystem: Environmental > Aquatic > Marine > Coastal ... | reverse complement strand
AATCAATATAATATTAGTATATCTAATGATGCCACATATGGTGGACTCGGTACAAAATTAGCTATTTTTGCTAATCCAGATCAAAATACTGGTGGATGGATGACATTTAATTATCAATTACCATCTGCTGGATGGTATTATAGCGTATGTGTAATTAATAACAATAGTCAAAAATTATATGTTAATGGAATTAATGTATTAAGTTCAACCAAAACATATTCTGGAACTACCTTTAATATTACTGGAAAGCCTTTATATTTAGGAGCTCTAAATGCTAATAATTCTCCTGTTAGTTTTTTTAAATCTAATATAGCTAATGCTTTTATATATTCTATAGCTTTAACCGCAAGCGAAGTCTCTCAAAACTATAACGCCACAAAAGGAAGGTATGGATTATGATAAAAATAACGGGAGGATACTACAGTGGGAATTAATTACTCTCCTAAAATAGTAACTAATGGATTAGTGTTGTGTTTAGATGCTGCTAATTCACTGAGTTATCCTGGAAGTGGAACCGTTTGGACAGATTTGAGTGGGAATGGAAACAATGGAACTCTGACTAACGGTCCAACTTATAGTAGTGCTAATAGAGGTAGTATTGTATTTGATGGGAGTAATGATTTTATAAGTATCCCAGCATCAACAAATTTTAATTTTGGATCAAATAATTTTGTAATAGAAGGATGGTTTTATCCAACAAATTTATCTGGTGTTGATAAATGTTTAGTCGAGCTTAGAGGAAGTGGTTCCTCTTCTGATGGCTGGGTTTGGTTTTTAAATTCAAGTAATGTAATGCATATATATGATAATGGATTAAAAACACAATCTACAACAGTAATAGCCATAAATTCTTGGTATTATTTATGCATTACAAGGATTTCTGGAACATTAAATTATTACGTTAATGGAAATATCGCTGGCACAGCTTCTTATGCTACATCTACGAATGCTTCTTCTACAGGATTAAGAATATCAACAAGGCAAGATACTACGAATTCTTTTACTGGTAGAATATCAAATCTTCGTATCTACAATAATCGTGCTTTAACAGCAAGTGAAGTTTTGCAAAATTACAATGCAACCAAAGGTCGTTTTAACTTATAAAAAGGAGAAAATATGAGTCATTCAATTTATGATGATCGTCACTTTATGATTTTTAATGTGAGTGAATTAAATAGTATAGATTTTAGTACTGTGCTAGAAACTAGTCCAGAAACTGTGCGAAAAAGTGTGGACGAAACCAAAACTTTCGTAAAATGGGAAGGCGAAATGCCGGTTTGTGTGGAAAATTTGGCCACAAAAGAAGGACCATATTCATACGAAGAAATACTTGAGATTTTAGCCGGATCAGAATGGTCAAGTCCATTCGAACCCGGAAATGGCGTATAATCTACTAAAGGAGCACCATTATGCCAGATATTATTATAACGCCGGGTAGCGGTTTAATAGATTTTTACCCAAGTGCAAAAACTGCTAGTATTTTTACTAGCGGCAATGATTTAGCACTTTCTAATCCTAGCGGAAATTTTGAGATAATTTCTGGTAATCTTGGAATTAATACAACCACGCCATCTGGTAGATTAACAGTAGTAGGCTCTGGATTATTTGCCACAAGAGCAACACCATTATCTCCAACAGGAACAACTACTGGGATAATTCCTAATGCATTGTTGCATTTATATTCTGCAACAACTGGCGATACTGTTTTTAATGTTGAAGGTACTAACGGTTCATTATTTAGTGTTGTGGATAGTCTGAGTGGCGTGTTGATGAGCGTTAATAATAATGCTGGTCTTCCAGTATTTGAAGTTTATAGTGATGATAAAATTATTGGCGGAAGATTTAATCAGAATGATTTTGTAGTTAGTAGCGGCGGTAATACTGGATTAGGAACAGCAACTCCTAGTGGTAAGCTCGATGTTAGAGGAAGTATTTTCCTTATAGGCGGTACTAGTAATAGACTTTACATCCATAATACTGGAGCGGCCACTGCTTTTACATACAATAGTATATATGCCGATAATTCAGATAGTTTAACACTTATTGGTGGAGATAATTCTATTGTGCTTGCTGGTCAAGGCGGTAGAGTTACAATAGATGCTTTTAGTTCAGAAGTAGATATAGGCAATAGTTATAATGCTAATTCTGCTAATCAGTATATAAGATTTACCCCAGCCAATACAGAAGCGGTAAGAATTACTAATAGCGGTAATGTTGGTATTGGCATAACGGCACCTAGTGGTAAATTACATGTTGTTGGCACGGGAATTATTTCCAGTAGACTAGGCATAGGCACTAATTCTCCAGCGTATAATTTAGATGTAAATGGTAGTGGATATTTTGCAAGCGGATGTTCAGTTACTGGAGTATTAAATGTTCAGTCTATAAAATCACCAATTGCTTCTGGCACAGACGGTGCAACTATCACATTTGATATGAATACCTCTAATTTACACACGGTAACGCTTGGTGGAAATAGAGCATTAGCAGTTTCCAATGTTGGTGTTGGACAAAGATTTATAATTAGATTAAAACAAGACAATTCACCACCAAGAACAGTAACATGGTTTAGTACAATTAATTGGCCTAGCGATGTTGTGCCAACATTAACCGCAACTTCTGGTGCTGTGGATGTTTTTGGATTTATTTGTACTTCTGGTTCTACTTTCGATGGATTTGTAATAGGATATGATTTATAATGCCACAATTATATAATTTTAGACCACCCGCTAGAATAGAAACCAGCGGAATAGGATTTCTTACTAGAGAATGGGGAAATTTACGCAGTGTTGATTTATATTATCCACAAGTGTTTGATATAGCATTTGGATATCATGATGGATGTAGTACTCCTGGCGATCTTGTTATTTGTCCAGCAGATAATCTTGATATAGTTAGGTCTTCTGGGGGTTTTGGTCCAACATATGTTCTCGATTTAGTATATTATCCTGGAGGATCTGGTGATCTTAGAAATATCAAAAGAAATGATATTTTTTTCATTGCTAACAAAGAAAATTCTGGAGATCCAAAACCATATAATTTATATAGATACAAAATTTTTCAAATATATGGAACTCCAGCGTCTGGTAGTGCAACCGTTGGTGTTGAATATGTAAGTGATTCATCTGGCATAGGAAATAGTGATCCCGCTGATCATTACCTTGATTGTACATACGATGGTTACGGATACACATTATACTGTGGACGTGTATTAAGCATTAGTAGAGAAGTCAATACTTCATTTTTATCAGATCTATGATTCCTGATTTTTCTAAATGTCATTGTGATCAGCCTGGATTCTGTAAGCTTTATAATAAAATAATGGAGGAGATGCCACCAAACTGGCAGTGGTGTCAAAATGCAAGTTCAGAGAAAAGGAAAACGCATTACGAGCAAACAGAAAAAAATAGACATAAAACAAAAAGTATTGATTTAAAATATACTTTGATAGAGCCGTTTCAATACTATGACAGTATACAACCAACAAAAAAATTAGCAATATGTGTAATTCCAGCAGATAAAAAATCGGAGGATCAATACCAGATTATTAAGGATAATATCAAAAATTATGCCGATAAGTGTGATGCCGATTTAGTCGAATTGTTTGGCGACAAAAACACAAACTGGCCCATGGCTAATAAATATAGATTGCATAATGTTTTAACAAAGTATGAAAAAACACTATATTTAGATTGTGACGTTTTTATCAAAAAGGATACGCCAGACGTTTTTAAAATAACCCCCGATGATCAAATTTCTGCATTTAATGAGATGGAATATTTTGATGAACCAAAAAACAAACAATGGATTATTATACAGCAAAGCATGGTTAGCTCTATTTTATTGAATAATAAGTCTGAAAATAAGCCCGGCGAAATGATGTTAAATTGTGGCGTAATAGTTATTCCAAAAACTTTAGCAAATTATTATCAGCAGCCTAATGAACCATATCCAGATTTTTGGTGTTTTGATCAGCATCTATTAAGTTTAAAACTTCCTAAAAATAAGGTTTATTTTTTAGATAAAAAGTGGAACTTAACATACACCGCTAGAAGATCAAAATATGGTTTTTTTAACAATATAGATAACTCTTATTTTGTGCATATTAATGATTCTAGCCCTGATTTTAAGGTAGAAATGCTCAAATTACTAAAATATATGGATGGCTAAAATCCTACTGTTTGGTGTATATTAGTATGGAAATACATTATGTTTTGTGAAGCTCCATTTTGCGACATGCCATTTACCTCGTTTTTAATAGAGGTAAACGGGGAAATATTTTATTTTGATGCGGATATACAACAATTAGTAGCATTTAAATTTGATATAAATAGATCAGACAATTTTATAATAGATATAAATAGAAATGAAACCTTTGTATCCGATATTCAAGAATCAGAAAGTTTTATTTTATACCTACAAGAATCTTCTGGATTCTTACAAATTCGTTAGATTATGGTGATATATGGCTAGCGAAATACATGTCGGAGATGTGGGCACTCAATTAATTATGACCGTCAAGGATGATGGTGTGGTTGTAGATATTTCTGGTGCTAGTATATTACAAGTCATTTTAAAAAAACCAGACGGTCAAACTTATACTAAAACCGGTGTATTATATACAGACGGCACTGATGGCAAAATGTATTATACATCAGTAGATGGCGATTTCAATGCTGCCGGAAACTATAAACTACAGGGTAAAGTAGTTTTAGCTGGCGGAACTTATTATACAAGTATTTCTGATTTCAAGGTCCATTGTAACTTATAAGGGAGATAACTATGTCATGGCAAGGTGAATTGACCACCATCGTTAGAACTCTTGTAAGCGATGTTGATCCAACAAATTACACATATTCTAATGAACGCTTAGAAACTTCTATTTTAGTTGCTGCACAAATTGTATTAACAGAAATAGATTTTGAAAACACATACACTGTTGATGTTGAACAGTGCTATCTAAGCCCAGATCCAACAGACCCAACAACTGGTCTAGCCACGGTAAATAAAGACGATGCATTTATTAATCTAGTTTCTCTTAAAACAGCTTGCATAATCATGGGTAGCGAAATGAAAACTCAAGCCCTAAATGCTGTTAGAGTTACAGATGGTCCAAGCAGCGTTGACTTTACAGCCGTTGCAGCAAATGTTAAGTATCTTTATGATTACGCTTGCAAAGCATATGAAGAATATAAGTTTAATTACGCCGCTGGCAATAACGCTGTTGGCAAGGCAATTCTTAGTCCATATGCTCCAGGTAGCGATGTTGTTTATAGATACGATAGTACTTACCGTCAATATCTCAGATAGGAGTTATCAATATGCCAGACGTTCTTCAAAAAGTTATTAATTCAAATGATTATAAAAATGGTACAGCCGTTGTTTCAGTAGATAAACTTGGCGTGGTTACTAATCATACACTAGATACCGTCTTTAATCAAACATCACAAATTGCAACACAAAGTGGCATATTAGACACTAGATTTGATGATGTTAGATATTATAGTGGAGATTCAGCAAGCTAATGGTAATTATTCCACAAATAGTATTTAGTAAATACACAGAATTCGCTGATGCTATGTTGGCAACAACTGGCTTTGGCGTTACTTGTAAATTAGTATATGTGGAAGAAATACAAACTATTAATAATGCTGTGCCAAATATTAAACAGCGTAAAGTAATGGACTTGCAGGGTATTTCCCCAGATTCTGGTTTTAAGCGTGGATCAACATCTTTTAAAACTGTGGAAACAACAGAGGATGTTACTTTAAGAGTTTATTGGGATAAGAAAGATTTTAAAAAGTTTGGCAATATAGATGTGCCAGACGGTTCAGTAATGACAATTGGGGCATATGCAGATTTAGCCAAAATAAATAGAGCAAAAGCATTAATAATTTATCCCGAGCAAGCTGGACATGCGGAATGGAGATTCGTAAAATCATCGGAAGCAACTTTGCATGGTTTAACCAATCAGTACTTTATGTGCTTTTGGAGTAGAGCATAATGTTAACTGGTGGTTTAAAAATTACTGATGATAAGATTTTTTATGAAGCTATTAGGCAAGAAAGCTACAAAAAATTACAGAATAACATTCCAAAAATATCATCAAAAATTAAACCAGATGTTTCTAATATAATTTCCAGAGAATTAAATAATTCACCAACCGTAAATGAATTATTGGCTGGTAAGTTAAAGGATGATTTTGGATTGTTTGGCAATGTTGCTAAAGTAACAATCACAAATATTATTAATCATCTTTCCGAGAATATCAAACTGATTATTGTTAGATCTGCTACGGCTGGTAGTGTATTGACTATTAGTGTAGAGTTATTATCAGGCGATATAACCAAACTTATTTCTGTGCCAGGAGCGAGCTTTCCCGTTCGTGGAGGAACCGGTTCTGTAGATTGGCTTGAGTGGTTATTAACTCGTGGCACACAAGTTGTTATTGGAGATTATTGGCTTTATCCAAATGCTAAAGGAAGAACACGATCTGGCGGCAATAAAGTGATGAAGAAAATAGAAGGTAAATCTAGAGATCCTTTCAGAGTTGATCCTAATTACGCCGGTACTATTGATGACAACTTTATTACTAGAGCATTAGAGTCTGTTGCGGATGATATTCTTAATGTTGTGGCATCAGAAATCGAAAGGACAATTTAATGTCATCATTAAAAGGATTTACAACATTTGGCGATGCAACAGTTACAACTCATGTTAGAGAAAATCTTATTTCATTTTTTGACTACGGATTAATTGAAAAATCTGGTTTTATAAATATCGATATTCCTTCCACCGGATATTATGGTGGATTAGAACATAGACTAAGGGTAGTTGATGACCCTAGATATAATCATGGACAAGTTTGGGAGGGTTTTAGATCTAATTGGGTATGGGAGAGCGGGGTTGGTGCATATACAAGTACCAATAATGCTTTTCCTGGAGTTTCTGGCGTTTATGTGAGTGGCGTATTTTATCCCACATCTACTACTGGAACTTATTCACATTATATCAATCACCCGTTAGGGAGGGTCATTTTTGACAGTGCTATAGCCACGGACTCTGTTGTTACCTGTAGATATAGTTATAAATATGTCAATGTAACAAAAGCAGATGGTTTAGAATGGTTTAAACAAATTCAACAATATTCAGAAAGAGCGGAAAATACTAATTTTATTAATAATAGTGGGGAATGGGGAATATTAGGCGACAATAGACTCCAGCTTCCAGCTATTGGAGTAGAATTAGTAAATTCCAGAAAAATGACCCCTCACGCTCTTGGTGGGGGTCAGCATATTTACACTGATTTTCTATTTCATTGCGTTGCTGAAGATGTTTACACTAGAGATCATCTGGTGGATGTGGTAACTTTGCAAAATGATAAGGTTTTTAAATCTTACGATTTAGACCAAATATCCGCAAATAATGTTTTCCCCCTAGATTACAGGGGCGTCCCAGTATCTGGAGCTTTGACCTATCCAAATTTGATATCCACATACGAGGGAAATCATATACGTTTAATTGATGCAAGTATTGATTCTATATACTCGTTATCGCCAAATATACATATAGGCACTGTTAAATTAAGAACAGAAGTTATAGTTTTTGGCGTATAAAAATATAAAGCAACCCCTTTTTTGGAGTTATTTACTATGGCAAGAGCAGCAAATACTAATAGAAGAGTTTTCTACGCAACACAGGCGGTTGCTGTAGGAGATATGGGAGCTACATCTGTTCAAGACAGTTGGCAGCCATCCGATGGAAGTGCAGACTTTATTGGCGATGGCAAACTTATGATTGCCCATGGTCTACAGTCAATTGGTGTTACAACCAATTTTAATCTAGAACAAATTTTCGAACTTGGACAGCTTTCTCTTTATGAGAACTATGAAGAAGTACCAGAAATCGAAGTAACATTCGAAAAGATATTAGACGGCTATTCATTAGTGTACCATCTTGGTACAGTTGATGCTACATCACCAACATTAACCGGTCGTGGCAATGCAAGAGCCGACGTTAGAATGGCTGTTGGTTTAGATACCAACGATTATATGGCTGTTAATGTTAATTCTGGCGTTGCGGAACTATATTGCTCTGGTATGTATATTAGTTCTGTTTCTTACACACTAGGCACTGATGGTAACTTTACAGAATCAACAACATTTGTTGGTAATGATAAGCAATGGATTACAACAAGTGAGAGTGGTGGCATTTTAACAAGTGATGCTAATGGAGCATTAGTTGCCCAATTAAATAGCGGAGTATTCGGAAGCGATGCTCCAGTTGGTGTTGGTAATAGTGTGCTTCGTCGTCAAAATCTTGTAATTGGAAGTGGTGGTAAAACCTATGGTAGTGCAAACTTTGCTACGGAAGTTCCAAATATTCTTGAAGGTGGTAGCACAGGCTCATTAACCAACTCCAAGTATATTATTGCTGGTAGTGGTCCTTATATTCAATCTGTTAGTATTAGTTGCGATCTTGGTCGTGAAAATATTCAACAGCTTGGTAAGAGAGCACCATATTATAGATATGTTAGTTTCCCAGTAGACGTTACATGCGATATTGAAGTAACAGCTACTGCCGGTGATAATGTTGATGCTGCCGAAGAAGGTGGAGCTACTGGCAAGAATCTATCAGATCATTCAATTCAGATTGTTTTAGATGATAGCACAGTATTCCAGCTTGGCAAGAAGAATAAGCTCACAAGTGTTAGTTATGGTGGTGGAGATGCTGGTGGTGGTAATGCCACTATCACATATAGCTTTACAAATTCTAATGACTTTGTTGTGCTACACTCTGGCGATCCAATGACACTTGCATCAGCTAGTTACTGGAAGAACTGGTTTGCATGATAATTAATGTCTGGAGGGGGATTCGTCCCCCTCCAGATTTGGATTTTTAGGATGGATTATATTAATAGCTTAATATCTGGCATAGTAATATTCAAATTGGGGAAAGAATATATTTATGTTAAGCCGCCTTCCGCAGAAGATAAAACTTTTGCGGATTTTTTTTCGCAAGAACAGTATGACGATGCTTTAATAGATGGTATTTGGACACAAGAGGACGCTGAACAATATTTAATAGACATGGGTTGCTGGTCTAAAGAAGATGATAATACAATTGAGGAAATTGAAAAAAATCTTGAAAATATGAAAGCTGATTATTTTAATCACTTTTATAACTCAAGTACAAAAGACTATATCAAAAAAAACATTAGTAAACAACAGGACAGACATCAGGAACTATACAATAAAAAATACACTTTTTATGATAAAACATGTGAGTATCTAAAAAGATATTCCTTTGTATCATATTTACTGCAAAGAAATGCATTTTTTCAAAACGGTGATTTAGCTTCCATATATTTTTCAACACAGGTTTTATACAACAAATACACATCGTTTACCAATGATTTAAATTCTAAGATTAGAGAAATATCAAAGGGGGATGAATGGAAAGGAAGATGGTTTGCTGCTAAAAATAATCTTTTTGAGAATAAGCTATCTTGTTTAACTGATTTTCAAATTTCAATAGTATCTTGGTCAAGTTATTATGAGAGCGTTTATCAGTCAATGGAAAAACCAACGGATGATATAATTCAAGATGATATTGCACTGGATGGATGGTCCATAGTTCAAAAAAGAAAACGTATTGAGGAAGAAAAGAAGAGTAATGCTGAAAAAATGTTGCCAGAAAAACTTCAAAATGCTGGAGAGGTTTTCTTACCAGCAAGAACATCTAGGGAAGCTTCTGATATTATGAGCCTAAATGATAGAGAAGCTATGTCAAAGATTAAATCATTGAAAAAGGATCTTAGTGAATATGGGGTTGTTGATGAGGCTAATTTAACGAGTACAAGAAGAGAGTTACAAATGAAGGCCAATCAAATGGCTAAAGAAAATAGGAGATAATACCGTGGATATTAGGAAGCAAGAAATTATAAATGAACGGTCTAAAACTAGACTAAAAAAAGAAGTTAAAAAAAGAATACAAACCACCATGATAGGATCTCTATCTAGTGTGGAAAAGTTTTTTGGTTTCTTATGGGGAGAAGGTTCTGACCAAGAACCAACCAAAGAACAGATTAGAATGAGAGATGTTTTTGAAGAAATGAGAACAGAAATTCTCGATAAGGGAAACACGCAACTAAGGAATGTGGATTCTGAAATCGAAAATTATGAAGTATCATGGAATAAATATCATATTAATTTACCAATAAAAAGAATATAAGACTAAATAGGAGGGACCATGGCAAAGAATACTAAAGAAGAAAAAAGATTTTCATTTGAAGGAAAAGAGTATGTTATTAGACCGGCAAATGCACAGGCTTCAGTTGAGGCACAAAAAGTGTACAATAGGGCTTTTAAGAAAGCAATAGAAGAAGGTGCTATTCTAAAAAAGAGTCTTGAAGATCATATGCGTAGGCAGGGATTATGGGATGATAGCAAGCAAGAAGAGTATGAAGCACTATTAAAAAGAAGTGCTGATATAGAATATAAGATTAAGAGCGGTTTTTATAAAAAGGCTTCTCAATTAAGAGAAAAAGGCATCGAGCTTAAGAAAATCAGAAATGAGCTTTCATCTTTACTGATGGTTAGAAACTCTATGGATGCTAATACGGCTGATGGTCAGGCTGACAATGAAAGATTTTTCTATCTAATTACCGCATGTGTTTTTGACTACGAAACACAAAAGCCGGTGTATACATCGCTAGAAGATTATCATGATAAGTCAGAAACATCTTTAGCTATTAAGAGTGCGGCAGAATTTGCTAATTATGCGTATGGATTAGAAGATAATTTTGAAGATGGTTTAATAGAAAATAAATTGTTAAAGAAACTTGGTCTTCTTAATGATAAGGGTCAGTTAACAAATAAACATGGTCAAAGGGTGGATTTAGACGGTAATTTACTAAATGAAGAGGGTTCTAGAATTGATAAAGATGGTAATCGTATAGATATCAATAATAATCCATTATTAAATGATGATGTTATTGATACTCTAGAATTTGAAGATGATTTAGAGGATGAACAAGTTGAGGAGAATAAGGTGGCTAAGAAAAAACCCCGTGCTTCTTCAACTAAAAAAACTGAGGTTGATGAAGCCATAAACCAATAGGTAAATAAATGGCTTATAATCTTCCAATGCAAATTAACTTGCAGTCACCGCCTGCAAGTAATATTTCTAGTATTAAGAAGTCAATTGAAGCTGGACTTAGTAACATCAAGGTTGGTGTTATTAATTCAGCTTCTTTTGCTAAAGCTAATGCTCAAGTTGCAGACTTGTCTAATAATTTTAGAAAAGGACAAAAGTCTGTCAACTCATTTTTTGATGCAGTGGAAGGTAAAGCCAGAAGTTATGCGGCTTATGCAGTAGCTAGTACGGCTGTTTTAAAATTGGCCGGTACAGTTTCTCAAGCCACCAGAGAAGCAATTAAGTATGAGAAAGAGTTACTTAATATTGCTCAAACCACTGGTGATTCTATAGCAGTAACAAATGACTATGCAACTGCACTTGTAGATATATCTAAGAAATATAATATTAATTTGAGCAAAGCCGCTCAATTAACAAGATTATTGGCACAAACAGGTATGGGCTTCAGAGATGCTGCAAAGGGTGCTGAAATTCTTGCAAGAACTAGTTTACTTGCTGGATTTGATAATTTACAAGATACCACAGAAGGTTTAATTGCAACTATGCAAACCTTTGAAGTGGGTGTGAGTAGGGCCGGTAGAGTTCTTGAATCTATTAATACGCTATCAAAGAAATACGCTGTTGAATCAGGAGATCTTGTTGAAGCAATTAGAAGGGCTGGTGCTGCATTTAGTACATCTGGTGGTCAGATTGAAGAACTATTAGCATTATTTACTGCCGTTCGTTCAACAACACGAGAAAGTGCAGAAACGATTGCAACTGGTTTCCGTACAATTTTTGCTCGTTTACAAAGACCAAAAACTATTGAATATTTTAAACAACTTGGTATAGAGCTAGAAACAGCTGAAGGCAAATTTATTGGACCATACCAAGCTATTCTAAAAATCAGTGAGGGGTTAAGAAGGCTTGGCATTGAAGCAGGTGACGTTAAATTTGCAGAAGTAGTCGAACAAATTGGTGGTATTCGTCAAATTTCTAGAGTGGTGCCATTATTAGAGCAAGTTGGCAAAGCACAAAAGGCATTAGCAGAAGCTAATAATGCTGGTATAGATAGTGTAGCAGATCTTGAAAAAGCACAGCAAGGATTGGGGTATAGATTAGGAGTATTACAAAAAGAATTTGCGGCACTAATATCTGAAGTCGTGAATTCCAGCAGTTTTAAGTTTTTAACTGATGTATTTATTAATTTATCAAAAGCCGTTATTCAGTTTACTAGTGCATTAGCACCTTTAATGCCATTTTTAGCCACAATGGCTGCCTGGAAAATTAGTTCTGGACTAGGTAAACTTCTAAGTGGTGGCATGAATTTTAAAGGTGTCTCTGGCCTTGGAATGGCATCTGGCGGATTAGTTCCCGGCAGTGGCAATAGAGATACTGTGCCCGCAATGTTAACTCCTGGCGAGTTCGTAATTCGTAAAAGTGCGGTAAATGCTGTTGGTGTTAGTAGTTTAGCAAATATAAATAAGTATGCTAATGGTGGATATGTAAAACAAAATCTTAGAGGCATAAATAATCAAACATTGTCTTGGGCAGATACAGATAAAGCCTCAGATTTATCAACATCTGCAAAAGGCTCTGTTAAAGGTGTTTTATTTGAAAGATTTTTGAGAAAAAGACTTGGTAGGACAGAAGGTGTAGATACATATCCAGACTTTCAAGACTTGAGCATGGTCGAAAAGACTAAACTTGGTGTTCCTCTTAGATATAAAAATGCTGAAGCAAAATTAAATAAAACTGGTAGTAAACCAACTAAAGACACTGCTATTGTTTATGCTTACGCAAAAGGTGGTGCAGTTGGGACTGATACTGTTCCAGCAATGTTAACTCCTGGCGAGTTTGTTGTCAATAAAAAATCAGCACAAGCATATGGATATGGAAACTTAAGAAGAATCAATAAATACGCAAAAGGGGGCATGGTTAGTGCTAATGAAGGAGATATTAGTACTGATTTAATGCGTGGTACTGGATCATTGATTACATCTTTTGCTCAAATGAAAAAAGAGTTTGAAAAAATAACAAAAGATTTAGGTGCTGCTGGAGATGCTCTTAGACAAAGAGTTACATATAAATTAGAGAGCGAAGAAGAAGCTGTCAACCCTAAAACTGGCAGAGTTCCACGAGGAAGATTCAGAGGAAGTTCAACTGGTAAAAGTTTTCTAGGAACAACAAAAGCAGTAGGCACACAATCTACATTAGCACATGAAGTCGGTCACGCTGCTGACTTTATGGTAACTGGTGGCAAAGGATATGCTAGCGAGCAGGCCGGAACTTTACAAAATACTCTTTCTAAAATGGCTCAAGATCAAATTAAGCAAGCATTGGTTGCTCAAGGTGCTACTCAAGAAGAGATCGACTATAGAACTAATATAAAAGAAATATTTGCTGATTTATTCCAAAAGAGTGAGCCAGCGGTTCGTGCAATTTTAGCAAGTACAACAGATGCCAAGGATGGCATGGATCAAATAGCTAAACTATTTAATGAACAGCCAGACAAATATACTAGACTGTATGCAGATATTGATAAAAATATAGTTGGTATAAAGAATGCTACTGCTACAGCCGCTGCCGCAGCTTCTGGTGCCGCACCACCAGGAGGAAAGCCGCCAGGAGGACTTGGATATCCAGGTTCAATGCCGTCTGGAGGGGGTCCACCAAAAGGTACAAAACTAGAAACATCGTTCTCATCATTAACTAAAGCAGTTCAAAAACTTGATATAAGTTTTATTGAAATTGCGGCAAAAGCACAAACTGCTGTTTCAGCGTTGAGTGCATTTGCTGGATTAAATGTTAATCAAGGGGCTTTAACTCAAGCAACAGTTAAAGGTGCAGGATTTGCTACCGCTGGAGATTTAGTAGGTGCTGCCGCCTCCAGAAAGAATGTATTTTTAGTTGGTAAAGCATTAGAAAAATTACCAGGACCACTTGGAAGATTTGGTTCTACTATTGCTAAAAATGCTGGCTCTCTTTCTAAACAATTTTCTGCATTATCTAAGGGATTAAATATTCTTGGTGGTATAGAGGTTGTTGGTGGCGTATTTGATGCATTACTTAGTGTAGACTATGCTGGACAAAGAGATAAATTTATAGCAATAGGTGATGCTGCTGGTGCCGCAGCCGCAGCAACAAGAGCATACGCACAAGAACAATATCGTTCTATACCATTAATAGGTGGATTTTTAGCAGCATTAGGTGCTGGATCAGGTGCTACTGAAAAATCTCTAGATGCAACTGGAAAATTAGTTGTATCTAATGCCAGACTTGAAGCAAGCTTAAATGGAGTAGATAGAGAAGTTACTAAGGCTAAGCAAGCATTTAGCGAAGCACAATCTGTTGGAGATGTAAAAAAACAACAACAGGCCATAAGTAAACAATTAGATGCTTCTGATAGTTTGAAAAAATTAGCATCACAAAATCAAAAAAGAGCAGAAAAAGCTGGTGGTGCAAATGCAGGAAGTGTTGCCGCTGGTATTGCTGGTGGGGCATTAATCGGTGCTGGTATTGGCAGTGTTGTGCCAGTAATTGGAACAGCACTTGGAGCAGTTACTGGTGCTGTAGTTGGTGGAGTAGCATCATTTGTATTATCATCAAAATATGCAACAGAAC
>Ga0075470_10000379_pt1 | contig 14804 bp, 4 predicted proteins | sample DEB19_08_DNA_4_FD_71482 | JGI IMG/M metagenome (GOLD analysis project Ga0075470, IMG submission 71482) | Aqueous microbial communities from the Delaware River and Bay under freshwater to marine salinity gradient to study organic matter... | ecosystem: Environmental > Aquatic > Marine > Coastal ... | reverse complement strand
TTTTCATTAATGGACTCAATGTAGATTTTCTTCGTAGACCATTCGGCAATCTCGTCCTGGGTGTAGGGCTTCAGGTTATCGCGCATGGTCTTGATGTATTCAGCCTGCATCAAGTTTTCTGCGTTTTCGGCATCGGCCAAAGGCTTAAATAAATTCCTCCACAAAGGCCCCAGGTCTTTAAACCCATCAAGCCATTTGAAAAGAAACTCCATCCTCGTATGGGATGCAACCCCTTTGAGAATATTCGACTTGAGCTTAGCCATGATCCCAGGATTTCGATCTAAGGGGGGGGCCGTCAGATCATTATTAGCCGCAAGGCTTCCGAGAATTTCTCGCTTTGTCTCTGCATAATCCCGTTTGAATTGAGCAGACAGAAGCTTGTTTTGAAGCTTAGACAGGTGCTCAATTTGTCTGACCATTTCATTAAGGTCTTTGAGTTCTTGAAAGGTCATTTCCTTGAAGTTCTTTTGCTTGGCTTCATCAAGGAGGCTTTGCGGAATGTCGATCAGTTCGCCCTGGTCTTGCTGTTCTTTCACCCAGGCAAGCAATGACTTTCGTTTGTCTAGTTTCTTGAGTGAAACATTCCGAAACTCATTTGGTTCAAGTAGAGCGTCAATTTGGTTGAGATATTCCCCCCCAGCTTTTCCAATGCGAGCCCTCACTGCGTTGTCATTGAACCGAGACAAATAGGCAGCAATCGACTGAGATTGCTCCTGGGCGTCTACTGCTGCCAAATACATTTCATGAGAAACGAGCTGCTTTTCTTTTTCCTTAAACGCTGTAGCAATATCACCCTTAAGCAGCGCGTCCAGTGCAGTTTTTCCAGCTTTGGCAGCAGCGCGCTGGTAAAAAATCGGTGAGATGCTGCGAATGGTTTTTTGATTGATTGCGTCTTGGGCTTCGTTGCGAATAGCTTCAACGGTTGGCACTGAGCGAGCAATCTTTTTGACCAAACCCTTAAACGCTGCGAACTCATCGGAAACTAAGTGATCGAGCTCTTTCTTAAACACCTGGGACTGACTCACGTTATTGACCGCTTTTTCGGCTTCAGCGCGCAACGTGCCGTCGGTCATCATGTCGCCATATTTTGCTTTTAACTGTTCTTTCGTAAGTCGTTCGATGCGATTGTCTACGTTTTCGGCTTGAGCGAGTTTCTTTAGGAGTTCGTCCCCTGATTTAAAGCCAAACATCTCGGCCACAAAGTTGGGATGAAAGCCGCCCTCACGAGAATAAACGTAGGGTCTGGGCAATGCGTCCAGGGTCTGTTTGCCGTATTCATCTAGGATGGCCCTGCGCGATAGCTTAAGCGTTGAAAGCTCTGCACTCACCTCAGCCCCGTTCGGAAGCTTCCCCTTTTGTAATACACTGAGCGCAACATAAAGAGGGTCACTAGAAAGTTGATCGGATACTTGAGCCCTCGTGTCTTTGTAACGCTGCTTCCATTGTTTTGCTTCTTCTCGAACGACTTGAGCCATGGCCTTGTGTTCGAGTTCGGCTCTGGCCGAGTCTTTTGATTGTTGAACGGCTTGGGAGTATTTCAGTGCGTCTTTGGCGCTCATTCCGACTGAAGCCGGATCAGGAAATAACGGCTCCACATTCTGAGACTTACGGACTGCTGCAATCTCCTCCTCGGTAGCCAGTAGCCGATCAAACACATCCCGCACTTCATCGGTAAGCTGCACGTTGAGTGCTCTTAAATCCTTGTAGATTTCCGTTAGCCATCGTTTGAAGCGATAGAATGCCTGTCTAAGTCCTTCACTGGGAGCCTTACCTTCCATCAAGTAGGCTTCAAAACCTCGGGCAAATTGCTCATGTTGCTCGGTCGTGAGCGGTTTGCCAGCCTCCCCTCCGAGCCAATCAAGCACAGTATTCCAATCCTGTTTGATTTGAGGTTGAGCGTTTTCTAATGCCGCTGCATCTTTAAGAACTTCGAGATAAAAGTGACCCGTTTCATGAAAGAAGGTGCTTTTGTTAGCGTTCTTCAGAAGCTCAATGTTGAAAGACTTATTTCCAAAATGAATAGCACCCCTTGGGCCAAAATCGCTTGGCTGAAAGAGTGTGAACCCCTCACCGATTTTTTTCTTCATCTCCTCGGTGATTTGAACGCTAAGGACGCTCATTTCTCCCGTTGAATATCCGCTACCTGTTTTTATTTCGGTCTTCTCAATCTTAGCTTTTGGATCAAGCTTTTTTAGGATTGCTGGAATTACTTTTCGAGGCAGGAGGTTGTCATAAAAAAACTCCATCCCCTCTTTTCTTGGAAACTTACTGCCAGACTCAATGCCTTGTTGCATCTGTTTCCAAACGGACTCAGTAATGCTTTCAATGGCCCTGGGTCCCCGGTCACGGCTTAGGGTGCCTGCTATAACAGAATGCAGTTCTTCTTTGGTTCTTACCCTCTCACCGTTTCTTTCGAGTAACAAGCCTCGACGACGAGCCTCTTCTTCGATGTTTATTCCTTCTGCTTGTCCACCTCTTTGCTCTACGGCACCCACTAAGAAATAAGGGCTTTCTTCTTCGGCAGAAAGCTTGAGCGCCATTTCTTTGGCAGCGGTCTTGGCAATTTCTTCTGGAATGGTGGCTCCGTAACGAAATGTACCGTCTTCAACTGCTTTGCCATAGGGCTGGTCTTCGGGAAGAACTACATAAGCGAATTTTTCAACATCATGAGAAACGACAAATTTTCGATGGGTTCCCTCTTTTTTAACCCATCCGACTGAGTCGGTCCCCCAGCGCGAAACGTGAACCCCTGAAGGTGTCCAAGCCAACGCACTGTAGCCCTGTTCAGCAGCAAGCCTAAAGATACGTTTCAAAGCAAGTGTGGCCCAGGCGTCGGTTGCTTTAAAAGGAGCGTTTGGCACCGCATTGACTACATCACTGAAAGCATCGCGAGCCCGTGACGACTCAATTGTGGCTTGGTCGTATTTAGCCGCTGCATCCTTAACGGCCTTTAAATATTCCTGGGCTTTCTCATTATTAACCAACTTTTCGTAGTCAGTTGTTCCGAGTTTTTCTCTGCCGCGCTCCTGTTCAAAGCTAGGAGCGTCCTTTCCTTGCCTCCACAAAATTAAGGAAACATCATCGAGGTTTTCGTTCGGAAACATTTCAATAAGATGTTTATTGAGCACCTCTTGAGCGGAAAGCCAATCGGATCTTAAATCTTGGGCTCTCGCCTCAGCGCTGCGAGAGGCTTCTTTTAGGTCTTGAAATTCTTTACCCTGATATCCTTTTTCTCGGCCTTGTTGATGCCAATCGGATTGTAGCTCCTCAATAAATAATGTTTTTTCACCATTCGAGTTTGTTCTGTCAGAGACGCGAACGAAAGCTAAAACGTTTGGCTCATTGAAGTGAGTCCTGTATTCAAACTGACCGCCCTGAGTTGAAGGGAGAGTTATTAAAAATTCTCGGTAATTTTCTGCACCTTTCACCGAGTAGCTTTTCCACTCGGTCTCTCCGGTTGGCGCATTAATATCTCTTACTGTTTCGGGCGCAGGGTTGTCAGGTGTAATTAAACCTTTTCTAATTAAAACCTGTATAGCTTCTTTGCCAGCGGTCTCTGGCGTTTTTGACTCTAACTGAACTGTTTTGAAGCTAGATGGCTTCTGTTCTTCTCGTCTACTTTTATCTTTAATAACATTGTAATATTCTAATCGATATCCTTTAACATTGTTGCCAAGAACTGTAGCGCTTAATAATGGGTGTTGTATCGAGACTTCGATTTTATTTTTTGAGTTGTTGGGATTATCATAAGATTCTTCTACTTCTTTTTCGGCTAGAGACTTAGCGCGTTCTAGGAGTTGTTTTTGTGTGGGTTTATCATCTCCCCACCAAGCAGCATCATTTTTTGAAGCCTTTAAAAATCTTTGTTCGTTCGCCTTAAATAAGGCAGAGGTCTTTCTTTTAAGCGTCTCAAACTTAGGTTTGTGACCTATTGGCAATCTTAGTTCTACGTTCTTTTCTAAGACGAGCTTAGCCTTATCGCCCTCAATCACTCCTTTTTCGATCATGATTGAAGCTAAGCGTATTTTCGCCTCTTCTAAAGAAGTTTCAAAATGATACTCTGCTTGTGAACTCCACCAGCCTTGTTCATCATTGCCGGATAAGGTCCAATCAGAATTAGTTTCTCTTACTACAAAAACGGCTCCGTAGTATTCATCGCTGTTAACGTCCTCTTCAGCCGCATTATATGCCCAGGTGTTTAAACGCTCATTCAGTTCGGAGGCTATCTTGTTAGGGTCAGTAACGCCTTCTTCTTCAAGCTCCTTTAGAATTTTTATTTTTTGTTCTTCTGCTAAATCTGATTCTTTTAAATAATATTGGGCCTCATTTTCAATTGAGTCATCATCAACCGAATAATCGCGCTCTGGTTCGGTCCATTCCAATGACTCCATTGTTCCAGAGCCAAGTTCCTCGGATAGAACGACTTGATCAATTTTAACACCATTGTTGGCTAGAAACTGTTCTATCTCTGGTTTAGTGACCTTTTGGCCTGCTGCCTCTTTAAGTTGTAAGTATTCCTGTAATCCAGAAAACTCCAACTCTTCAGATTTAATTCCCTGTATGTTTTTGATGCGATTTGCGAGGTCTTTAGCCGGAATGGATTTGAAATCCATTAACTCAATTTCTTTGGCCAGTTGAGAAGAAAAACCCAGTTGTTTTTGTCGCTCTAAGGCGGCTTTGGCCTCGGGAGTAACGTTCAGTTGTTGAGCTTCGGGTTTACCTTGAAACAAGGTTTGACCGCCCTCGCCTGTTTGGGGGGGTGTTTCACCTTGGGGTTTGTTGCCTTGTGTAATTTTTAATCGTATTTGATTTAAAAACTCCTGGCCCTGTGGCCCCAAACGCTCACCGAGACGTTGGAGCCCTTGCATGACAGTGACGGCATGTTGAGCATCTGACTCACTGTAGCCAGCGGCTACGAGTTGTTGCTGAATTGTTTCGGGGCTAAGTTGTTCGGGAGTTGTGACTTGTTGCTGCTGCTGTTGTTGTGTGGGCTCCTGTTGTTGTTGTTGTTGTTGTTGTTTGCCCTCACTTTCAATTGCTTGGACCTGTTGTTTAATAATGTCCTTCACCTCGGCCTGGCTGATTTGCGAGGGATCGGTTTTTATGCGTTCAAAGAAAAAGTTATTATGCTCGGTGGGGGCGATTGTGACGGCATAGCGCTCGGTGGGAATAACGAGGTCGGCCCCTGTTTTCACAGACTCGTCATAGCCCTTGGTGTCGCCCGTAATCTCTTTGGCAATCTCACGAGGGTCAACGCCCTTTTCAACCCAATAGGAATTCCAAGCATCAATGGGTGTGTAAAGTTCACGGGTATTATTAGCATCGGCCAAGCGACCCATGACCTGCTGTGTCTGCTCGGGCGACTTACTCAATGAGGTGAGTTCTTTGGATTTGTTTCCGAGTTCTTTAAAGGCTTGAGCCCTTTGGCCTGCTTCCTTGGCTCTGTTGAGGTCTGCTCGTAAGCTATCGCCCCCAAAGACGCTAGCGTGAGCCCCAGTCATTCCAATGCCTGCTTGGGATCCGGCACGAGCTTCAAGTAACGCCTGGTCCCATGCAGCAGGTGGGATGATAGTCTGCATGAGTTCCATGCCCGTCATGGTTTTGGCTGAGTCGTCCTGTAGAACCTTAGCCGTATTTCCAGCAGCGGTTTTGACAAGCTCCTGAAGCCCTTCGGTGAAGCCTTCGGTCAGACCGCTTTCAATCATTCGCTTGCCGTAGAGCGCGAAAGCATTGGCCGCTGTAGGGCTCTTAAGTGCCTCCCTGATTGCGTCACGCTTGAGAGCGCGGAAACCTGGAAAGCCCTGCATGACTTTTTCAAGAGCAATCATTTCGAGAGCCCCGTTGACGACTCCCGTGACCATGGATGCGCCAATCATAGCTTCCCGAGAAAGGGGGTTTCCGTTTGCGTCTCTGATCTTTTCGAAATCAAGATAGCCGAGTGCGCCCTCCATTCGAGCCGCTGCCGCCATTGCGCCCCAGTGCCATCCAAACGTCCCCCCGGCTACCGTTCCACCTACTGCCGTGGCACCAGCAAACGGCCCACCGATTAAGCCCCCAGCTAGTCCGGCCAGGCCCCCGGCCATACCCCCGACCACTGCACCAGCGGCCTTTCCGCCTATGGTCTGGGCAAAGATAGGTAACTGATTGGCCATGGCACCAGGGATCTGCTCCCCGTAGCCAGTGATCCCCAAGTTTCGTTGCTCGACGGCTTCCTTTTGGGTTTCGCCTTCAAGGGCTGTTTGTTCTTTGCGGTCTTCGGGCGTGGCGGTCCCTAAAAATGCCTTTTCCCCAATCCCCACAAGCTTCATCGTGTCTACGCCCTGGCGGAATTGCGAGCCGATATGCCGAAACTGCCGCTCGATGTACCAGAGTTTTGTGAAATCCTCCTGGGCAAGCGCACTGTTGTTTGGGTTTTCAGCAAGCCAGGCGGCAACAATGGGGGATTCTTGCCTGAACTTGTTTGGATCAAAGTCAGAGCGTTTTGATAGTCTTTCGACCTCATCGAGGTTTCTTTCAAGCAGGTCTTGAGGAAGCCCCGTCTTAGTCGCTAGTCTGAAAACACGAGCCGCAACGTCCGGGCTTTTTTTTAGTCCCTGATCCACTGCAAAACCCAGTTGAGCGGCATCCTGGGTGCCTGTGTACCAGTCCGAAAACTGGTTTACAGCCTTGGACTCTGATCCGGCTGAATTCTGGACGGGTGTTTCCAAAAACGAATCAAAATCTGTGCTCAAGTTATTCTCCAATCACTTGGTCAAACATTTGACGGTATTTCGCTTTGTCCTCTGATTTAACGGCAGTCGAGGAAAGCTTGTAAAGGGCATAGGCTCGCTCGACTTTGTCGGAAGTTATGGGCTTACCTTTGGACGTAATCAGGTTTTTAATCTTTCCAAGCACGTCCTCGGGAATGTCGGCCATCTTGACGTAAGCCTTGTCTGCTTCCTTTGCGTTGACTATGGCCGTGGGCTTCTCGACATCGAACTGATAGAACGGCTTTTGAATGAAGACCTTGTTGATTGTGATGTCATCAATGATCTTGTTTCGTTCTTCGTAGGTAGCCCTACCGCCCTTATTCGTTTCAAACTGGTCTAGTCTCATTGAGTAGTCGCGTTCAAGGTCTACCAGTTTCTTCTGATTGGCTCGGCCTAAGTCCTTGGTGCTTCCAAGGGGAATGATCCCATTGGATTGGAGTTGAGAAACAAATTGCTCATAAGGGCTTGTCAGGTTGGTGTGAGCGCTGCTTGATGGGTCTTCAACTTCTTTTTTCGCAGCGGTCCATAACTCTTCAGCCTTCACTCTATGGGTCGCATCGAAATTTGCCCAGTATTTCGATCTAAAGTCAGCGGCAGAGATCGAGCCCATTTTGCCAACGGGCAAGGTTCTAAAATCGAGCCAGGTCTCATTGTCATTCGGGGGGTTGGCCACAATTTTCTGTAGGGCCTCTTGTTGGTCTGGTCTAAGCGCTGCCCATACATCGGATTGTACCGTCGTACGCACATCGGACGGGGAAATATTACGGTTAGCAACCTGTTGAAATGCGATGCCAAACATTTGGTCCTGGGCCTCTTTGGCGGCCATTGAGTTTTGAGTAAGTCGGTCCTCAAAGCGAGACTGGGTCAAGTCTCTGAGCTTTGGGTTTTGGATCTTTTTTATTTCGGCCATTCCCTCAGCCCGAGAGATACCAGGGTTTTCATTAAATAGACTATCAACCGTTCTTTGTGACTTTCCCCGCAAGCTTCCTTCTGCAATGGCCTTATCAATGGCGATGCGATCGCTTGCCGTGAAGCCAGGAGTATCTGTTTTGCTATCGAGAATTTTGACATAGTTTTCTGCCGCTATGTCTAAGTCGTTGGCGAGCATTCGGTTGACCACGGCCCCGTGGGTTTTGCTGATTGCCTCACCCGTTTTTTGTTCAATCCAATCTGTTGGTTTCCCAGTCCTTGCACCATGCAATATGATGGCATGTGCAATTCCTGTTATGGATTTTTGAATACGCTCTGGGTCTTGATAGTTATTTCCGGCAGTGTTGATTTCGTTCGTTACATAGCTAGATGTCTGTTCTTCGTCGTATTTAGTCTTTTCATTGAACAAATGAATATTCATTTGTTTATCAATGTTGTTTAATTTCTCATTAAACACCCGGTTAAACATATCTTGTTGGGCGCGGTTGACTGCCTTCGACCCGATCGCTTCGGCCTGTTTTTGAAATTCTTCATGGACCTGTTCGGGCATTCCAAACACGTCCTCTCCCTGCTTGGTCATGGCTCCGTTTTTTCCCCAAAGCAGTTCGTTTTCAATCTTGGTCAGTTCGTTATTAAACCCTAGTCCGGCCAGTTGGTTGGCTTTGTCTAGCTGGTCCTTGGCTACAACGGCCAGTGTTTCAAACATTCGATCCGAAGGCAGAGCCCCAGTCTTGCCAGTTAGGTTACCAGGGATTTGAAGGGGGTTAAGTCCACGTCCACTGATACCTGTCGTTTTGATTGTTGGGCTTTGATATTGTGGGACTCTTGGCATTTTATCACCCTATTGGTTTTTTGGGATTGGACCTAGCAGTGGTAGCGTCCGCAAAAGCTGACCCTGCTCTGAGCATAGAAGACCCAAAGCCGGAAATCCCAGTTAAGAGCGTTGATTGAGCATTGGCGGCCCCAGCAGTTCTAACAAACTGTCCAGAAGCGTTTGCTTGGATGGCTTCAATCTTATAGCCCCAAGCTTCCCGGTAAGCGTTGTTTGTAATTCGAATTTCATCAATTTTGGAAAGCAGTCTTGTGTCCTCTTGGATCTTTCGCGCAGAGCCCGAAGTAATGTCAATTCCCTGAGCGGCTAACTGAACGCGTTGGTCTCCCAAAAACTTACGTGTTGCCATTCGGTGAGCAGATACAGCCTCTTCGCCACGGTCGATTGCATCTTGATACGAAACATCGGACAACTTGGCGTTAGACTCATAAATCTTGGCTTGAAAGTCTGCTTGGGCTTTTTGAGAGTAACTGTCTCCAATTCCTTCAAATAAAGATCCAAACCCCTGACCTAAAAGCGCCCCACCGAGCATAATTGCGCTACTGATTGCCATTTTGCTACCTCCTTCAGACTGGAACCGAAACGTCAGGTACTATACTTAAAATGCTAATGGGCAACGGGTCCACTTGCCTGATAAATATCCTGCCATTGTTATTCCACTGCGTTGCTGTAACGATTTGCTGCTTGCCTGTTTGGAGTGCAACGGGATCATTATAGCCTTCTTCGTCCCTAACTTTAAGCTCATAAAGATTTTCTAGCGGATCGGTGTCGTCGTCAGAAGGCGGTTTGGGACCTACAAAACCGCCTCTCGATTTATCAACAAAGAGTGTAACGGCTCCCACGTTGATGTTTTTGGTCGCAAAAGAGGGGCCTTGGGTCGCGTCAATGTTGAGGGTCTCAAGGTCACTGGTGTAGGGTAAACCCACATGAATGACGGCATAAGGTCGATCTAAAGTAATTGAGCCGTTGGTTACAGTATAGGTCGTGTATTGGTCATTGTTTGGAGATCCAACAACTTGACCGTCAGCAAAAACCGAAACGTCTTCGCCTTCGAGATGCCATATCCCGGTGAGTGTATCGACTGCTCGTGACCAATTGGTTGTAGCTACGTTGCGTAAAGCCGATGGAACGGTCACGTCAGGGAGCCCTGTCACTACAGTGGTGCTTGTATAAGTGTAGATTAATATTTTAACGATATTCCCAGAGGCATCCTCTAGGTGAATGGCATTGCCTACATCCGAAGCGGTAAAGGTAGCAGCGCTTGCCGTAATAGTAATCGTATCGGTGTAAGTCCAGCCTGCCCCAGTGCTTAACGTCATCGTTGTTGCGCCTGTGTTTCTACCGTCATAGCTTAGAGCGCTGTCCATATACTTCATGTCCACAGCGGTTTCTTCACTCACAAAGCGAGTATTCATCCTCTCGATATAGCGAACTTCCGAGCCGTTTATGGTTCTCTTTATTAATAAATAAACGGCAGTCTCTGTGCCCTCTGGGACGCAACAAACGTGTTCAACTAGGCCGCCAAATTCATGGCGATGCCACGCTATAATTTGTTGCTCTTTAATGTAGGTGAGCCCTAACAAAACCCCGTCATCTCTTACGGCCCACACAATCGAATGAGGGACCTTTTGATAGGCCCATGACACAATAGTGTAGTCTTCGAAAAGGTGAGTAGCAAAAATGGTCAGGTCGTTACCCTTGTAGCCGTCCGCTGAAAACTCAAACTCAAGATCCCTAACAATATTCCCTTGTGACTGAACGAATAGAGCAGAGCCGCCCACTTCCAATGGTGCCACGGTACTTGTTCCAGAGGAGCTTTGTGTTTTTGGGTTAATGGCCGAGGGTCGAATAATCCCGTCAGCGTCACCTCGGATATAGATTTCGGAATTGCTATCAAAAACGATAAACCCGTTGAGATCAAGTAAGTGACGAATTTCTGTGACCTGTCTAGCCAGTAGTGTGAAAAATACGGCATCGTCGTCCTGGCTGGTCACTGAGTCAGTAAAATTTGTGTAGAGCCCAGTTTTGGATAGCCAGGTTTTTTTAGGATTGTTGTTGGAATTAGCAAAGCCTAGTCTCTGCTGGGCGTAGGCTACGGCACCGGGGTAGTTATCCACACCCCCAAAGATATTTTGAACAACCGGGGGTTGGTACTGGGTGTCTGGCTCGGTGCCCACGTCCTTGAATGAGCCGCCTATGCTTTCGCCAATGTATCCAAACACTCCGTTATTGTTCTTTTTGTAGACGAAAACACGCTCATCCGTTCGATATCCACCCGAAATGTTAGCCCATGTTACGTTGATAGGAGCCGAAGAAGTGGGAACGGCAGCAGAGGCCAAGGTAACGCTTCGCACGTTACAGGTTCCCGTGCCTGCACTGTTTGAATAGGTTGAGCCGTCCTCTCCATCAAGTGTGAAAGTAGTAGCACCCGTTACAGTAATTTTGAAAATTCTTTGATGAATCTCCTCTACACCAGCGTAATCTATATAAATATAGTCGGCTGTTGCATATCCATGCGCTGCTGAGGTTGTGATTGTAATTGTAGAGGCTAGGCTTACTGAGGAAATGGTTTTATCTGCCGCTGTAGTTTTTCCGGGTATTGACTCTTCATTAGTGAGTGGGTCTTCCCGAGTGAGCATGTAAACGTAGGTATTGGCCCCTGCGCCCCCAACGGTAGCAGCGCAATCTTTAATAGAGATAGCCGCTGGAATAAACGACATTTTGTCAATACTCCAAGCCGTGTCCGATGTACGTGAGAGTTCTCTTGGAAAGTAAGAGTTACTCACCAGCGTAACAACGTCCGCTGATTGAGTGTAGTTAATCGTGTCTATGTCGGCTATTCCATAGGGTGCGGTGAGCGTGTAAACTTCTTCAACCGTTCCTCCCGAGGAGTAGGCCCCGAACGCGGTAGAATCTACTGCCGTACCGTTCATGTATTCTAGCTCAAATGTGTTAGCTCCGTTGTTTGGATTTCTAACTTTAAAATTACGATTATTTAAATAGGTGCCCAGGCCCCCAGCAATTCCGGTTATGTAAACCTCATCTGAGTCAGCATAATTGTCTGCCCCGGCATAAGTCACCACACATGGATTAGCGTTGGTCACTCCGGTAATGTTTTGAGCGGTCAAAAGGACCTGATTTCCATTTTTTACAACGCGAATATAATAATTTCCGAACTCAAGCACATAGGTTTGATCGGAATTAAAAACGAAAGGAATAAGTCTAGCCCCGGTCTCAGAGCTATTAATTTCCCCTACAAACGTGGTGCCAGGTCTATTTGCGGCCCCACCGTGTTTGTAGACCAAGAAATTGAGCATGGTCTTTGCGCCAGTTTGATACTTAACAAGATCCACACGCCCGTAAACGGCTGGCGTTATTTCCCCCCCTGCAAAACTTCTTTGAGCAATCGTAGTTTCCGACACTGTAATTAGCTCCTTGCTCGTGTGAATTCACTTAGAGGTTCTTCTTCTATCTGCTCCTCGGAGTTAGCCACTCCCTGAGCTAGCGCTAAGGACATTTGATAGAACTGCACTGAGCGCTTGCCGAGGCGGTCTTTGTCTCCAGCGGTCACGCTTGGGGCAATCATTGAGGCGAGAAAATACGAAAGCGCCAAGGCAAAATCTGGAGGGTAAATCTCGGTGTTGTCTTCGAGAAACATATACTCACCGACTGCGTCCTCCATGTCTGTGTAAATGACTAAGCCACTGCCGTTGTTGACTATTTGTAGGGGAACTCTCGATTGTCTTGTGTCGTTTCTAGTTCCCGACAAGATCCGTCTAAATCTTAAGCAGTCAGAGGGATATTGATAGGCATAATTCCATTCAGTCGTAGGGTGATCTGTGTCACTACTGTCAGTAAGCAATCCAAGCTCCACCGTCTTTTTAGCAAATGGCCAGTTTCCTGCTCTGATCAGCGTATCTCTGGCGTTATCAAAAACACGGTTACAGACTCTTGCTTCAGCGCTTCGCTCTGTGAAGCTAGCAATTTCCACTGAACTCCCCAAATGACGTAACGCCATGTTTGCTATTTCTACACTGCTAGCCATGTGACACAGATCCTTTCTTGTTCACGGTTATTTCTTTTTGGACTTTTTGGGTGCTTTTTTAGCCATTTTCTTGGCTTGTTTTTTTGTTTTCATTTTATGCAACATTCCTCCTTTCGTTAGATTTTACTACTCCCAACAAGGTTTATTGGTCCTCCCTAGTATTGATAGAACCATTAATAGATGTTGCTGTACCACTAACAGGCTGACACGCTAGTGTTATCCATTCACCCGGCTGGAGCGTTATGTCGTCACTAAAGGCAAACGTCAAACTCCCGTTAATTCCGAGCGAACCACTCCAAACGAGCTTTTCATTCGTACTAAATGTGACGCCTGTTGCAGCAGTGTCATATGTTGTGGTCGAAATGGTTGAATAAGACGAAAAGTTAGGATTTCCAGACAAAGTGCCGTTTTTAATTAAATACAAAATCACTTGTTTTGTGTGGTCGCATCCACCGCTTGCACTCAGAATATTTACGATAGATTGATTAGTCCTACCATTATACATGAGTTCGTTCTTTATTGTAAAAAGCGGAACATATGATCCAGACGCAACGGTTGTCTTAGTGTTCCCATAAGAAAATCTATTTCCCTGTAAGATTTTCTCGCCTTCAATAAAGCCAGCAAAGCTTCCACATTTGACAGTGAGATTTGTCGTGCTACCAGTGCTATAAGCTGCAATTGTGAATGGAAACGATGGATTTCCAAAAGTAGTAGTTGTCAAAGTGTTTGGTAATAGGAAAGTATGCAGCACGGTCCAATCGGGATTATTGCCGGCTCGCGCAACCTCTGCCTCTACTGTAATAGCTCCAGCCCCAAGGTATTGAACGTTGAGTTGAAAAACATTTAACTTTAATGGGTCTATTGTAACGCCAGTAGCACCAGTACCGTCTAGTTTGTCGCCATTCCAACTCGATTGTGCTACAAAAGCATCACTTGAAGCAACCCCTGCTTTGGTTTGTGCAAACGTACCTGCTGCGGTGCTGCCTGATAAACTATAACTACCGCTTTTGACACCAGCAAAAGAATTGACAAAAACTACTGTCGATCCAACTTGAGAAGTCGCCCACCCAGAATACGTACCAGCGGCAATTTCTTGAGCAGTTTTAAGAGTATTGCCCGAGTTTGTGACGGCCACACTGTAAGCGGTTCCATTCAGTGTAACGGTAACGTTTTCAGTCGTGCTACTTGCCGTTGCTACTGTCAGAGTTCTTGTTTCTCTGACTCCACGGTTAGAGTAGAGAATTCCAAACTGGGTACCCACATAACCAACAAATAATCCATCTTCAAAGTGACCGAGGCCGACCACTTGATAACTGTTAGCTACAGGCGAAGTAAAAACTGCTGTAAAACGGCACACACTTCCCTCTCCTGGGCGATACCGAAGGCGTTTGCGTGACTGAATAATTGCCTGACTATTAATAGTTGTTCCAGTTGATACTTCAAACAAAGAGTCTGAGGCAGTCGCTACTCCGGTACCACTTTTGATCGTATTGACTTGGCCTGTGTTAATCCCATAAACTCCGTCACATTGAAAAATAGGTCTGAGTTTTTCAGTATGAATTGATCCGAAGGGCAACCTCGGAGCGTGTATTGCTACCTCGACGTGGCCCTCAGAAGTCACAGGTACGTTTGTATAAGTACCTCCATCGGTTCGCCCGACAAGGACAGCGCGAGTCAATTCTGCATCGGAATAATCACCTACAGAAGCAGATAAATTCGTCGTTAAATGAGACTTTGGCTGATCACTAAGAATTGATTGCAAAGCTACCGTAGCGGTTGACACTCCGTTATTAGTAAGCCGAACTCTAAAATATTTCGCAATTCTAGCAGCTTTGTGGGGTGTCCCTGTCGAGGCTGTAATTGTATAGGAAATTGTTCTGTGAGTAGTAACTCCATCGGTTGAAAAATCAAGATAGAGCGTTGCAGATTGAGTGATGTACGTAAATACTGAAATGTCACTATATTGAGAGATATCCTCCCAGGAGCCCGTAAATGTGGTCGATGCAGAAAGACTTGCTGTAGAACTATTCGAAGTAGAAACAGAATGCCGATCACTGGGCAAAGTAACTGGGAGAGAGTTAGCCTTTGTGTCTTGTCCAACGATGGCAGAAATGTCCGAAACAGTCGAATCATTGGTCAAAGCTCCAGATGGAGTCACCTTAACGTCTACGAAAGACCCACCGCCAGCGGTGGTTTTTCCATGAATTACAGAATGAACAACAAGCCCCTCATCAGTTTCTACGACCTG
>Ga0075470_10000378_pt1 | contig 14853 bp, 16 predicted proteins | sample DEB19_08_DNA_4_FD_71482 | JGI IMG/M metagenome (GOLD analysis project Ga0075470, IMG submission 71482) | Aqueous microbial communities from the Delaware River and Bay under freshwater to marine salinity gradient to study organic matter... | ecosystem: Environmental > Aquatic > Marine > Coastal ... | reverse complement strand
TTTGATGATGTTCTAGATGAAGTCCGCGGCTTCTTTGAAGTACACAATAAATTGGGAACTCATCCCGGTGGAATACATATCGAACTAACTGGTGACGATGTTACGGAGTGCGTTGGAGGCGGATCTGAGATTTCTCACGATGACTTGGCAACTCGTTACGAATCAGCGTGCGATCCTCGGCTAAACCACACTCAATCTCTTGAATTGGCATTTTTACTGGCGGAGATGTTGCGCGACAGCAAGTAAGCGTAGGCTCGCCCCGTGCTTTCCCGAGCGACTCTAAAGACTCCGATAGGGACTCTCTACCTATTAGCTCATGATGAAATGCTTTTGGCATCAGGTTTCTCAAGTTTTGCAAAACTCCAAGCTCAGCTTGAAAATATAGATCAAGAACGAAGGACTACAACGGTAAAACGAATTCCAATAGTTTCCGATTTATTAAATGATTATTTTGATGGAGATCTAAAAGCACTTGACGGTATCTCCGTAAGACAGCCAGGCGAGCGATTCTCGCAATCCGCCTGGAAAGCTATGCGCAAAATTTCTCCGGGTAAAACAATTTCTTATGCGGATTTAGCAAAGAAATCCGGATCTCCGGATGCGATTAGAGCAGCAGGTAGCGCTTGTGCCAGAAACTTAATTGCGCTAGTTGTTCCGTGCCATAGAATCGTAAAGAGTGGGGGAGCGCTCGGTAATTATGCTTACGGCTTGGGCGTCAAAGAATGGTTGTTACGCCACGAGGGAGCGCTTAAGTAGTTTCTGCAAAACCTCTATTGCTCTATCTATCGCATAATCATCTAAATCCATATGAGTCACAAGTCGCACAAACTTTGGTCCCAGAGCACCGATCCAAACGCCTTCAGATTTTGCCTCTGCGGCAAATTCTCCAGCAGAAAGTTTTGATTTTTCAAGATTTAAACCAACAATATTTGTTTCAACTCTCTCTGGATTAACAAAAGAAAGATCAATTGCTGAGCAAGCTTCTGCCAAACGTTTAGCGCGATTGTGATCTTCGGCTAATCGATCTATGTTGTGATCGAGCGCGTAATGACCGGCAGCAGCAATTATTCCAACTTGGCGCATACCCGCCCCGTAGCGTTTTCGCCAGATTCTTGCTTCATCAACTCTACTTTTATTGGAAATCATTAGTGAACCAATTGGTGCACCTAGACCCTTGGATAAGCAGACACTTAATGTTTCAAAATATTTACCAAATTCTCTAAATGAAATACCTGAAGCTACATGCGCATTCCAAATTCTGGCACCATCTAGGTGAAGCGAAATTCCATTTGAGGTGGCGTATTTATAAAGTTTCTCAATCTCGGTAAATGCTTGCACGGTACCGCCGCCAAAATTGTGCGTATTCTCTACTGCAATCGCTTTTGTCGATACTAGATATGGACCTGAATCTGGACGGGAGATTTCAATTGCATTTTCAGCAGAAAGTTCACCATTCTTATCAAGCCAAGTCCTAGTTGTTATTCCACTAAATACTGCGGCGGCACCTAATTCGGCCCTGGCGATATGTGAATTACTCTCACAAATTAGCTCTTCACCAGGCCTTACTAGAGTCCTAATGCCTAACTGGTTAGCCAATGAGCCAGTCGGAGTAAATACAGCTGCTTCTTTCCCAAATAATTCGGCGACGCGCTCTTCTAATGAATTAACGGTTGGGTCATCACTGTATACATCATCGCCAACTTCAGCCTTAGAGATTGCTTCCCGCATGCCTGCCGACGGCTTCGTAACGGTATCTGATCGAAGATCAACTATCACTCTTTGTCTCCTGGGGAGTAACTCGTGGTTGCACAATCATAATCATCGCAATTAAAACCATCGAACCACCGATAAGAATTCGGACAGTAAGCGGTTCTGCGCCAAGCGCAACCGAAAACAATGCGGCGAAAACAACCTCGGTTGTGAGGATTACTGCAACTTTTGTTGCTGAAATTCTGGCTTGAGACCAAGTTTGAATAATGAATGCAAAGAAGGTGGCAAAGAGAGCGGTAAAAATGACAACCCCCCAAGTTTGCTTATCAGGTGGAGCTTGAAATCCATTTATTACCGCTGGGATTCCGGAAACCAGAGCACAAGTACTTAGCTGTACAAAGGTCAAGGTATAGGTATCGAAATGACTGCTCCATCTACCCAAAAGAATAATGTGTATTGCAAATAGAAGTGCAGAAACTAATACAAGAATCTCACCAAAACCAATTGACCATCCTGAAATTGAAAGTACGCCAAGACCAACGGTTGCTAATCCAATATAGAACCAGGCAGCTGCAGTTAGACGATCTCGTAGTAAAAAAACTCCAATTAATGGCGTTAGAACAACATAAAGTCCAGTTATAAATCCGGTAATTGCCGGCGTGGTTCGTTCTAATCCTAAAGTTTGAAAAATGTAACCAAGACCAAGAGCGGCCCCCGCTACACCTCCAATACTCAATACGCGTAAATTTATTTTCGTTATTACTTTAGGTCTTGCAATTAGCATGGCCAACGCAGCAACAAGAAAGCGGCAGGCCAAAAAACTATAAACATCTTGTTGATCTAAAATATCTTTCATCCAAACGAAAGAAATTCCCCACATTGCCGCCACCGCTAATAGTGCCCAGGGCGCAAGCGCAATTGCCATCTACTTGTCTCGTAACTTCTTCAAAATCGAAATTTCTTTACCGTGTTCAGGTTCTTCACCAGGAGTCTCCAAAATTAGGGGCGCATTCTTTACTGCAGGGTGGGCTATGAGCTCTTCAAATGGTTTTACTCCGATTTCGCCTTCACCTAAATTCTCATGGCGATCTTTTAAGGATCCCAAAACGTCCATAGAATCATTTGCATGTATCAACTGAATGCGTTCTTTACCGGCAACTTCAACCAGAAGATCCAAAGTTTTTTTCATCCCACCTTTCGTTTTAATGTCATGTCCGGCAGCATAGACATGACAGGTATCTAGACAGACACCAACTTTGGGATGCCATTTCAATGCTTCAAAATATTTACCTAGATCTTCGATATTTCTAACGAGAGATTGACCTTGACCAGCAGTAGGCTCTAAAAGCAACCAAGGATCGTTATCTTTTAGTTTTTCTAGAATTGGCATTACGCCTTTAGAGATTTGTTTCCAAGCGTTAGATACGTGATTTTCATCGACGGCAGAGCCAGTGTGAATTACTACGCCTAATGCGCCAATTTCTCGCCCTCTTCGTAGGGAGTATGCAGTTGAAGCTAATGAATTTTCATATGTGCTGACGGTAGGCGAACCAAGATTTATTAGAAATGGAGCATGAACATAAGTTTCGATATCGAGTTCTGCTGCACGCGCCTTGAATCTATCATCGGCTTCAGGATTTGGTTCAGGCATTGCCCAGCCTCGCGGATTGGATGCAAAGACTTGAATTGCTTCTGCTTTGGTTGTCAGCGCATATTCAATTGAACGTTTTGCCATACCGCCTGAGGTGGGAACGTGTGCACCAATTCGTGGTTTCTTCACGGTCTTACCCTACAGTGATAGTGACTTTAGTCCCTCGTTTGACTTTGCTTCCGACTTTTGGCGAGATATTTGTTACAACTTTCTCTTTTTTTGTACCCACTCGCTTCACGTCCACTTTCAATTCGAGATCCTCTAGTGCGCCAATCGCTTTCTTTTCATTGAGAGCAAAGACATTTGGTATGAAAACGAATTCAGTTCCCTTGGACACAGTAAGCGTAATCGTGCTTCCTTTTTCGGCTTCGCCATTTGAAGGTGATTGAGTAACGACCGCGCCTGCCGGAAGGTCCTCGCTAAAGACATATTTACTTTCTACCTCGAATCCGGCCTCTACCAACTCATTTAAAGCTTGTTCACCACTTTTACCAAGATAATTGAGTACCGAAATACTCTCTACACCTTTGGAAATAATTAGAGAGACTTGGGAATTGCGCTTCACTCGTTCACCGCTTGCCGGTATTGATTTGATTACAGAACCTTTTGGATAATCATTTGAGAATTCCTCACTGATTTCGCCGACAAATAAATTATTTTCTTCTATTAGCTTTTGAGCATCTTCGCTTTTTATTCCTAAAATAGAAGGAACTAAAATTCGTTCTTTACCTTTTGAAGTGAATACTAGGACTTCACCTGATTCTGAAATTCTTCCGCCTCCTGCAGGTTCAGATTTTATTATGCGCCCTTCGGGAATATCTTCGCTAAATTCCTCTGAGCCAATTCGAAGCGTCAATCCCAACTCCGCCAAATCTTTCTTTGCTTCATTCACAGTTAGACCAGCCAGTGATGGAACGACAATCTTGGACCCTGGTCCAATAAATGTATACCAGGCGCCAAGCATTCCAAGGAGAGCGATTCCGGCTGCAATCCTTCGATTACGTTTAACTCGAGAAGAAACTTTTTTCTTAGAAGTCTTTGCAGTCGATTCTCGCTTCATGGAATTATCACTTTCTTTTTCATTTAACTTCTCTTTCTTCTTTGATTCACGTTCTCGAATTGGCTGCTTTATAGGTAGCGGTGGTAGATCAAGCTCTAAACTTAGTTGTCGCTTTCTTGGATCTATTTTTTCAGACAATGCTCTTAGTCGATCAAAAAACTCAGCACCGTCTTTAGGTCGTTTATCTGGATTGATGTCGGTTGCACTGAGCACCAACTCATCAATTTCAGGAGGAATTGAAGGAATAATTGACGATGGCGCAGGAACTCGATCATTAACATGTTTTATTGCTATTTGGACCGGATCTTCCCCTTGGTAAGGTTTTGTTCCGGTAAGCAATTCAAAAAGGACTATTCCAAGTGAGTAGATATCACTTCGAGAATCTGCAATTCCGCGCTGTACTTGTTCCGGTGATAGATAAGAAACGCTTCCCAGTATTACACTGGATTCAGCGGTCAGAGTAGTTCCTAGTAGTGCTCCGCGCGCAAGGCCAAAATCAGCAATCTTTATTCGACCTTCTTTAGAGACAAGTATGTTCTCTGGCTTAATATCTCTATGAACAATTCCTATCTTGTGTGCCGCTGCAAGTGCGCTAGCAACCGGCATTAACATTTGTAATGTTTGTGCAACAGAAGCTGGACCTTGTTCAAATAGATAGTCGCGCAGGGTCGATCCTTCAACTAGCTCCATAACGATAAAGACGCACGGAGTTCCGCCTTGATTCCAACCTTGATCAAGAACTGCAACGATATTTGGATGAGAAAGCGAGGCAGCGGCCTTAGCCTCTCTGATAAATCTTTCAACAAATTTCTCATCTTGGGCTAAATGCGGGTGCATTATTTTTACTGCAATGCTGCGATCTAATCTCAAATCTGTAGCGGCATATATTGTTGCCATGCCGCCGGAGGCGACTATTCGAGTGAGCTTGTATCGCCCATCAATTATTTCACCCGTAAGATCTGACACATCGCGATTTTAGATGAAGAAGCTGCCGTTAATGCGGATGGTCGCACAATCTCGAGTGTTTTCTGCAGAAAAATGCGAACTTTCTCGCATCTGCCAAATCCGCATTTGAGTTTCTAGATAATCACCATCGCGCTGCAAAACTCTTTGCAATCCAGTCTCAACGTCGATATCGATCCAAATCAAATGATCGATGTACTTTCTTGCTGCCTTTTGTCCTGCTCCAACGCCTTCTAGTATTAGAAATTTAGGAACATCGTATTCAACAAAAGCTCCAAAACGACCGGAGAGCCAATCATATTTGCGATAGCCATATTTTTTGCCCATAGAAATCGGGGTTAGTATTTGACTCACTAAAGTTTTTGTTAGCTGATTAGTTAGAGCGTTCTCCCAGCCATCATATAAATCATCCATATTCACTACTGCAATATCTTCAATTTCAACTAGATCACTTAATTTCTCTTTAATGCGCTTAGCTAATGTCGATTTGCCGGCGCCCGCTGGGCCATCAATGGCAATTATCTTAACGTTTGAAAATTTGGAATTTTCTTCAAGGATATTTTCGATTAATAGTGTAAGAGAAGGATTAGTCACGTTTTAATTGTCTCCAACGCACCCAGCCGAAAATAGCAATCAAGGTAAAAATGAAATAAAGCAGCGCTGTAAAATAATAACTCTGTCTTGCGTAATGCCAAGTTCCGAATGCATCGATAATTAGCCAAAGTATCCAGGTTTCATTACGTTGCAAAACCATGACTATTTGTGCAATTGTGCTTGATACCAGTAAAAATGAATCGGGCCACGAAGCTGCAGCTCCAATATCAGCGAGTGCAGGAGCTGTAAGGAACCAAGTCAGAAGAAGCGCAATTAGCCAAAATATTCTCTCTAGGAGAGTCATAAAGCGAGGCTCAACTCCGGCGATATTCCAACCGAGCCAACCCCAAATAGCAGCCGCTATAAAAACTAATTGCAAGATAGAGCTTGCGATTAAATCAACATTAAAGAAGAAGACTGCATAAAGAAAGCTACTGAGTATCCACCACGGCCAAGCTTTTCGAGTTCCTAGAGCTCCCAGATAAACAGCAATAAGGGAAGTGATTACGGCAATGAGTTCGAGGAATGTAACTTCATAGCCCCAAGCCTGGAAAATTACTGACATCTTGCTCCTTTCCAATTCGCATTACCGAACTGGTCAAACGGTCGACCCGAAGGTCCTCTCAGCCATTGGCTCCCGATTAATTGGAAGATTAACATATGGCGTGGCCAAATTCGCATATTCTGCAATGTTAATTTTTACAGTTGTCGGATCGTTTTGGTTAGAGATTTTCCTAAAGGTAGGAGTGCTTCGTCGCATTAAACGTGCCCTCTTGTCACTTCTTCCTGTTTCGATTGTTTTCTTAATTTGGGATTACTACGCTGTTTCTCGGGGGCATTGGAAATTTGATCCCAATCAAGTGGTAGGCATTTATGGCCCTAAAGGTGTACCACTAGAAGAGTTCTTATTTTTTATAGTTGTACCACTCGCCACCCTTATGACTATTGAAGCCGTTAGAAAACGTCGACCAAATTGGAAATTTGGTGATGAATAATGAGTTACACAACTCTTGCAATTATCTCAGTCTTCCTAGTTGTCGGTTTAGATTTATTTGTATTTAAAACTAAATTGATAACACGAAAAGGTTACTGGACGGCTTATGCAATTATTCTCTTCTTTCAATTAATCACTAACTGGTGGTTGACATCTCGAGGAATTCTGACTTACAACGAAAAATTTATTCTCGGATATCGGGTCGCTTCTGCTCCAGTAGAAGATCTGCTATTCGGATACTCACTAGTTACGCAGACTATGATTTTTTGGATTTTCTGGGGCAGAAAAGGAATCCAGAAAGACTAACGGGAATTAATTGCCCGAATCCAAGCCGGTATTGCAACTCTCAATCGTCGCAATGTTGAAGTCTTAGCTCTCTTATCAAATATCTGGTAATCAATCTTTTCTACTTCATCGACAATCCCACAATAAAGTTCGCTAGCTGCTTCTATACATGGGCGGCTATCTGGACTCAAATTTACAATTCCTGCGCCGGCTTCTACTTGTAGTTTTCGCACCCGTGCAATCTGAAATTTCAATGCCTCAATAATTTGAGGAGTGACTATTCGCCTCTCTAGCATGTCGCGGTCTACGTCAAAAGCCGATAGTTCATCTACAGGTAGATAAACGCGCCCTCGATCTAGATCCTCACCAACATCTCGAATGAAGTTTGCAAGCTGAAATGCAATTCCTAGTTTTTCAGCAGCAATTCGAGTCGGAGTTTCTTCACCTGGTTTCATGCCTAGAATCTCAACCATCTCCAGGCCAATCACCGCTGCAGATCCATATACGTACTCGGAGAGCTCTGCATAATTTCGATATTGTCTAACTTCAAGATCCATAGACATGGAGTGTAAAAAAGCTTCAAAATAACTGATTGGAATTTGAAAACGTCTTACCGTATCTACTAAAGCACGGCCAACATGATCTTTGCTCTGACCTAATTTCAAATCTTGAAGAATTTGATTACTCCAAAGTTCAAGCTCGCTACGACGCTCAGAAATGCTTAATTGACTATCTAAGTTATCAACGATTTCATCGGCAAAACGGGCGAATCCATATAGAGCATGAACGAATGGTCGTTTGTGTTTTGGAAGTAGAAGTGTTGCTAGGTAATAAGTTTTCCCATGTAAGGAATTTAAACGTTTACATTCAAGATATGACTTTTGCAGATCAGAATCTAAAATACCGGCTGCAACCAGTTCGTTCATCGATTACCTAAAATTCTTTCGGCGGCGAGTTTTCCAGATATTAAGACCATTGGGACACCAACTCCAGGTTGGGTTCCACTTCCTGCGAATACCACGTTTTCGAAACCCTTGGCCATGTTATTGGGGCGGAATGGGCCGGTTTGCAAGAATGTGTGTGCGCTCGCAAACGGGGCTCCCATTTCAAGTCCCATAGCTTCCCATTCAAGTGGAGTTGTTAAATTCTCAACTTCAATTGAGTTTCCAAAATCAGTGTAGCCACGGCTTTCCATAGTTTTAACCATTTGATCTCGATATCGAGGTGCTTCAATCTTCCAATCGATATCGGCAGATAAATTAGGAGTCGGAAAGAGGACGTAGTAACTTTGTTTTCCTGCGGGTGCAAGTGATTTATCGTCATGTGTTGGTACAGTCACCAGAAGACTTGGATCGCTCATTAAAGTTTTTTTCTCAATGAGCTCCTCAAAGACTCCATCCCACGAATCTCCAAAGTGAATATTGTGATGTGCAATATGTTCATATTTTTTGCTTGATCCAGCAAGTAAGACAGCACAAGAAGGAGAGTAATTAAGACGCTTGATACGCGATGGGGATTTCTTGAGTAAATCTCGATATGCAACTGGTAAATCTGGATTGAGAATAATTGCATCACACTCATAACGAGAGCCATCTTCGGTGATCGCAGCGACTATTCGGTGATTTCGCTCTTCAAGTCTTACAACCTTAGAGTTGTAATGAATCTTCGCTCCATGTTTTTCAGCAACCGCAGCTAGCGCTCTTGGAACTGCGTGCATTCCGCCTTTCGGGAAAAATACGCCATTTACCGCATCCATATATGCGATTACTGCATAAATCGCCAAGGCTTGTTGCGGTGAAACGCCTGCATACATAGCTTGGAAGGAGTAAATTCGTTGAGTTCGTGGGTCTTTCAAAAATTGAGCTACTTTCGGCGCTAGCCTTCTAAATCCGCCAATAGCAATTAATCTTGCCAAGTTTGGCGTTAGTAAATCAAAAGGCGAATCAATATTCTTATCGATGAAATCATTCATCTCATACTTATAAAGCTTAGTTACGAAATCCACATATCTGCGATAGCCGGCGGCCTCATCGCCACCAATTACTCTAGCTATTTCTTCTTCCATCTGTTTAGTATCAGGATGAACATCTAAAGTGCTCCCGTCGCTATAAAAAGCACGATAGAGCGGTGAGAGTGGTAGTAAAGTCAACCAATCTGACATTTTTTCGCCAACGCAATTCATCGCATCTTCAATTAGAGAAGGCATTGTCAAAACGGTGGGACCAGTATCGAAAGAATAGCCATCCTTCTTCAATAAACCGTTACGTCCACCTGGAAAAGATTCACGTTCAAGAAGAGTTACTTCACGGCCTTCGCCAATTAATCTTAAAGTTGCACTCAAGCCAGCTAAGCCTGCACCAACTACTACTACTTTGTCACTCTTACCTTTTATGGTCTTCATTTAATTTATCTCTATTTCTCTCTTTTCGTCGCTGCAGTTGCCATAAATTTCAGTAATTCCTTTATCTCTTCATCAATAACTGAATTCTCTAGAGCAGTAACTGAATCGGAATAGAGTCTCTCAATCATTTCCTCGCAGCGATTCAAGCCTTCGGTTTCCAAAATAATATTTTGAATTTGATTGACTTCACTCTCTGATAAATTGTTATTACCGAGAGAATTTTCAATAAACTGCGCTTGGTTGGCATCACAACTTTCTAGTGTTAAGGCAATAAGTAAGGTGCGCTTACCTTCTTTTATGTCATCTCCACTCGGCTTTCCAGTAACTTCGGATTTGCCGAATACTCCGAGAATGTCATCTCTTAATTGGAATGCTTCTCCAAGTGGTAGGCCATAACCACTATAAGCTTTTAGTATTTCAGATTTTGCTCCAGCTAAAGCGGCACCGAACTGGAGTGGGCGCTCAATCGAATATTTTCCAGATTTGAATCGGGCAATTTTTCTAGATCTACTCGTATTTGATTTTGCAATAACACCCTCAAGTACATCGAGATATTGGCCGGCCATTAATTCGCTTCGCATTTCATAGAATAAGGGAAGTGCTTCTTTAAAATTTAGAGAATCAATGAGATCAGAGTCGGTTAGATGCATCATTTGATCGCTCCATGACAAAGCAAGATCACCAATTAATATCGCAGCAGCAGCTCCGAATTTCTCCGGATTTCCATGATAGTTGCTTTTGCGATGCAGAACTTCAAAGAAGCGATGCAGAGAAGGACGACCTCGACGTGAATCAGATCCATCCATCAAATCATCATGAATCAGCGCACAGGCATGTACCAGCTCTAATGCACTTGAAGCAGTAAGTGCTACTTCCGATGGTCGTCCTCCAGCACCTAAATATCCCAAATAAGAAAATATTGGGCGAAACCGCTTTCCGCCGTCGCGAACAAATTCTGCAAGAGAATTAGCCACGGGTTTTAAATGTTCATCAATTTCAATTAATCCGGAGACTTGCCTAGAAAGGAATCTCTCCAGCGCGCTGTTTACATCCGCTTGAATCTGGAGGATACGTTGGTTTTCCACGGCGCAACGGTACCCTCACCTCTTATGTCGAGCAGTCCGAGTTTCTCTGTTGAATTCTTCCCGCCGAAAGATAGCGGCGGAGAAGAAAGACTTTGGCAGGCTCTTGATTCAATTTCACAACTTTCCCCAGATTATGTCTCGGTCACATATGGCGCTGGAGGAAGCACCAGAGAGCGAACGATTCGAGTTACAGGAGCGATCACAAACCAAACTGGAATCGCAACTGTTGCACATTTAACGTGCGTTGGAGCTACAGAGTCCGAATTGATAAATACTTTAAATAAGTACAGTGCAGATGGAATTGATTCAATTCTCGCTCTCAGGGGAGACCCAGAAGGTGGTCCGAAATCGCCATGGGTATCTACGCCTGGAGGATTTGATCATGCCGATCAATTAGTTTCATTAGCTGTCTCTATGGGATTTGAAGTTGGCGTCGCAGCTTTTCCAGATAGCCATCCGGCAACGATGGATTATGAGAAAGATATTGAAGTATTAATTGAAAAGGAGCGGCGCGGTGCTACTTATGCAACTACGCAATTTTTCTTCAATGCAGAAAAGTATGTTCAACTCGTAGAGAGATTGAAATCTCGCGGGTCAAAGCTAGAAGTCATTCCAGGAGTACTTCCAATTACTAATGCAAAGCAATTAGAGAGAATGTCGCTTCTTATCGGGGCAGAGATTCCTGATTTTATAAGCAGGAGAATTTCTGGGCTGGACGGAGATGCGGTTAGAGTTGCTGGTATAGAAATTGCAATTGACCTTTGTAGTAATTTGCTAAAGGCAGGCGCGCCAGGAATTCATTTCTATACGATGAACAATGCCTACTCAACCGTAGAAGTAGCAAAATCGATCGGACTGAGATGAAGAGAAACGAATTCTTCAACAATTGGAGTCAACTTCATGGCGGCGCAGAAGTAAAAGGCGTAATACAGGTTTGGTTGAACATTAGCTATTTTATTTGTTGGCCACTCGTAAAGTTAAGAATTTCTCCAAATCTGCTATCTATCGCGTCGCCAATAGTTGGATTGTTTTTTTACCTTGAAATAGATTCTCATTGGTCTATTTTCTTACTTATTTTATCTTTACTTCTGGATGGTATAGATGGTTCAATCGCAATATTGACCAAACGCACATCCAAATTTGGTGCATTGCTCGATGGCGTAATGGATCGAGTAACTGAATTCTTTTGGGCGCTGGCTTTTATTCAAATCGGTGGGCCGGCTTTAATAGTTGTCGCTGCCGCAGTATTTGCCTTTGGACAAGAGTATTTACGTGCACGTTCTGGGGGGTTAGGAATTAATGAAGTTTTGGTAGTCACTATTGCCGAACGTCCCGTTCGAGCCACATTGATTTTTATCCCTCTGGTTGCTCGATTATTTCAATTAGATTTTGCTCTCTTCTTTGCAGTTCTCTGGTCAGTAATGCAAATCATGAGCTTCATTTATCTTTTTCTTGTTCTCCGATTGCGGTTACGACAATCTCCGCACTAATCCCCACTAACGGCAATCCTCCTCCTGGATGCGCAGAGCCTCCCAGGCAATAAAGATTCTTGATAGGCGAACGATTACGTGCCCTAAAAAAAGCTGAACGAGCGCCATTGCTAGAACTTCCATAGATTGAACCACCGGGCGCGTTTACTTCAAGTTCTAGATCTGCTGGAGTCTTTATCTTCATTACTTTTATTCGATCTCTGATTTTCAATCCTCGATCTTCTAATTTCCTTATTATCAATTCTGCGTATTCTTCTTTGACATTTGGTTTATTCCAATCAAAACCAGAGTTGGGCTGATGCAATGGTGCATTGACTAGAATTGTCCAAGCTTCCGAATCAATCGAAGGACGCATTTCCCCATCATCTGGATTACAAATATAGATTGCTGGATCTTGAGGCGGCATCTTCTCTCGGAAAATTGCATCAAATTCTGCGTCGTAATTTTCTGGGAAAATAACGGTGTGGTGTCCTAAATTTGAACGGCCACTTAATCCCAGCATCAAGGTAAAGCCAGAAAATGAAGGAGTTGCTTTAGAAAGTCTCTTACGAGTGCCGCGAGTCTTTCGACTCTTCATTAAGAGCTTTTTATATAGTATTTCTGCATCAACATTTGAAATTACGATGTCTGACTCGACAACTTGATTATTTACTAATCTCACTCCTACAGCCGCTCCATTCTTTGTAATGATTTCTGCGACGGGAGTGTTGATAATGATCTTTCCACCAAGTTCGCTAACGCGCTGCGCCAATTTATCGGCCAAATTGCCTAAACCGCCCGGTACGTGCCAAGCTCCAAATGCCTCCTCGACAAATGCAATCGTAAGTAAAACTGCAGGGACTTTTCGCGGATCTGAGCCGGTGTAGGTAGCGTATCGATCCATAATCTTTGTTAGATATGTACCAGCATTATGTTTGGTCACATATGCACGCATGGAACTCCAGGGCGATATTGTCAATAGATCTTTTAATAAGGATTTTCTTTTTAACAGTTGGAGCGGGCTTCTTAATTCACCTTCCACAAAAGTTTCCCTAGAAGCTTCCCACATTGCCTGAGCACTTTCTAACAATTTATGCCAAGCTAGAGATGCGTTCTTTCCAAGAACTGATTCGATTTCGCTAAGAGTCTTGTTATGAGAAAGATTTGGGAAGGTTAATTTCTTCCCATCCGAAAAAATGTAAGTAAAGGCAGGATCAACCGGTTTCAACTCAAGAATATGCTCTAACCTTTTACCTGTTTTCAAGAAAAGATCTCTGTATACAGCAGGTAAAGTCAGTAAAGATGGACCGGTATCGAATGCAAAACCCTCGATTCGTTCAGTGTGGCATTTCCCGCCAATTTGATTAGCCTCAAAAATAGTAACTTTATGACCAGCTTTTGCTAGTCGAGCGGCGGCAGCAAGACCAGCCATGCCAGCCCCCACAATAACTATCCGTTTTGGATTACTTGTCTTGCGATGGTGATTCATATTTGCCTACCACGCCAATATAGAGATTTTGAATTCTTACGGTAAATCGATCTAAATATCAGATAAATCCAAAGAGCAATGGCAAAAGGGTGTAAGGGTGCAGTCCATTTAATCGAGTCGGTTCTTACTGCACATAAAATGCGTGAGAAGAAAGTCAACAAATAAAAGATTAAACCGATCTCAAAATGAAATGGAAGGATCACGATTGGATATATTGAGGAGAGAAATAAAAGTGCTGAAGCGATAATGGCTCCAAGAGTGTTTCCGAATGCGCGCCATTGTGACTTTTCGTATCCGGCAATTAGTTCGGAGCTATTTGTATACATTTGGCATTGAGCGACTTTAGAGCCATCAACTACGGAGCCTTTGAATTTTGATTTGCGCAATAATCTAGCTAGTTCCAGGTCATCTAAGACTTGATCTTTAATCACTTCATGGCCGCCACAAATTCGATAGTCGGCTGCTTTTACAATAAAGAATTGCCCGTTAGCTACTGTGGTAGAAGGCCGAAGACTTTTTTCTGCGCGGCGCAGAACTAGCGTGGAAAACCAGCTCCACTGTAGCAAAGGCTGAACCAGATTTGCCAAGAAACCAATTCCAATTTGTTTCGGATATGGTGAAATATAACTCCAATCTTGCTCTTCTAATTCTTGAATAGCAACTGAAATTGCAGATTCGTTTATACGCACATCGGCATCCAGGAAGACCAAATAATCTCCAGTTGCCTGCTTAGAAAGAGAATGTAAAGCGAAGTTTTTGCCGAGCCAGCCTTGAGGCAATGTTTCTCCGCTAAAAACTTTAATCGCATTTGGCTTAACTGATTTTGCAAGTGAATCTGCTAATTGAAAAGTACGATCAGTTGATTGATCATCTAGAACAAGGATTTCAAAATCATTTAATCCAATCTGCAAAGCTGAGGAATTGATGCTTCCTTCGACATTTCGTTCTTCATTTCGCATTGGAATGAGGATCGACACTTTACTATTTATAATCGAATTCTTTATGGATAACCTTCTAATCGAAAAGAAATTTATGATACTGATAAGGAAAATCCCGGAAACGAGTACCCCAGAGATAATATTTAGGAAAAGCACTTAATCACTTCTACCGAATTTAACTGCGAGGAAATACCAAATAACAATGATTCCAAGA
>Ga0075470_10000375_pt1 | contig 14900 bp, 6 predicted proteins | sample DEB19_08_DNA_4_FD_71482 | JGI IMG/M metagenome (GOLD analysis project Ga0075470, IMG submission 71482) | Aqueous microbial communities from the Delaware River and Bay under freshwater to marine salinity gradient to study organic matter... | ecosystem: Environmental > Aquatic > Marine > Coastal ... | reverse complement strand
GGTACGTGGGGATCTCGCGGACGCCTTTTCACGGGAGAAGGTTAATCAAGCTTCGGGGGAGCCTCGGCAAACGGGTTCACGCCGCGCCTTTGGCCGCAAACCGGGCCTGGGCGGCGGCCACGGCGGCCGGGGTCACGGTGTAGCGGTGGATGAACCACGCCGCGATGCCGGCGAGGATGACGGTGCCTCCGGCGAATGTGATCCGCATCGCGAGGAAGGTGTCGGTATGCTGCGCGGCCTGCCGCGCTGTGTCCCAACCCGCCGCGTGCAGCACGACATTAGCGAGTAGGATGGATCCGGTGAGGGCGGCCTTCAGCGACCAAGCCAGCATCGCGTTGAAAAGGCCCTCGCGACGCACACCGCTGTCCGCGGCCTCGAGGTCGCAGATGTCGGCGGTCATGGACGGCGTCAGCACCATCACCGCAACGAGTCCGGGCCCCATGAGCGCCGACGGCAGGAGCAGCCACCAGCCGGCGCCGGGCACGTAGCAGAACCATTTGGCTGCGCCGCCGAGCGCGATCGTGACCGTGCAACAGAGGAAGGCCTGCTTCTTCCCGATTCGCCGCGCAAGACGCACGATCAGCGGGACCGCGAGCAACCCGCACGCCTGGAACGCGGTGCCGTACCAGCCTTTCATCGCGGCGCCCGCCCCCATCTCGCCACCATGGACGTAGAAGACGTTCAGGTAGAACCCCGTCGTGTCGATCACGAGGAAGCTCATGTAGATGAAGACCTGCGCGAGCACGAGACGGCGGAAATCCGGTTGGCCCATCGTCATTCCCCAGCTTTCGCGCCAGGAGAGGCGTGGTCGGACGATCGCGGGTGCCGCGGTCGGGCGTTCGCGCACACGCCAGACGGTGAGGGCGCCGAGGCCGGCGATGGCGAGCCCGAGGAACGGCGCGCACCAGCGTCCGCCTGCGATGAGGTTACCGGCCCCGGCGTCGCGCACCCACTTCAACAGCCATTGGTTCACGATACCCGAGGCCTTGTGGAACATCGACTTCGCACCCATCAGCCGCGTGCGCTCGTGGTAATCCTCCGCCAGCTCCAAGCCCAGCGCGCCGTACGGCACGATGAGGAAGCTGTAGGCGACGGACATCGCGGCGCAGCCGGCGAGCAGCCACCAGAAGTAGAACGTCGTGGAGCGGCCCTCGGGGAAAAACCAGAGCCCCGTCGCGACCACGGCGCAGGCGAGAGCTCCGGCGAGGATGAAGGGCCGGCGCCGGCCCCAGCGCGAGCGGACGCGATCGCTCCAATTACCCACCAGCGGATCCAGGAACACGTCGATCAGCCTCGGCAGCGAAAGCGCGAGGCCGACCAGCAGCAGGGGCACGCCAAGGGTCAGGTTGAACACCGCGTTCGCCAGCTGGTTGATCGAATTGATGGCCAGGTTCTCCGCGAACGCCGACGCGCCGTAGGCGGCGCGCGTGCCCGTGGTCACCGTCGGCTTTGATCCGGGATCGGGCGCTGGCGCCGGAGAAGTCATGCGCGGACGGCGGGTTGGCCGAAATCGGTGACGCCACGCGCGAACTGCTTGATGCGCTGGCGGGGGAACGGCCCGAACGGCAGCATGCGCAACGACGGCCCGTCGAGCGCGGCGCGCGTGAATTCACGGTTCGCCAAGGTGGCCTCCGCTTCCGCGCGCAGCGTTTTGGCGATCGCGGCTTCGGCGCGGATGAGGTTGCGCGTCTCGCCCGGATCCGCCTGCAGATCGAAGAGTAGCTCCCGGCCGCCGTTGGCGAGCCAGACGTACTTCCAGCGGTCGCGGCGGACCATGCATTTGAACAGCCGGGTGCCCGGAGTGCCATACATGCCGACCAGCGTGTCGCGCGGGGCGGTCTCGCCGCGGAGGGATGCGAGCAGGTTGTGACCGTCGCGTAATTCAGCCGGTCCGGTGGCGGCGGTGGCGAGGCCGAGGAGATCGGTCAAGGCGGTCAGGCCGTTGAAGCGATCTCCGGCGCGGAGGCGGGCGGGCCAGCTCACGAGCATCGGCACGCGGCAGGAAGCCTCGAAGAAACTCTCCTTTTGCCACGCCCGGTGGTCCCCCAGGTGATCGCCGTGGTCGGAGAAGAAGCAGATCAGGGTGTTGTCGGCGTCGGGTCGCTTTTCCACCGCGTCGAGGATCCGGCCGATGCAGTCGTCGACGAATTCAATGGCGCCGTAATAGCGGGCGCGCAGCTGGCGGGCCTGCCCGGCGGAGATGTCCTCGGCCCAGACGGCGTGGTTCATCCAGCCGAGGTAGTCGTCGGCGGCGTCGACCTCCGCGTCGCCGGGGACCGGGTTCGGCATGTCATCCGGGTTATGTCTCCGGTTGTAAGGGATAGGCGGCGCGAGCGGCGGATGCGGTGTCACGTACGACACGAAACCGAACCAGGGGCGCGGATCGGGTCGGCCCATCTCGTCGATCGCGCGGCCGGTTGCCCACGATTCCACGGTCAACTCCTGCGGGACGGGGCGGGTCTGGGGTGCGTAGTACATGTCGGTGCGTTCCCCGTGGACCTGCTCGAGGTGGGAAAAGGCCGGCGCCTTTTCCCGCAGCCACTTCACATAGTCGTCGGCGAGGAACTCCGCCTCCGTGGACCACAGTTCCTCGCTGTATTCCTGCAGCTCGAAACCCAGCGGCTCCAGACGCGGCTCGGTGTGGAATTTCCCCAGTCCCCACGTGCGGTAACCGCGGGCGGCGAGGATCTCAGGCAGGTACGGCCCGCAGCGCTCCCGCACGCTGGTCGCCGGCGCCCAATTCGTCAGCCATTGGGTCGCGGAGGGCTCGCAGCCCGACATCAGGGTGTAGCGGGTGGGCACGCACACGGGGCAGCTGGTGTACGCATTCGTGCAGGCGATGCCCCGCGCGACGAGCCGGTCCAGGTTCGGGGTCCGCACGACCGGCGCGCCAAGCGCCGAGATCGTGTCGAACCGCTGCTGGTCCGTCATCACGAAGAGGATGTTGGGCGGGGACATGGGGTGTTGCTGAAAAAGTGCGGGCCGGTGGCGGGTGGCGGCGGTTGTGATTCCGGGGCGGAGTCTCCGGCCGTCAAGCGGCCGGCGGGCCCGGCCTAGAATTCACCCCGCAGGCCAAGGACCCAGTTGCTGCCGTAGTTCTCGGCCACGAAGAGGCTGCCGTTGCCCTCGTAGACCTCGTACTTGCGGTTGAAGATATTCCGGGCCTGGACGAAGAGCGTGAACCGGCGGCCAAGGCGCAGGTCGAGGTTGCCGTCGTACTTGATGACCTGCGGACGGTAGCGCGTGGCGCTGCTCCACGGCGCCTCGTCCTCCCAGCGCGTCCGGAGGCCGACGCCGAGGAGACGGAACCGGTAGTCGACGCCGCCCGTGATCACGTGGGGAGTGAGGCCGATGCGGCGCTCGCTGGCGTAGGTGCGGGTGTAAGAAGCGAACACCGTGGCGTTGCCGAGCGTGGTCGGGAGAAAACCGAGGCGCTGGCGGTACTCGAGCTCCATGCTGCGAAAGCGCCGCGTCCTTTCGCCCTGGGTGTTGGTGATGACGGTGTAGCCGGTGAACACCGGATCGGTCAGCCCGTATTCCTGCGGGGTGAGCTCGGTCAGCGTCTTCAGGTTCTCGATGTGGGTCTCCGTGAACGTGGCGCGGAGGCTGCCGTTGCCGGAGAGGTAGTACGCGAGGCTGGCGGCGATCCGCTCCGAGTTCTCCGGTTTCAGGTTCGGGTTGCTCACCGTGACCAGTTGCGCGGTCTCGTTGATCGACATCAGCCCGCTGAGGTCGAGGACGTTGGGACGGTTGATCGCCCGGCCGTAGCCCGCGTCGGCGATGAGGTTCTCGGAGAACCGGTACTTCGCGGTGACGCTCGGGAAGAAGTTCTCGTACCGGCCTTCACGCGCCACCATCGGCTTGCTGCGGTACTGGTAGTCGAGGCCGGCGACCGTGGTGGCGCGCCCGAGGGACCGGTTGACGGCATAGCCGGCCGCGGCGACCTGGGAAACCGTGAGGGGATCGAATTCGCGGGAGAGCGTGCGCGTCTCCTCCCAGCGCAGGCCGGCCTGGAATTGCCACGGGCCGGTGCGCGTGTTGGCCAGCACGTAGGCGGAAGGGATCAGCTCGGTGAAACGCTTCCGTTGCGCGAAGGCGGCGGTGTAGTAGTTCTCCGCGGTCGTGGTGCTGACAAAGTACTCCGGGTTGGAGCGGAACAGGCGGCCCACCGCGTCACGGTTGGCGTAGGCCGGCCCGCCGCCGCCGTTGATCGAGCGGAAAACCACGCCGAGGCCGTCCGGGGCGAAGACGAACGGCGTGGGGAACGCGGCGTAGGTGCCGGCCGTACCGCCGCCCGGCCCGGTGTAACTGTAGTTGTACAGCGAGCCCTTGTTGTCGGCGTTCGTGATCCGCTCCTGCCGCTTCGCGCCGAACTTCAGGAAGGTGGGCCAGCGGAGAGGCGTGTTCCATTTTCCGTTCAACGCGGCGTTGCTCACCTCGTTGTAGACATACCGCACGTCGTCGGTGACGCGCGGGTTGGTGTACGACGCGAGGCTCGACCAGTCCTGGCCGCCCGTCTGGGTGAACTGCCACGCGCTGGAGGTCGCGCTGGGGCGGGTCGCCACCACGGTGAGGTTGGCGACGGCGTTGACCTGGGCGTTGCCGGCCATGCCGGTGCGTAAGGCGCCGTAGGTGTTGCGCGAGACCGACGCCGAGTAGGCGCCGTCGAAGGTGAAGCCGCGCCAGCGGTACTCGAACTTGGGAATGACGGTGTAGCCCGTGGTGCGTTTGTTGATATTCCCGTTGCCGTTGTTGAGGTTCGCGGCACCCGCGGAGGTGCGGATGGTCAGCAGGTCCGAGCCGGCCAACTGGTTCGCGCCGGTCGTCAGGGTCGAGAGGCGGTTGTAGGCGAACATCTCGTAACCGTTGAAGCTGCCGCTGAGCGAGAGGATCAGGCTCCCGGTGGCCTTGAAGTCCACCGTCATGGTCGCGGTCCTTCGCTCGGTCCACTTGGGGCCGTCCTTGATGATCACCGAGGTCACGACCTGCTGTCCCGCGGCGGTGCCGGTGCCCGCGCCGTAGGCGTTCTGCACGCGCTGCTGCTCGTTGTAGAGGTTGGACTCGCTCAGGCCGAACAGCAGTCCGAGGCGGCCGTTCAGGAAGCTTTCCGAGTAGTTGAGGCTGGCCGTCGGCCGGACCTTGCGCCCGATGCTGTCGCCGGGCCCCGGGGTCCGCCGGAGCGTCATTTCCTCGGAATTCAGTCCGCCGCTCAGAGACCAGACGAGGCGCCGTCCCTTCGTGTCGAAGGCGCGCTTCATCTTCATGTTGATGGTCCCGGAGATCGCGTCCCCGTCGAGGTCGGCGGGCGTGACGCGGGAAATCTCGATCGACTCGATGCTGTTGATGGAAACCTGCTCGAAGCTGAAGCTGCGCGTGGCGCTGCCGGCCGATCCGTTGGTGGTGGCGCCGTAGACGCCGAAGCCGTCCGCGCTCGCGGATTTCATGCCGTCAACCGAAACGCCGGCGTACTCCGGATTCATGCCGCCGAGGCGCGGTCCGCGGGTGTCGGCCTCGACCGTCTCCATTTCGATTCCCGGGAGGTATTTCAGGAACTCGCCGACGTTCCCCTCGGTGACATCACCGAACAGGTCGGAGGATACCGAGGTTCCCAGGCTCATGGAATTGCGCTGGTTCATGATCTGCTTGGCCTGCCCCTCGGCACCCGAAGAGATCACGAACGCGCCCATTTTTACCACGCCCTCGCGCGCTCCGGGTGCTTCGGCCGACGGGGCCAGCTCGAAGTCGCGCGCGACATTGGTGCCGGCGACCACGGTGATCGTCTGCGAGACCGGCGGGTAGCCGGCGAAAGAGACGGTGACCTTGGCCGGTCCGGCGGGCACCCGCGGCAACGTGTAGTATCCTCCCGACTCCGAGGAGGCCAGGAGGGTGGTGCCCTCGACGCGAATCTCCGCGTCGCGCACAAACTCCCGCGTGGCCGGGTTGAGAACCCGTCCCGAGATCGAGCCGGTGGCGGATTCCTGGGCGGAGCTGAACGCCGCCGGGAGCAGGACGGCGAGGATCAGGAGGGCGCCGCGCCGGAGCAGGCTGCCAGGGTTGAAGATTCGGGTGGTCATGTGTGGTGACTGGCGGTTGCGGAAAAGCACTCCGGCCCGGTTGCTCCAGGCTGGAGGCGGGAAGAGGGAGGCGTCAGGGGGCGAGGACCTGCTTCGCGGCGACGAGGCGTTCGCGAAGCAAAGAGTAGGCGAGATCCTGCACGCCGACCTTGGCGTCCAGCGCCGCGCCGGCGGCGATGGCCGCGCTCTGGCCGAGCGTCATGAACACCGGCTCCATGCGGATGGAGCCGTGCGCGACGTGGGTGGCCGCGAGGCAGACGGGCGAGAGGAGGTTCTCGCACTCGCCGCGGCGCGGGATGATCGAGCGGTAGGAGATGCCGTAGGGCTTCGGCGGCACGCGCCAGATGGTGCCCTCGCCCTGCGCGTGGCCCTGCTCGTCGACGAAGATCTGCACGTTGTGCGAGTCCATGCCGAACGAACCGAGTCCCACCGGGTCGGGCGCCGCCCGCTTCCCCTCGCAGTCGTGCTGGGTCATCACGTAGTCGGTGACCATGCGCCGCGCCTCGCGGATGTAGATCATCCAAGGCCAGCCGCCGTTGTCGGTGAACTCGTCCTTGCTCAACCCGTAGGCGGCCGCCTGGCTCCGGATCTTCTCGGGCACGCGCGGGCTGTTCGACAGGGTCCAGAGAAAGCCGCGGATGTAGGTCTCGTGCTCCCGCTCGATCTCCCGGCGCCGCTCGTAGCTGGCCTCGGGGTAGTCCCAGTTGGCGCCGGGCAGGTCGGAGCCGACGGCGTGCATGTTGTTCCAGTCGACCTTGGAACCCTTGCCCGCGAGCGGCTCGACCAACGCGGGCAGGCGGTCGTCACCGGCGTCGAAGTTGCGCAGCAGGAGCTCGTGGTCGATCTCCCGGTAGCCCGCGGGCTTCTCGATCGGGATCCGCAACGCGGGATCCTTGGTGAGGCAGACGCGGTAGTTGAAGGCCTGGATCTTCCGGTCGCCCTGGCCGTTGGCGAGGCCGGGGATCCGCTGGATGCGTGGGAGCAGGCCGCTTTCCGGGCGGCCGGGGACGACGTACGGGTCGACCTTCTTGATGAAGTGATCCTTGTCCTTCTGCGTGTAATGGACGCGCGGTTGGGTGTCGCCGCGGCGCACGCCCGCGAGGGTCTCTCCGTATTGTTGCTCGGACTCACGGCCCACGGTGTACGTCACGCCGGCGGCGGCCAGCAGGTCCCCGACGTAAGTCGCGTCGATGAACATCTTCCCGCGGTAGGTCCGGCCGCTCAGCGTGGTGATCGCGGTGATGCGCTTCCCGTCCATCGTCACGCCCCGGCCGGGGCGTCGGTCGAGTCGCTCGTTGTACACCACCCGGACCGCGGCTTCGGCGATCATTTTTTCGAACACCCGGCGTCCCACGTGCGGCTCGAAGCTGCGGATGTACGTCGCCCCGTAGGCGGCCGCGATCGCGTCGTAGAACTCCGACGCGATGCCGCCGAAGGTGGCCCGCTTGCCGAGGAAATCGGTGGCGCCAAGTCCGCTGGAGCTCATGCCGCCGGGGAAGCCGGTCGGGTTGACCACGATGACGGAGCGGCCCTCGCGCTTCGCCGCGATCGCCGCGGTGATCGCGGCGGACGAATCGCCGTAGATCACGAGGTCGTGGACGACGGAAGCGTCGGGTGTCGCGGCGGACAACGCGCCGGTGAGCGCGCACGCCAGCATGGCGCGAATCTTTCGGAGGCCGCTTCGGTTCGGGAGTCGGGATGAGGAGTTCATGGAACTTTAGAGTCCGGCGCGCGACCGGACCCTCGGTAAGCCCGCGGGACTTGCGCTCGCCGCCGAAGGGAAATCAGAAGCTTACCGTGGTCGTGACGGCCAGCTTGCGCGGCGAGTTAAGCCATTGCGCGTAGCGGAGGGTGCCGTTGGTCGAGCGGACGAGGTAGACGACTTTGTTCGCGTCGAGGAGATTGGAAACGTTGATCTGGAGGGAGGTGCGGGTCTTGCCGATGGGGCGGAAGCGGTAGACCGCGAAGAGGTCGTGCAGCATGCGGTCGGGGAAGTAGTACATCTTCCGTTTGTTGGCGTCGGCGGCGTCGGTGTACATGTAGCCGCGGTGGTTTTCCCGGAGGCTGCTGCTGAGGCCGAGCACGAGCCCGCGCAGCCGGCCCTCGTCGAACTGGAAGCGGTTGATGATGCTGTAGCTGCGCTCGGCGTAGCCGAAGGTCTGCTCGCCCGCGCGGCGCACGATGAGGGTCCCGCCGGACGGGGAGACGAAACCGAGCTGGTGGTCGGTGATGGGGAGGCCGGCGGTGTTTGTGCCGACGCCCGGAGTGAGCAGGCCGATGGCCTCGGCGTTGAGGATCTGGCCCGACTCAAGGTCGAGTTGGGCGAAGTACGGGCTCTTGGGGTCCTTCATCATGGCGACCGAAAGCGGAATCTTGGCGGAGGTCGGGTCGAGGGGGTTGGAGGCGACGAGCAGCGGCGTGACGGCGGCGCCCGCGGTGGCGCGCACGCCCACGACCGTCTGCCCGCCGACGGTGGTGGTGTTGAACTGGTCGTTGTAGAATTGCGGGAGGACGACGTCCGAGCGCTCGCTGCCGTTGGCGGTCGCGAAATTCACGCGCACCTCCCAGCCGCGCAGGGGACGGGCGGAGAGCGTGACGTTGTAGCCGTCGGAAGTCTTGCTGAACACGTAGGCGGCGCCGCCGTTGCGGCCGTTGATGCCGTTGGGGTCGACGTCGTTCTGGGCGCCGCCGAGCGTGGCGGTGAAGTTGCGGGCCTCGGAAACGTAGTAGTTCACATTGCCGGACAAGCGGTCCTCCCAGAGCCCGAACTTGAGGCCGACGTCCTTGCTCACGCCTTTTCCGGGCGGCAGGGGCTGGTTGAAGATATCGCGGGTGGTGTCGAAGTTGATCTTGGCGTTCGTCGAGTAGTTGACGGAGAGCCGCACGCCCTTGACCGGGGTGTCGATGACGGCGCCGGTCGTGAGGCTGTCATACGTGATGGGCCCGCGCACCACATCGGTCGTGACGCGGCGGTAGGCCGCCTCCTCGGAACGGTAGCCGACCATGGTGTCGATCCGTCCCTTCCACCATTCGCTGAAGAGGCTGAAGCCGTGGCTGCGCTCATCGGTGTCGTCGTGGTAGTAGCCCGTGACGGTGCTGAGGCCGGTGGCCGGATTGATCGGTCCCGAGAATCCGTAGGGGTTGGTCTTGGTGGGAGGGACGGCTCCCGGGTAGATCACCGGCTGCGCGATGTAGGTCTTGCCGTTGGGATGAACGAGCGAGGAGAACGGCCACTTCTGGCCGCCGATGATCGTGGGGGTGTTGATGGGCAGCCAGATCGCCGGGATGTTGATGCGGCCCGAATCGGTCGCCTGGATGAGGGCGGGATTCTGGATCACCTTGCCGGCCGAGTCGGCCTCGAAGTAGCGCCACTGTTCCTGATTCGTCCACGACTCCATGTCCTGCAGGAAGACGCTCGCTTGGTGGCGGCCGAACCAGCGGCCGAGGTCCTTCTGATAGACCAAGGCGGCGCGATAGCCGCGCGCGCCGGTGTGAAAGGGATTCAACTGCGGAAGGCCGGAGGTGAACGCCCACTTGGTGCCAACCTGTCCGGTCGCGGGATCCACATAGAGGTTACCGGTGGAGCCAGGCATGAAGATGGTGCCGTTGGTGGGGCTCAGCGCGTTGTTCAGGCGGGCGTCGTGCCCGTAGCGGAGCTGCAGGCCGAGCCCCTCGGCGAGGGTCGCCTCGGCGACGACGGACTTGAGGTTGTTCTTGAACGCGAACGCATAATACGGGCCGAAGAGGGTGTCGGCCTTGGTGACGTCGATGACCCCGCCGGTCAGTTCGGACACGTTCGCGAAGGCGGCGAGGTAGCGCGTGCTCTGGCCGTCGACGCGCTCGCCGGTGGGCAGGAGGAGGTTGAGCGGCGCGCGGAGGGTTCCGGAATTCGGGTAGGTGGTGACGCGGGTGAGGTGGCGCCACTCGCCGCGGATCTCAAGGCGTCGCCAAGGGCGGATCGTGGCGGCGAAGTGGAGGCCCTTGTTGATCTGTTGGTTGGCGGGGCGGAAATATTTCGCGTCGCCGTGGACCGCGTTGACGCGGAGCGCCCAGTACTTGGTGCCGGCGCCCGCGTCGAAGGTGGCGCGACGGCTGCCTTCCGAGTCGGCGCCGACGGAAAGGGTGGCCCGCATCGGTCGTCCGATCAGGGCGCGCTTGGAACTGCTGGTAATCACGCCGCCCGCGTCGCCGGAGCCGAAGAGGAGCGAGTTCGAGCCGCCGATCGCCTCCACGCGTTCGGTGTCGAAGGAGTCCATGAGCGAAGTGTCCGAGCGGAGGAAGCCGTCGCGGCGCGGGTTGTTGATGGTGAGCCCGCGCATCGTCATGCTCTTCGGATCCTGCCGGTCGCCCTCGAGGTCGCCGCGGACCTCCTCGTTGCCGCCGCTGATGATGGCTGACCCGAGGCCCCCGAGCAGCGAGAGCATCTGGGTCATGTCGACCACGCCCATCTCATCCATCAGTTGCCGGTTGAAGACCTTGGCGTCGAGGGGCGTCTTGCCCAGCGCGGTGTTGGTGCCGGTGACGGCGTTCGTGTTCGTGGCCTGGTACGTGTTGGAGGCATCCTCGGTCACCTCGAACGCGGTGAGTGTGACAGTCTCCCTAGCCTGGGTGGCGGTTTCGGCGGGGCGCGGGGCTGTCTGGGCGCGGAGGGCGGACGTTAGCGCCAGGGCGGAGCAGCCGAGCGCGATGAAGCGGACGAGCGGGGTTTTCATGGTGGGTGGAGGCGGAAGGGCTTGGGGCGGATCGCCGGGGAACGAGCCCGATGCCGCGGCAGCTTACCGTCTCCTCGCCCGGGAAAAAATGGAGAAGTGCGGAAAAACATGTGTTTTTGCATTCGCCGTCGATTGCCTGCGGCGCGGTGGTGCCTCGGAACCAGACCAACCGCCGCGGACCCCGGCCGCATTCCGTTCCGGCGACGAGTGCAGCGTCCTCGAGAATTCGTGGTGTCCCGCGGTCCGCTGCAGCGGGCGCTCCGATCGCGCCGTCCACACGGGCACGCTCGACCGGACCCCTGTCCCTTTGCAGTGGGTACCCCCGGTTGCCGGCGACGTGAGGCCGCTTTAGAACTCGAAACGATTGGTCAGCTCGAAGGCGCGGGAGGGCGACATCGCCCAGATGGGGGAACCGTCGCCGTTGGCGGCGATGACGCGCAGACCCACCTTGCTGAAGATATCCTGGGCGTTGAGTTGCACCTTCCAGCGCACCTTGTCGCCCAGGATGCGGCGCGAGTAGCTGGCGAACGCGCCGCCGGCGAACACCGGATCCGTCCGGTACTCCCGGGCCACATCGCTGACGATCACCGGGTAGTTCTGGAGTCCGCCGACGCTGAGCACCTTGGTCGTGTTGGCGTAGCCGACCACCTTGCTCGACTCCCAGCGCAGGTTGGTGCCGAGGACGAAGCCCCGCAGGCGGCCCTCGGTGAAGGCGTAGCGCCCGACCATTTTGGCGCTCCACGGCGAGACGCCTCGGTTGGAAGTGCCCTCGGTCGCGATCTCGCTCGCGTAGCGTGAGACCACGACGTTGGCGAAGTTGTCCCGCAGCAGCTCGGACGTCGATGTCGCGGCCGTCGAGCCGTTGAGGCGCAGCCCTTCGTCAAAGTACTTCCGGTAGTAGGCGGCGCGGGCGTTGAGGAAGTCGGTCGCCTCCCGGCTGAGGTTGCTGGCGGTCTGCTTCAGCTCGTCGATGCTCGCGTAGATGTTCCAGTTGCGGCCGGGCTGGAAATAAACCTCGAGCGAGTGGCCTTTGGCGATTCCGTCGCGCGTGGCGGCGGCGCCGTTGGGAAGGGCGTAGGGGGCGTTGGTCGGTCCGTTGAGCCCGATGGTGCTCCACTCGGAGCCGCGACCGGCGGCGATGAGCGCATTGTAGAGGTTGGCCTCGAAGGACGGAATGCTGAGCTGGGCCACGCCTGTCTGGTTCGTGGAGTAGAGTTGCGACGACTGGAACCGGGTGAGCTTCAGGTCGAGTTTGCCGCCGAAGAGTGCCGCGCCGACGCCGTACTCCTCGGTCTTGCCGCTGGCGGGTGCGATCGGTCGGAACAGGTTGTCCTGCCGCGGGCTGGTGGCGGCGAAGTTCTCCGAGCGATTGGCGAACACGCGCAGCTGCGCCGAGGCCTTCAGGACGATGCTTTGCGTCGTGGTGTCACGCTCGTTGCGGTAGGTTCGGGTGGGAGGGAGAAAGTCCGCGCGGCTGGCGCCGGGCAGCGCCGGGAAAGGGAACTGGCTGGCCGGCTTCAACGTGCCGAGGAACGGCTCCACCTCGTCGCGCCGCCAGCCGAGCAGGGTCACCACGCGGTTCCGCCAGAAGAAACTCTGCATGGAGTAACCGGTGCCGGAATTCTTGAGCTGCGACCACGTGCGGATCGCGGCGTTGGGGATGAGGCCTTCGCCGATCCGGATCTGCGCCGGCGAGCGCTGCCAGGCACCGGGGGATAACAGGTTGTTGAAGTAGAGGTAGTCGTAGGATCGGTTGACATGCCTCGCCACGTCGTCGGGGAACCCGGTGAAGCGCAGGGCGGTATCGCCCACCTTGACCGCATCGCCGACGTACCAGAGCTGCATCGCCCAGCGCGAGGACTGGCCGGTGGCGTTCGCGCCCGCGTCCGCCGCCGGGAGCACCCCGGGGAGGTCGCTCTCGACCTGGTAGTGCCACCGGGTGCCGTAGGAGTCGGACTCGGCCCGGGTGTAGACGCCGCTCAGGCGGTGCGAGCCGAGCCAGCCGAGGGCGCGCGTGCTTTTGGCGAAGTCGAAATCATAGTTCGCCTGCACGAGGTAGTTGGTCACCTCGGTGTCGGCGCGCTCGGCGATGTTGCGTCCGTAGATGAAGGGACGGAGGAAGTTGGGGTTGGCGCGCCCGTCGGGCAGCTTCTGGTTGATATCGACCTGGATCTGGTGGGTCTGGGCGATGATCGCGAAGTACTGGTCCCGGCGTTGTTGTTCGCGCTGCACCGCGGCCGAGATGTGCAGGCCCTCCGCCAGTCGCTGCTCGAGGGTGACGTTGAACCGGCTGACCTTCTCCCGGCGCCAGTTTCCCGGCAGCGCGCCGAGTTCGACGGTATCGTAGGGGAAGATGCCCTTGCTGGTGACCTGCGGGTCGGCCGAGAAACGCGCGTCGTTCTCGCGGGCGGCACCGGTCCGCGCGAACTGGCTCGCGGGGGAGCCCGCGGCGCCGGTGATCGTCCGGGCGCCGAAGATCGTGACGACATTGCCTAGCAGGTTCGTCCAGTCGCCGTTGCCGCTGTAGATGAACGCGGTGCCGAGGGCATTCGAGTCGAGCGGGCGGCGGATCAGCCCGAGGTTGACGGTCGTGCCATTGGCGAGGGTGAACGTGGAGGCGGGCGCGTTGCCGGGCGTGACGGTCGGGTCCCAGTAGAAAGCCTGGGCGACCTGGGCGGGGGAAAGCTGGGGCGCGTAGCGGTTGTAGGCCTCGAGCCACTCGGAAACATTGTCCTGCGGCGTGCGGAAGTTGGGCCGGCGGCCGAAGTTCTCCACGCGCTCGGCGGAGGCGCGGAGAACAGTGTCGCGGAAGGGCCGGTAGGTCGCGGTGAGGAAACCACGGCGGTCGCGAGCGAACGCCGTCTCCACCCGGTACCGCTGGTCGTTGTAAAGTCCCACGGCACGAACCGCGAGACGCCCCGCGAGCAGCACCTCGTTGTGATCGAGGAGCGCGCGATGGGAGCCGAACTGGTCGAACTTTGTCTCGATCGTCGTGGCCCGGCGCGCCAGCCCTGCAACCTTCGAGGACGAGTTGAGCAGGCCCGCGGGGGAGGAGAGGCCGAAGAGCACGGAGTTGGCCCCGCGGAGGAATTCCACCCGCTCCACGTTGTAGCGGTCGGTTGATCCGAGCACCGGCATGAAATCGAGGGTGTTGGTGGCGCCTCCCAGGCCCCGCACCCGGAGGGAAGCCACGTTGTTGTTGTTGTCGCCGAAGTCCGTGCCGACGTAGCCGTTCACCGCGCCGAGCGTCCCAACCTGCTCGAAGTGCGTGGTGGCCGGGTTCTCGGCTCCGCCCACGAACGCCATCGCCGCGTTCACGTCGTTGGCCGCAAGGTCATCCATGAACTCCCGCGTCAGCACGGTGACGGACGCGGCCACATCCTTGAGATCCGTCTTGATACGGCTGCCCGCCAGCGTGGAGGAGGCCTGGTAGCCGCGATCCGCGGTCGTATCGACAACGAACGGTGACAGCACGATCGCCGGTGGGGCGGCCGGTTCGCGCGGCGCGGGACTGACCTGGGCGTAGGCCGCGGGGGCCGCCGTGAAAACAGCGAAGGATAGGACGGTGATCGGGTGCGATTTCATGATCTTGGGGTAGGGTGGGGTCTGCCGCGCTTCCGGCGCGATCGGGGTAAGAGAGTCTATCTTTTTCGCGGGGCGGAAAAAATGGATAAGTGCTGAAATACATGTGTTTTTGAGTCTGGAGCGCCGCACGGAGCTCCAAACGCCCCAAACTGCTCCGCCGTCGGTCCGCGCGGCGGGAATTCGAACGTGAGGGCCTTGGGTCGCGTTCGGCCTGCCCGCGCCGACCCGCAACCTCTTCGACGCTTCGGTCGCAGTGGAGCGGCGCCGGGTTCCGCCTATAAATGGGACGAAAAAGGCCGCCACGGTGAGGTGGCGGCCTGGGAAAGAGCGGATTCGCGCGAACTTACTTCTTCAGGCTGGCGCGGAGGTCGTTCAGCTGGCCGGCGCTGCCGAGCAGCTGGTTGCGGCTGGCGATGAACTTCGCGTACTCCTCCATGAAGACCTTGCCCGGCGGGCGGAAATCGAACTCGGCGGGCTTGTCGCGGAAAAACTCGCGGTGCACGCGGGTCCAGACCAGGCGGCCGTCGGT
>Ga0075470_10000374_pt1 | contig 14934 bp, 14 predicted proteins | sample DEB19_08_DNA_4_FD_71482 | JGI IMG/M metagenome (GOLD analysis project Ga0075470, IMG submission 71482) | Aqueous microbial communities from the Delaware River and Bay under freshwater to marine salinity gradient to study organic matter... | ecosystem: Environmental > Aquatic > Marine > Coastal ... | reverse complement strand
AAGGTTGACAGTGATTCGATATCGAAAGTATGACCAATCTGATTTCCGGAAATCACATGAATACCGATGATGGAAGCAAGCATCAAGAGCCCGCCAAATAGGCTATAGAGCAAGAATTTCACGGCTGCAGCCTGACGCGCGCCCGTTCCATAACCGCCGATAAGGAAATAAACAGGAATCAACATTGCCTCGAAGAGCACATAGAAGAGGAAGACATCGGTCGCCGCGAAGACCCCAATCATCAACGTCTCCAGGACAAGAATGAGAATGTAGAACGTCTTGACTCCCCAACGTCCATTCTCACTTTCATTCCATCCAGCGAGAATGACAATGGGAACAAGAATCGTCGAAAGCAGAATAAGTATCAAAGAAATTCCATCGATACCCAATTGATAATTGATACCCAATGATGGGATCCATGAGTACTTCTCGGCGAGCTGGAATCCTGGTCTATCTACTTCAAAATTAAGAGCGATGAGAATCGTTGAAAGAAGTGGGAGTAGAGATGCAGAAAAAGCCACTTTCTTTACAAGAGATATCTGTTCTTTGCCAAGTGCGGCAATGAGCAAGGCACCCAAAAGAGGTAACGCTGCGGTGAGTGTCAACATCAGAGAGTCACCACCCAGATTGCGAGCATGATAAGCAGCGCACCAATAAGTATGAGGAGTGCATAGTTGCGAACATAGCCGCTCTGCAATGTGCGAAGTCCACGCGCACTACCGACCGCAGAACTCCCGATCCCACGAACGACTCCATCAATCACAGAGCGATCTATTTTCACAAGGAGATTGGTAAGCCTCTGGCCAGGTCGCATAAAGAGAAATTCATTTGCATCATCTTGAAGAAGATCGCGGCGAGCAATTCTTGTCCAAAGGCTGACTTCACTTGGGGCTTCACTTGAAAGTTCACCGCGATATTTAGAGATTGCAATTACGACGCCAATTACTACTGCAGAAATTGCCATCAGGGTAATCGTTGTAGCTGGCAAGAACTCTTCATGTTCGTGATGATGCTTATCGACGATGGGAGCCAGCCAATTGACAATCGCTTTGCCTTGATAGAGGAGGAATCCTGAGGAGACAGATCCAATAGCAAGCACTGCCATAGGAGCCCACATCAAGAATGGCGATTCGTGTGGGTGGGCATCGTCAGCCCAGCGCTTCTTTCCACCGAAAGTCATCAGCATTACTCGGGTCATATAGAAAGCAGTTATTACCGCTCCGAGAAGTGCTGCGCAACCAAAGAGAATTCCTTTTGTGCCGCCAGCGTTAAATGCAGTCTCGATAATTTTGTCTTTTGAGTAGAACCCCGCAAATGGAGGAACTCCAATAATTGCAAGATAACCAAGTCCGAAAGTGATTGCGGTAATTGGCATGACTCTTGCAAGTCCGCCGTATTTGCGCATATTGACTTCGTCATTCATTCCGTGCATAACAGAACCTGCACCAAGGAACATGCCTGCTTTGAAGAATCCGTGGGTGAGAAGGTGCATGATTGCAAAGGCGTAACCCGCAGGACCAAATCCTGTCGCCAAGATCATGTAACCAATCTGGGACATGGTTGAAGCAGCAAGCGCTTTCTTGATGTCATCTTTTGCGGTACCAATGAGTGCACCAAAAATCAGAGTAATCGCTCCAATAATCACCACTGCAAGTTGAGCATCAGGGGCGTTATCAAAAATGAAATGTGAGCGAGCAATCAAGTAAACACCAGCGGTAACCATCGTGGCTGCGTGGATGAGAGCAGAGACTGGCGTCGGGCCGGCCATCGCATCACCCAACCACGATTGCAACGGGAATTGAGCGCTTTTACCTGCTGCTGCTAGTAACAACATCAAGCCCATCGCAGTAAGTGCGGCTTCATTCGCTCCAGAAACTTTCTCTTCAATGCCATGGAAAGAGACATTGCCAAAATTGGCAAAAGCAATCATGATCGCAATAGAAAGCCCAAAATCACCAACACGATTGGCTACGAATGCTTTTTTCGCAGCAGTTGCATATTCAGGCTTTTGATTCCAGAAACCGATCAAAAGGTATGAAGCCAAACCTACGCCTTCCCATCCGACGTAGAGATTGAGATAAGAATCGCCGAGCACCAGAAGAAGCATCGCAGCAATAAAGAAGTTGAGATATGCGAAGAATCGTCGACGATCTCGGTCGTGCGACATGTAAGCGATTGAATAGATATGAATCAGCGTTCCGACTCCGGTGATAAGCAGTACAAAAGCTATGGAAAGCTGATCGAGAAGCAGGGAAGCATCGACTTGTAGGTTGCCCACGGAAATCCAGGTAAAGAGTTTCTGTGTAACCGGACGCATCTCTTCACTTCTACCCAACATCGCAAAGAACTCCATGAGTCCCACACCGAATGCTCCGGCCGAAACTGACGTTGCCAGGATATGTCCCCATTTATCGGCTTTGCGACCAAGGAGCATCAGAAGAGCGGAACTAAATAGCGGGAGCGCAATGAGGTAGACCAAGTTTTGTGACTGATTCATTTATCGACTCAACAAACTTGCATCATCAACAGATGCAGATCGACGGGAGCGATATATGGTCACGATGATTGCGAGTCCTACAACGACTTCGCAGGCAGCAACGACCATGGTGAAGAACGCAATAACTTGTCCTTCGAGATTTCCATTCATATGTGCAAAAGTGACGAAGGCTAAATTTGCAGCATTTAACATCAATTCAATACACATGAAGACCACAATCGCATTACGGCGCACAACTACTCCAACTGCACCAATGACAAAAAGTATTGCTGATAGATAAATGAAGTTCATCGGATTCACTTCGAATCCTCCTCATCTATCTTGGGAAGACCTTCTAGGGCATAACTCTTGGTTTCTTGAACGTCTCCACGTTGAGCCAACACAGTTGATATTGAGAGATCACTTGGCTTCCCGTCAGGAAGCAACGCTGGTACGTCAACCGCGTTATGACGTGCAAATACTCCCGAACCAGGAAGTCCTGCAGCCGTTCCAATCGATGCGCCACGAAATCTCGCCATCGAGCGAACGCGCTGTGAGAGCCGAGCTTCAGGACTTTTCTCTGTATGCGCCAGAACCATCGCGCCGAGGGCTGCTGTGATGAGCAGCGCTGAAATCACTTCAAAAGCCCAGACGTAATCCCGGAACAACAATCGAGCTAAGCCTTGAACATTACCTTCGAAATTTGCTTCTTCCAGCCCCACAACGGAACGTCCAGTCGTAGCTCGAGCGATAAGTGAAGTAAGAACCGCCATAAGAGCAAGACCAGTAAAGATTGCTGTTGGACGAAGTCCCTTGATGTTTTCTACTAAGGAATCCGAGGAATCAACACCAACCAACATCAAGATGAAGAGGAAGAGCATCATGACTGCTCCGGTGTAGACAACAATCTGAACAATGCCGAGAAAAGCTGCATCTTGCATGATGTAAAAAATCGCAAGGTTAATCATCACAAAAGCTAACAAGATTGCAGAATGCACCGCCTTCTTTACGAGGAGCATTCCGAGTGCAGCCGCGACAGTCATCGGAGCTAACAACCAGAAAATCACCGTCGATCCACTCATGAATTGACCTCTTGAGATGGATGAGATTCTTTAATCTCTCCACGGTAGTAAGTGTGGTGATCAGAGCCTGGATACATAGGATGTGGCGGCATCAACATTCCTTGGCGAAGCGGTGCAAGGAGATCTTCTTTCTCCCAAATCAATTTTTCACGCTTGTCGTCGGCAATCTCATATTCGTTTGTCATGGTCAGCGCTCGAGTCGGACATGCCTCGATACACAATCCACAGAAGATGCAACGGAGGTAATTGATTTGATAAACCTTTGCATGTCGCTCACCTGGTGAAATTTGATGATCTTCGCTGTTGTTCTCGCCTTCAACATAAATTGCATCTGCAGGACAAGCCCAAGCACATAACTCGCAGCCAATACATTTCTCTAGACCGTCTGCGTATCGATTGAGTTGGTGACGTCCGTGGAATCTCGGCGCTGTTTCTGGCTTTACTTCTGGATATTCAATCGTTAGAGGTTTCTTGAACATCGTTGAGAAAGTGACCCAAAATCCTTTGAGTTGTTTGAGGAAACTCGCCTCTTCCTGCCCGGTGACAGGGACGCTCGCCTCCCCGGCTTTTTCAATCGCATCAGATCGCTTGGGCTGTAACTGGAAATCGCTCATTATTCGATCTCCTTTCGTCCTGGAAGTGATGGAACGGGAAATGACGGTTCAGGCATCTCGCCTACAAAACGTGCTCGCTCTTCTGCTTTTCGCTTACTTGATTCATACAGAGATGTCGCTCCTAATACTGCAAGAACGACTGCGAGAGTAAAACCTGCGATGAGGAATTGTGGGGCTCCTTGTTGAGTCATAACTCGAAGTGTTGCAACAACAAGAATCCACGCAACGTTGACGGGGATTAGAACCTTCCAACCAAACTTCATAAATTGGTCATAGCGAAGACGTGGAAGCGTTCCGCGGAGCCAGACGAAGAGGAAGAAGAAGAGAAACACTTTGATAAAGAACCAGATAAAAGTGAACCAACCCCCGAGCCACGCTTCGGTAAATCCCAATCCCGGGGGTGCACTTGGTCCCCCAAGGAAAAGAGTGGTTGCCAGTGCAGAAACTCCGATGATGTTGACGTACTCGGCAAGGAAGAAGAGTGCAAACTTCAACGAGGAATATTCGGTGTGGAAGCCTCCAACGAGCTCACCTTCGGCTTCTGCTAAATCAAATGGGGCGCGGTTTGTTTCGCCCACCATAGAAATCACATAGATGACAAATGACGGGAAGAGAACGACTGCATTCCACCATTGAGATTGTGATTCAACGATATCCCCCGTCGACATTGAACCTGCGTAAATAAATACCGCAACAAAAGAAAGTCCCATAGCAATTTCATAAGAGATAACTTGGGCACTGGAGCGAAGTCCACCGAGGAGTGGATATGTAGAACCTGATGACCATCCCGCCAAGACAATTCCGTAAACACCAACGGAAGCTGCAGCGAGAATATAAAGAACTCCAACTGGTAAATCGGTCAATTGAAGAATGGTTTCATTGCCAAATAGTTTGACGGTTCCCGTCATCGGAATAACAGCGAATGCTAAGAAACATGTTGAGGCGCTGATGATGGGCGCAAGAATGAAAACAACCCGATCTGCGGCCTTCGGAATCAAATCTTCTTTAAGAGCTAATTTCACACCGTCGGCAAGGCCCTGAAGAAGGCCAAATGGTCCAACTCGGTTGGGGCCAACACGAAGCTGCATACGAGCCACGATTCGCCGCTCGCTCCAGATTGCCATCAACGTCATCAATACACAGAACACGAAAATTAAAAGTCCCTTAAGGGCAACAATCCAGATTGGATCGTCTAGAAGTAGTTCTGCGTTAGTACTCATGCCTTCACCACCGCTACTGAACCAGAGGCGATTCCCAGTGTTGCGATAGTTCTACTTCCCGCTGAGTTTCGAGGAATCCAAACAGAATCATCATGAATCTCATCGACCTTGCATGGCAACATCACCCAACCTTCGCGCGTTGATACACGAAGCAAGTCTCCATCGACAACGCCAAGTGATTTTGCTCGTTGTGCGGAGATAATCGCGACAGAAGGATGGGCGGTACCCGCCAAATTCGTCTCACCATCTTGAAGAGAACCCGCGTCCAATAACAGACGCCATGATGAGAGAAGTGCTTCGTTGTTGGAAGCAGAAAGACTCTTCGGGGCGACGGGAACAAAATCCGCGCGCGAATCCCATGAACCTAGTGCACTGAATTCTTGCGCAGCAGATGCAACGCTCGGGAGATTGATGGGCGTTCCCATTTCATCAGCCAACATCGAAAGAATCCTGACATCACTTCGCGTAAGGGATTCAGGTATTGCAGTTTCGAATGACTTCGAGCGACCTTCCCAATTCATAAAGCTTCCGCTCTTTTCGACAACAGCGGCCACAGGGAGTACAACGTTTGCGATTTCGGTGATTGCGCTCTTTCGGATTTCAAGTGAAACCACAAACGCCTTCTTCAATCCATCATGGTGGTGTGCAGAAATATCAAGAGGATCAACGCCGCCAACAAGCAGTGCTTCGATATTTCCGTCGTGCAGATCTTTGAGAATTGCATCCGTATCGCGTCCAAGTGCGCTAGGAAGTGCATCTACTCCCCATGCAGCCTGGATATCAACACGCGCTTGTGTATCTGAAACTGGACGACCGCCGGGAAGAAGATTGCCTATCGCTCCTGCTTCAAGAGCGCCGCGCTCACCGGCTCTACGCGGAATCCACGCAACCTTTGCACCAGAACTCTTTGCCATCGCGGCAACTGCCGAGAGCGCGCCATGTGATTCACTCAATCGCTCTCCAACAACAATCACTGATTGAGACGTAAGGCCTGAAATGTTAGAGATGGGTCCGGCTTCATTTCCTGCGGACGTCTTTACAAGAATTGCCTTCAACTTCTTAGAACCGCGTGAAGCAAATGGAGCGATTGTGGTGATCTTCAATCCACGTTTACGAACTTGCTTATAGAGGCGTAAAAATACGATTGGCGATTCTTCCTCAGGTTCAAATCCGGCAAGCAGGATGTGGTCTGCGCGATCCAAGTCTCGATAAGAAACCTGTGATCCGACGACGAACGAGGCTAGGAAATCTCGCTCTTCCGGTGAATGTAAGCGAGCGCGGAAATCAATGTCATTTGTTCCAAGTGCCACTCGCGCAAACTTTGCATAACCGTATGCATCTTCAACAGTCGCACGTCCGCCAACAAGAACTGCTGCACGATTTGCCTCAAGTCCTGCGGCAGCAACTCTGAGCGCTTCCGGCCATGATGCTTCCCGCAGTTCACCATTTGCCTCGCGAACAAGTGGTGTTGTGATTCGATCTTTTTGGGTTACATATTTGAATGCCCAACGACCTTTGTCGCAATTCCATTCCTCATTTACTGAGGCGTCATCACCGGCAAGTCGACGAAGAGTTTTGCTGCGACGCACATCAGTGCGCATATCGCAACCAGATGCGCAATGCTCACATGCCGATGGCGTTGAAACGAGATCGAATGGGCGAGCGCGGAATCGATATGAAGTTCCTGTAAGTGCACCGACCGGACAGATTTGAACGGTATTTCCCGAAAAATAGGACTCAAAAGGTTCTTTTTCGTAGATTCCAACCTGCTGCAGCGCTCCACGTTCATTTAAAGTAATAAACGGATCGCCTGCAATTTGCTCCGAGAAACGCGTGCATCGAGCACAAAGAATGCAACGCTCGCGATCAAGGAGAACTTGTGAGGAGATATTTATTGGTTTTTCAAAAGTTCTCTTATAGCCCTCGTATCTCGATTCACCGCGTCCATTACTCATCGCCTGGTTCTGTAGCGGGCATTCACCACCTTTATCGCAGACTGGACAATCAAGTGGGTGATTAATGAGAAGGAATTCCATAATTCCTTCTTGCGCTTTCTCGGCAACTTTAGATGTGAGTTGAGTGTTAACAACCATCCCGGGTTCAACCGGAATAGTGCACGACGCTTGTGGTTTGGGGAATTTTCGGCCATTAATTTCGATGTCGACGAGACATTGTCGGCATGCGCCAACAGGATCAAGAAGTGGATGATCGCAGAAGCGAGGAATTTGAATTCCTAGTCTTTCTGCGGCTCTAATCACAAGTGTGCCTTTGGGAACGGTCACTTCAAAACCGTCGATAGTTACGGTAATCATCTCGACTTGAGTATCTGGCGTTAGCTCTTGGGTACTCATCGAGCATCACCGGCTAGTTCGAAAAGTGTTGAGCGGGCCGGATCAAATGGACAACCACCGTTACGGAGATGGTCAAGATATTCCTCGCGGAAATACTTGATGGAAGAAATGATGGGACTTGCAGCGCCATCAGCAAGAGCACAGAACGATCTCCCAGCAATGTTGTCGCACAAATCCAATAACTTGTCTAGATCTTTTGCTTCACCTTTGCCAGATTCGAGATCCTGGAGAATCTGCACTAACCACCAAGTTCCTTCGCGGCACGGCGTGCACTTTCCGCAGGATTCATGCTTATAAAACTCAGTCCAACGCAGCACCGCTCGAACTACGCACACTGTCTCATCAAAGATTTGAAGTGCTTTTGTTCCAAGCATGGAACCGGCAGCGGCAACACCTTCGTAATCCAAAGGTGTATCAAGGTGTGCATCCGTAAATAGAGGTGTAGAAGAACCGCCTGGCGTCCAGAACTTTAATGTATGTCCAGAACGCATCCCGCCTGCAAGATCGATCAATTCACGGAGCGTTATTCCGAGCGGCGCTTCAAATTGTCCGGGGTTCTTCACATGTCCCGAAAGAGAATAGAGCGTGTATCCCTTGCTCTTCTCTGTGCCCATGGATGCAAACCATTCAACTCCGTTGTTGATAATCGATGGCACTGAAGCAACGGATTCGACGTTATTGACGACAGTTGGTCGCGCATACAAGCCCGCGATTGCAGGGAATGGTGGTCGAAGACGCGGTTGACCACGGAAACCTTCAAGTGAATCAAGCAGCGCAGTTTCTTCGCCACAGATATAGGCACCAGCGCCAACATGGAGAACTAGTTCTAGATCAAAATCTTTACCAAGAATATTTTTCCCTAGGTAACCAGCCTTGTAGGCATCATCAATCGCCTGTTGTACTCGACGAATGACGTGTGCAACTTCACCACGTATGTAAATGAATGCATAGTTCGCCCGAATTGCATAAGAACCGATGATGATTCCTTCGATGAGAACGTGCGGATTGGCAAGAAGGAGCGGCATGTCTTTACATGTTCCAGGCTCTGACTCATCAGCGTTGACAACGAAGTAATGCTCTTTGTTGTCGCCTTGAGGAATAAAACCCCACTTCATTCCCGTCGGGAATCCTGCACCACCGCGACCACGTAGCCCTGAGTCCTTGACTGTCTTGATGACGTCATCAGGAGCCATGGATAAGGCTTTTTCAAGCGCCTTGTAGCCGCCGTTTCGCTTATAACCATAGATGGTAAATGAATCTTTCTGATCCCAGAATGCGGAGAGAACGGGAGTCAACTTTGTCATTACTTGATCTCTCCTCTCTCTCGTGCGATCTTCAAACCTAGAAGCGTGGCTTCGCCTGCTTGGACACCTTCGCCGGCACGACCATCATTTATTCCGGCAAGGAGCGCTGAATTTTCTTTCCAGGTAGGCAATGAAGATGGTCCACGAGTCGGTGCTGGTGGGTTTCCATTACGTGCAGCATCCACAAGTTCTTTGGCAGATTGCACGGTTTGATTGTCATAGAACTCCCAATTCACCATGACAACTGGTGCGTAATCACATGCCGCATTGCATTCGATATGTTCAATAGAAACTTTGCCGTCTGACGTTACTTCATCATTATCAAGATTGAGATGCTCTTTTAGCGCTTCGAATATCGCATCGCCACCCATAACTGCACACAAAGTGTTGGTGCATACACCGACGTGATAGTCGCCAACCGGCTTGCGCTTGTATTGGGTGTAGAACGTTGCAACCGCATTAACTTCAGCGCTCTCTAGATTGAGTTTCGTCGCAATCATCTCGATGCTTTCTGCGGTGACGTAACCATCTTTCGCTTGCGCGAGGTGAAGCAGTGGCATGATTGCAGAGCGTGAACGTGGGTAACGTTGAATAATCGAATCCATGACTGCGTTATCGTCAAATGTCAGCGGCATTAGCGGTCCACATCTCCCATCACTGGATCGATAGACGCAACGGCTGCAACAACATCGGCGATAAGCGAGCCTTCACACATCGCTGAAGTGGCTTGAAGATTGCTAAATGAAGGTGTGCGGAAATGCATCCGATATGGACGCGTCCCACCATCAGACACAATATGCGCACCAAGTTCGCCGCGTGGAGATTCAACAGGTGTGTATACCTGGCCTGCGGGCACTCGGAAACCTTCTGTAACAATCTTGAAGTGATGGATAAGAGATTCCATCGATGTTCCCATGATCTGTCGGATATGTTCCAACGAATTACCTAATCCATCTCCACCCAATGACAGCTGTGCTGGCCAGGCGATCTTCTTATCTGCGACCATGACAGGTGCGCCATTCAAAGTCTCAAGTTTGTCGCAGCACTGTTCAATGATGCGAAGTGATTGTTCAAGTTCTTGCATACGAATCAAGAAACGTCCATAAACATCACATGTATCTGCTGTGATGACATCAAAGTTGTAATTCTCATAACCACAATAGGGCTGGGTTTTGCGTAAGTCCCACGGCATTCCCGTTGCGCGAAGAACTGGTCCTGTCACACCAAGAGTGATGCAGCCTGCAAGATCGAGATAACCCACATCTTTGGTTCTCTTAATCCAGATCGAATTGCCGACCAGGAGAGTCTCGTTATCTTTGAAATTCTTTCGTAGATCACGGACGAGTTCCCGAATCTTTGTAATTGCATCCTCTGGAAGATCTTGAGCAACACCGCCAGGACGCACATACGCCATATTCATACGCAAACCAGAAGCCATCTCAAAAATATCAAGAACACGTTCGCGTTCCCGGAAAGCGAAGAACATGGGGGCCATCGCTCCCAGCTCTAGTGCGCCGGTTCCTAGCGCAACCATGTGCGATGAGATGCGATTAAGTTCCATCATCATGATGCGAATGACAGTTGCGCGTTCTGGAAGATCGTTTGTTATGCCGAGTAGTTTTTCTACAGCAAGGCAATACGCAGTTTCATTGAAAATCGGCGATAAGTAATCCATGCGAGTGACAAAAGTGACACCTTGGGTCCAGGTTCGATACTCGGTGTTCTTCTCAATACCGGTGTGTAGATAGCCAATCCCACAGCGCAACTCGGTGATGGTTTCGCCTTCAAGTTCCAACATCAATCGGAGGACGCCATGGGTTGAAGGATGTTGCGGCCCCATATTTACGACAACGCGTTCTTCTTTCGCAGTGCCGATATCACGCGAGACGTCATCCCAATCTCCGCCTGTTACAGAATAGATGCGCCCTTCTGTTGTTTCGCGCGATGAAGCAAAAGTACTCATCGATAGGACCTCCTCTCATCAGGAGCAGGAGTAGTCGCGCCGATATATTCGACAGGAATTCCGCCGAGTGGATAGTCCTTACGTTGTGGATGTCCGGGCCAATCATCTGGCATCAAGATTCTTGTAAGAGCTGGATGCCCATCAAAAATAATTCCAAACATGTCGAAAGTTTCGCGTTCATGCCAATTATTTCCTGCCCACACTTCAACGAGTGAAGGAATGTGTGGATCCGAATCAGGAGCAGAAACTTCAAGGCGAATTCTTCGATTATGCGTCATGGAAAGCAATGGATAAACCGCATGTAACTCGCGACCTTTATCTTCTGGGTAATGAACACCGCTAACCCCAAGACACACTTCAAATCGAAGTGAATCTTTATCACGTAATGTCTTTGCGACATCGAACAATCGCTCTCGCTTGACGTGGAGCGTCAATTCGCCACGATCGACAATGACTTTCTCAATAGCACCGTTGAAATCAGGAAATGCTCTCTCAAGTTCATCGGCGACCTCATCAAAATAAGAGCCATACGGGCGTTCGGAAGAACCAGGGCTGGAACTAACGCGAACTAATCCTCCGTAACCGGATGTATCACCAGTACCGGCTGCACCAAACATTCCCTTATTCACGTCGCTCATTCGCTCGCTCCGAATGCGGGAATTTGATGGGTGGGGGTTGCCGCAAGAGCGGCTTTTTCAACTTCCGCGATAACTTTCTTTCGATTAACGCCTAACTTCTCATCTTTAATCTGTTCATGAAGTTTAAGAATTGCATCCATCAACATTTCAGGTCGTGGTGGACAACCCGGAAGATAAATATCAACTGGAATGATGTGGTCGACTCCTTGAACAATCGCGTAGTTATTAAACATTCCACCTGAAGAAGCACATGCACCCATGGATAGAACCCATTTGGGCTCGGACATTTGATCGTAAATTTGTCGCACAACCGGAGCCATCTTCTGTGAGACTCGGCCGGCGACAATCATTAAATCTGCCTGACGCGGCGAGGCGCGGAAAACCTCCATGCCAAAACGCGAAATGTCATATTTCTGTGCCGAACCGATTGCCATCATTTCAATTGCGCAGCACGCCAACCCGAAGGTAGCCGGCCAGAGCGAATTCCGGCGCATATACGCCGCCAACTTCTCAACCGTTGTTAGTAAGAATCCCGAAGGAAGTTTCTCTTCAATACCCACGCTAGTCCCATTCCAATCCGCCGCGTCGCCATACATATGTGTATGCAACAAAGACAGTGAGTATGAAGATTGCCATCTCAATCAATCCAAAGAGCGCAAGTTGGTCATATGCAACTGCCCATGGATAGAGAAAGACAATTTCGATATCAAAAATGATGAAGAGCATCGCAGTAAGAAAATATTTGATGGGAAATCTTCCGCCACCTTGTGCTTGTGGACTTGGTTCTATTCCACATTCATATGCATCTAACTTCGCGCGGTTATAACGCTTTGGTCCAGCTAGGGCGCCAGCAACAACGGAGAACGCGGCGAACCCGAAACCTATTGCTCCAATAACAAGAATCGGCAGATAGGGGTTCACAACCCATAATCCTAAGTGAGGGCTGATTCGCCAGCGAAATCAGGAGCCCTTGATACCTGTGTGAACTGCCACAACTCCACCAGTGAGATTGACCCATGTGGGAGATTCCCAACCATTGGACCTCATTTTTGAAGCGAATTCCGTTTGATTCGGCCATGCACGGATCGATTCGGCGAGATAGATATACGCCGCTGGATTTGAAGAGGTCATACGCGCCACTTTTGGCAACAGTTTCATGAGGTAATTCAGATAGATATTTCTAAAAAACTTTGATGTTGGTGATGAAAACTCAACTACAACCATCCGTCCACCAACTTTGGTTACTCGAAGTGCCTCTCGCAGTGCTTTTTCATAATCATTAGTATTTCTAATTCCAAAGGAGATCGTTGTTACATCGAAACTATTATCAGGAAACGGCAAATTGAGCGCATCTCCTTTGACAAAAGTTAGATAAGGACGCGCCTTTCTTCCCTGCGCCAACATTCCGTCGGAAAAATCCAAAGCAATAACTTCTGCACCTCTTTCATAGAGAGGTTGGCTTGATGAACCAGGACCGGCAGCAATGTCTAAAATTCTCATACCCTTTTTTGGGTTAATGATCTTGACAACTTTCTTACGCCATCGTCGTGTCTGACCTAAACTCAATAGATCATTGACAATGTCATACCTGCGCGCGACGCCATCAAACATCGAGGAAACCTCATCTGGGTCTTTCCCTAAATCCGCACGAGTCACGACGCCATCTTTGCGAGCGGTACGCTAACTCCACAAATCGAATCAGGGCGGACCATGCATATTTCAATAACCACGGAGTTACTCGGGGAGCATCCGCCACTTCTTGACATTGCAATTCCGGAGATTGGCGATGATTCGCTCACGTCCTGGGTGCGAGGCGGAGATGGCCTTGTCGGATTCGGGATGTACAAAAGCTTCACCGTCAAAGGTGCGCAACGGTTCTCAATGGCTCGTCAATGGTGGCGTGAGCAAGTCAACGCACTTGAGATTCACAACAACGTCCACGGCACAGGAACGGGACCAATTCTTTTTACCTCGTTCTCATTTGATCCATCCGAAGAATCCACTCTCATCATTCCCAAAGTCGTTATTGGACAACGCAATGGACGTTCGTGGATTACCTGGATCGGGGCAACGCCACAACCTTCCTTAATTCAACGCGAGAGCACCTCTAAACCACTAAGAATCTCGTGGAGCGGAAGCAACGGTGATGTCTGGCAAGACCGGGTTGCGCGCGCTGTAGAGAAAATTCGCCACGAGCAATTAGAAAAAGTTGTGCTTGCTCGCTTTATTACGGGTACATCAGACCAAAACATTGATCCAAACCATTTGCAACGACATTTAGCCGATGAATACCCTTCTACTTGGGTTTTCTCACATTCCGGTCTTGTCGGCGCGACTCCAGAACTTTTGGTCAGGTTGAATAAATCACTCGTCACATCCCGAGTTCTTGCAGGAACAATTCGCAAAACTGGCGATGATGAACGCGATCTTGCACTTGCTGGTTCGCTAGCACGCTCTTCAAAAGATCTTGAGGAACATGAATATGCGGTTCGATCTGTTGCAGACGCCTTACAACCATTTTGCTCTTCCACAAATGTTCCTGAATCGCCATTTGTATTGCATTTATCCAATGTTATGCATCTTGCGACAGATGTCACAGGAGTTCTTGCCGATACTTCACAACCTGCAGATATTTTCGACTTAGTTTCGCATCTACATCCTTCAGCCGCAGTTTGTGGAACTCCAACCGAAACCGCGCAAAGAACTATTGATGAAATTGAAGGAATCTCCAGAGGTCGCTATGCAGGTCCGATCGGGTGGGTGGACGCTCGCGGTGATGGCGAACTTGGAATTGCGCTTCGTTGCGGACAGATATCTCCCGATCAAAAGTCGATTCGAATCTATGCTGGCTGCGGCATTGTTGCTGGTTCCGACCCGGAGCGAGAATATGCAGAAAGTCAGGCAAAGTTATTGCCGATGCGCACAGCGCTAGAGAGCCACTAACTCCTTATATCGCTTCATAATCTCGGTAATCGAATCTGCATTCCGTTCACGATCAGGCATCTTGGCAACAATGACGTGAAGCCCCGGATGAATTCTTTGCATAGCAATATGCAACTCTTTCAATGAAGTGACGCTCTCGTGAGAAATTCCAAAGCCAGAGATTATTCTGCTGATCTCTTGATGATGTGGCGTTCCAAATATCTTTTCGAATCCTTCAACACCTCGTTGTGGGAGAGTTGAAAAAATTCCGCCACCGTTGTTATCAATCACAATTATCGTCAGGGCATCGACTGTTGGGTTCGCCAGCGCACCTATGTCATGAAGGAAGGCAAGATCGCCCATT
>Ga0075470_10000372_pt1 | contig 15033 bp, 17 predicted proteins | sample DEB19_08_DNA_4_FD_71482 | JGI IMG/M metagenome (GOLD analysis project Ga0075470, IMG submission 71482) | Aqueous microbial communities from the Delaware River and Bay under freshwater to marine salinity gradient to study organic matter... | ecosystem: Environmental > Aquatic > Marine > Coastal ... | reverse complement strand
CCGGCGCGCACAAGCGTCAGCCAATCGGCGATTTGCTCCTCGGTCGCGGCTGCTTCGCCGAAATCTGCTGCGCTATCCGCCATCATGGACCCCCGATTACCACGTCCTTCGCAATGGTAAGCACTTCCATTGGCAAGGGATAGGATTGTCGCACAAGCACGCGCGCGTCGGAATCCCAGCCCCCGTCAATGGTGGCTTTCAATATACCCGAATACGCCAGCACGGGGTCATCCCACGCTTCGCCGTCGCCGCGCGACTTGATGTCGATGATCTTGTCGTCGCGCGAGACTTGCGCGATTTGCAGCCCGCGCGAATAACGCACCCGCAACACAATCTCATTGGTGGCCACGCGCCGGCCTTGGGGGGCGCCGGTTTCGGTTTGCCCGGCAAACGGCAAATCCTTGATGTCGCAGGTATAGCCAAGCCCAACATGAGCCTGACCGTTGGCGATCATGGCCGTCGAGAGCGTGATGCGCCCGCTCGCCACCGTGAACGGCCCTTGCACATTGCCATCGACCAAAGCGGTGACGCTTTGGCCTTCCAGATGCCAAAGCCCGGTCACGGTCGAGGTCGAGGTCACGCTTGTAAACGTGACCATGCTGTCGAGAAAGCGCGCCGCGGCGATCTCCTCGGCATCGCCATCCCAACGCGGGAGCAGGCGCTCGATATAGCGCTTGGTTTGCGAATTGATCGTGCGCTTGACCACGAGATAAACATCGTCTTGGTCGCTGCCCTCGATGGTGCAGCAGCTTTCCACAATGCCGTAGGTCGTGGTCCCGAACGCGCCGGCGACATAGTGCGCGCTCCATGCAAATGTGTTTTGATCGTCCACGAAGGTCAGCGCCAGCAAGACGCCATCGTCGCGCACGCACCACACCACCGAGTCCGGGTCTTGCTGATAGCACCAATCGACAATGGTATGGCCGCGAAACAGGTGCGGGGCGAGCAGGGTAAGATCGTTGGAGCGATAGCCGTCGCGCTCGAAGCTGTAGCCAAAGGCGCGTATGGCCGCGCCTTGGCGCTGCACATGCAGCACGATATCGCCGATCACGATCGGGGGCAGGCGGCGCGAGCCGCGCGCGCTATGGCGCTTAACCACAAGCGAGGCGGGGGTGATGAATTGCGTCACCCCGCCGCCTTCGATGGTGTACTCGGCTTCGCTAGTGAACGCGCATAGCTTTTTGGTTGAAGCCAGCACATTGACCGCGTTGACGCCTGGGCGCAAATCCAAGGTGACGGCATCGTCAGCCTTGGCCGGAACCGAGACGTTCATATTGTAGTAGAGGTTGGACACAGAGAGCCACACCCCGCCGGGGATGTTGGTTGTTTGCGCCCAAGCTGATCGGCCTTCGTGAAAGCTGACCACGCACGGATAATTGCCGCTCGATCCGAACGGATTGCGCGACGTCGGGGGAACATCGCCGAGATCGGGAAGGATGTTGTCATCCTTGAGCGAGGTTCCCGTGGTTCCCCCGATCAGCCCGTAGATGCCGCCATCGTCCTTGTAGACGATATAGCGCTCGGCGCCCGATGCGCCGGTCCAGCTCACGGTGTTGTAATTGCCCGCGACGGTGAGGTCATTGGTGCAAGTCGCCGCCGACGTGGGCAGGCTTTCCTCGCCTGTGTCTTCGTCAATCGCGGTGATCTTGTAGGAATAGGTGGTGGCGCCAGCGCCGACCGTTGCCGTTGCCGTTGGACTTGTTGGCGCGGCTTGGGTTGCCGCGAAGGTGATGGTGGTGACTGTCCAGCTTGCGTGACCTGTGCGCGTCAGCTTGCGCGGCGCATAGGAGAGGTGCGCAAGCAGCATCGTGTCTGCGGTTTGCGCGTAGCCTACGCCAAAGACTTCGGTGTCGGCATAAGGGAATGTGAGCTGGTAGAGGCGCGAGAAATTGCCCCCGCTTGTGTAGGCGGTGTATGACGTGGTGTTGACCGCGTTGCCCCACATATCTTCAAGCGTGAAGGTGTTGGCGGTTGCATTGCGCAGCGTAAACACACGCCCGTCGAGCAATTCGGTCATGCCCCCGATCGAGGCGGGGAAAATCTTGTCGCCGTTGCTCCATCCGTGCCCGGCGATAGTGACCACGCCAGGATTGGCCTGGGTAATGCCGCCAGTGATATTCTTGGCGGTTTCCAGGATTTGGCCCTGATCCATGATCGGGCGCATGATCGCCTCGCCCCATTCAAGCACATAGGCTTGCGTGGTCGAGAATTGAAACCCAACGATGCGGGTTTGTTGCGAGCTGTCGCGCACCTCGCCAATGAACTCGGTTCCGGCGCGGTTCATTACCCCGCCATACTTGGTCACAAGGCAATTCTTGCACAGCGAAAGCGAGAGCTGGTACTTCTCAAGATCGGAGCGCCCGAACAGGGCCTCGCCGATCTCGCCGCCTGAAAATCCGGTTTGAGCTACCCGCGTGGGCATAAGATCAGCGCCCCTGTATCCAGTCGGGAAGGGCTTCGTCGGCGGTCTTGATGTAATGTTGTTCGGCTGCGCCGCAGGCGATGGCGTGCATCAACGCGCGCGCATAACCGCTAAGCGTTACATCGAGCAGGCGGTTTTCTTGCCGCAAGGGCTGCACCAGCAGATGCGCAAGATGCCAGGCCATCGCATCGGTAAAGCTTGGCGTGAACTTGGAGACATCGGTCTCTTGCTTGACATAGACCCCGCGCGCGGTCGGCTCGTCGCAATAGATCACATCGCCTTCGCACTCAAAGCGAATGGGGTAGCGCGGATCGTAAGCGCCATAGAGCGGCAGGATATAGCGAAACGAAAAGCAATCGCTCGGGCGCACATAGGCGTAGGTGAAGTCAACGGTGCGGTCGTTGTCGGTCTCTTCCAGGGTGAGCGTGCGCTTGGCGTGGCGCCAGATGATCGAGGGCTGCTCGGTCACATAATCGCGCGCGTGCGGGTATAGCTCATTGGCCCAGCGCGCCTCGGCGCTGCTTTCAGACAGCGATTCGATGCGCGATTGGCCAATATGGGAGAGCGCAAGGTTTGCGATCTGCGTCGTGGAAGAGGCCATGGCTTAAGCCTCCAATTACGCGATATACCCGTAGAGTTCGATCAAGAACTTGCCCGCCGTAAACGTGCCGCCCGCTGCGCCGGCCCCGTTGGCGATATAGAGATAGTCGTTAGCTGGGGGCACTGTCGTCATGCCCTTGGATGCGCCGCTCGTCCAAGCGCCGCCCGACGTAATCAGCACGGTTTCGGTGAGACCCGTGACAAGCGCGTCCTGGGCGCCGGTGGATTCATTGGCCGAGTAAAAATCTATGTCCGCCGATCCCCCCGCGGGGACCTCAAGGCATGTCACCTGACCGCCAACCATGGCGCCATTGAGCGCGGCGGTAATCTGCCCCCAATGACAATCGACCGCGCCGCCAGTGTTGCCGATGATGTCCAGGTCCGTGGCGCTGCCAACAAGCCCAGTCAGATCGACAACAATGCGCGTGGTTACGAGCGTGCCGTTGCGAAGATAGCCTACCGCATACGTTTCCGCCGCCGATACGCCCGCGCCCTTGGTCAGCACGGTGACGGAATCGTCAAGCTTGTTAAGCTCCGATGCTGTGGAGTTCACCCCGAGATTGACCAAGGCGGTAGCGCGCGCTGGCAAATCGGCGAGATTGTTCGCCGGGATAAGCTGCTCCGTGGTCATCAGCTCAGAGAGCGTGAGCCCATTGGCGGGATTAGTCGGCATTGTTATTCAGCCTTTGCAGTCCGCCTGCGCGGGGCGGGGCGGTCAATTGCCGGCGCAACTTGCGGCGCCGGGCTTGCGACCTGGTTTGGATACAAGCCCGCGAACGCGGCCGATCCCGCCATCCCAGAACGTGGGGGCGAGATCGAGCCGTTGGCCGCCGTTTCCGGCGCGTTCACGGTCTTGCGTTTGTTCGCGGCCACCAATGCCTCGACGCGCTCGAATGCAGCCTCGTTGACAGGCTCCATCCAATTGCCGGGCTTGCCGTCGAAGTCGAACTCTTGCCCGTTCTCCACGCGCGTCATAACATACGGCTTGGGGGCGGGAAGAAACCCAACTTCGACTGCACAGCGATAACGAGGCATTGGCGTATTCACGATTTAGCTCCTTATTAGAACGAGTTGGTCTCAGCCGCGTTTTGGTTATACGCGGTCCAATCGTCGGGACGATCGGTCAGGAAGCAGGTGACAGCGCCACCGGCCGAGAACGGGGCAGTGGCCACGTTGTATTCGACTTGCAGATACCGCTCCATATTGACGCGCGGCAGCGGCACGGCGAAGCGATAGCCGGCGGTGATCGACGCAACCGCAACGGTCGAGATCGCTTGCACGATCAGGGCGGTTGAAGTCATGCCTGTGTTGTTGTCGCCAACCAGCTTGACCGAGAGCGTGGCCGAGCCGGTCGATGTCGGCGTCGCCTCGATGCGGCCAACCAGGTAAAGGTCGGACGCGCCGAGATTGCGCACGGTGTTGCCAGAAGCCAGCGGACCCATATCGAGCACGTTGGTCGAGGTTACGTTGGTCACAGCCGCCGAGCTCAGTTGTTGAGAATCGGAGAAGACCAGTTTGTGATCGCGAAGCATTGAGTGGTCTCCCTCTTAGCTGATCGTGGATTCGGCAACGGTGATGGCGTTGCAGGTGCGAACCGGGACGCCCCGGAACTTCATGACGCGCTGGCCGCCTACGTTTTCGTAGTCGAGCCCGCCGCCGGCCTTGACATCGGCGCGGATGCCGAGTTCCCATGCCGTCAGCGCCGTCGCGTTGCCGTAAATCTTGGCGCGATTGCGATACTGCGATGGGATTTTCGCCAGCGCCTGGATGACATACGTGGTCAGCGCTTGCTGATTGGCGACAGTGGCCACAAGATCGGACACGTCGATGTTGGCGATGCGAACAACCGCGCGCCAATCCTTCACGGCAAGGCCGTAATTCCAGGTGTAGCTGTCCATGTAGGCGCGGAAGCGGCGATTGCTCGCGTCGAAGGCGTCGCCTTCGCCGAGGTCGTCGTGTTGCAATCCTGCCGGCATCCCATTCGGATAGAGGCCGCACACCGTATCTTCGCCCCAAGCGACCACCCAGAGCGAGGTGTTGTCAGAGCCAGAACCGCCGGCGGTGATGACGTGATCCTTGGTCGGCGCGGTGGTGTTGTCCTTGAAGTAATAATGCAGGCCAGGGATTTTCGCGTCATCCGTGGTCGGGTTGGCGACCGGATCGCCATTGATGAGCGTGTCGGCGACGGCTTGCACCATGCCGGCAAGGTGCGGCTTGGATTCGGACAAACGCACAGCGGCGGGATTGCCGCCCAAGTTCGCCAAGTCCTTGTCAACTTCCGAACGGTCGGCGGCTTGGCAAAGCGGAAATTCCACTTGCGCCGTCGATGAACGGGTTGCCGCGACGCCTTGGTTAAACCGGCGGTGCGTCGGCGCGGGAAGGCCGGTGCGAACCGTGGTCTTGTGCGTGGTCAGCATGTTTGCTTGGCACCACGGGATATCGTCGATCATCTCGTCTTGACGTTCGAGCATTTCGATGATGGTGGCGACTTTATTGTCAGGGCCGAGCCGCGTCTTCAGTTCCGCGAGCGTCAGCACATCGTTTCCAACGACTGCCATTGCTTTACTCCTTTGAGTTCATGCCGGGCCACAAAATCTCTTCCTTGCGCTTGGGGGCGCTCGGTTGAGCCGATGTGTCGGCGGTTACGAGGGTGTCTTCGGAGAGGCTTGCGTTCACGCGCGCGAGCAGGCGGATAAAGCCGGGATGATTGGCCCAGCCCCATTCCTTGAGATCGTTGCGAAGTTGGGTGTCGCCGAACTTGGTCAGCACAGCTTTCGCGGCGCCGAGAGTGCGGTCGAACTTGGCCCCGCCAAATTCAGGGTCCGCCTTGATTTCAGCGGCCCAGCCTTGTTTGATCTCTTGGAATTGCGCGACCTGGGCTTGCCCAGCCGCTGCCTGCATATCGGCGTAAAAGCTCACCAGCTTTTGCGCTTGTTCCTGATTGAGCCCTGCGTCCTTGAAGATCGGCGTGGCTTTCGCCAGCGTTTCCTCGTCGATCACAACGCCTTCGGGAACCGTAAAAGCCTCATACGTCTCCGGCGCTTTACCCTTGTCGGCGTCGGCTTGGCCGTCCGCCTTTTTCTCAGGAGTGCCTTCGTCGTCGTCGGCTAGGAGATCGGCGTCAGCTTTTGCTTCGCCTTTCCCATCGTCGCCAGCCTTTGGGGCCGGTTTGGATTCTGTCTTGGCCGCATCGGCGGCCTTTGTTTCTGGCGAGGCGCTGTTCTCAGCGCCCGGCGCCCCCGCGCCAGCGTCGTCCAAAAGCGAAACGTCCGCGCCTTCTGGCGCGGGGGTTGGTGTTTCTTGTGCTGGAGCAGCGCCCGCCATATGATCCTCTGCTGCGCGTAATGCGCATCGCAGGGATTATGCGGCGTGTTTTCAACGCGCGGGGTTGGCGCTCATTTTCGCAAACGCGGCCATGGCTTGGCCTACGACTTGATCCATGTTGAGATATTGATAGCGGCCAAGCCGGCCCAGGAAGGTGACGCCTGGCTCGGCGTCGGCCAACGCCTCGTAGCGCTTGTAGAGCGCGCGCGCCTCCGGGCAGGGGATCGGGTAATAGGGATCGCCTTCCTCACATGGGTATTCGGTGGTCACGGGCGTCATGGCGTCGTCTGAGCCGCCGATCAGCGCCCATTGGGTTTCGCGCGTCCATGGCGTCTCGGCGTCCGGGTAATTGATCGTGGCCGCGCCGCATGCGTTGGTGGAGGCGAGGCTCAGGTCGAAACGCATGGAGCGGTAGGGGAGCCGGCCGAAGCGATGGCCGAAATACTCGTCGATTGGGCCGGTCCAAACCAAGCGCCGGAATTGGCGGCCCATGAATTGCGACGGAAAGTTTTCCGAGTTCTTGTATCGCAATTGCGGCATCGGCAAGGAAGTTCGCACCTCAATCCCCGGATGGCCCAGCATCCGATCGAACATCGCCGTATAGCCATCCCTTGGCATGGCTTGATGCTTGTCGGTGAAATAGCGGTCGTCGCGGCTACCCCAACGGATGGGGATGCGTGCGGTCACCGATGCGTCAAGCTCGCGCGGATGCTTGCCCCACATCTTCTGTGTGTAGCCTTTGAAGAACAGCTCATACAGTTCGGGACCGACACGCTGCAGGCATTGATCCTCGGCGTTGGCGGGGTGCGCGTCGGCCTCTGGCGGCGGCTTCAAGTGTTCGAGTCCGAGCGCTTCGAGGGTGTCGATGTTGACGGGGAAGGGGACGAGCTTGCCGTCTACGCTAGCCAGAACACGATGCTCATACCGTCGCCACTCGGTAAACCGAGATAACCACTCGAATACGTGATCGGAATTGGTGTGGAAGATGTGCGGCCCGTACCTGTGAACGCGGATGCCGTCCTCGTTGGCGTAGTCGTAGGCGTTGCCTCCGATGTGGTCGCGCTTGTCGATGACAAGAACGCGCTGCCCGGCGTCGGCCAAGAGCCGCGCCATGGTCGCGCCCGCAAAGCCAGCGCCGACAATGAGCGTGTCATAGCTCATCGCGCCATCGCCAGCTTGACCACAATATGCTTGGGCCGGGTTTGAAACTCGGGAACATCCGCGCCCGCATTGCGCGCCTTGCGCAGTTCGCGCGTGACCAGCGCCGCGCTCATGCACATCTCATCCGCGATATCCTCCCGGCTTGCGTCCGGCGCGTTTAGCATCAGCTCAATGATCTTGTTTTGATTGAGCGTAAGCCTGGGATCGGAGTAGGTTATCGGCTTCATTTGCATACCAGAAATTGCGCGCATAATATGGATTATGAGAAGAAAAGTCGTTGCGGTTCAAACACTTAGCCCTCAAACGTGGTGATGGTGAGCGATCCAGCCGCCGCGCGGAATAAGATAGACCGCAACCATGTCAATTGATCTTGTGATATAGCGCCCTGATCCGCCCCATCGACAATGGCCTGAATAGCTAAAAACATGCACGGGGCGGCAGCTATTAGATGCGCATTGGCATAATCAACCGAGCTGACTGTCTCAACATCAGCGACGCCAACGTCAATGCTGCCTTCAATTTTGCAGAGGCCCGAGCAACTAGGCGCATCAATCCATATTGTTTCTGGCATGTCGTGAATGTTAATCGTCCACGGTCCAGGCGTGAATATTGCCTTGTGCGCGTTTTCATCCATCATGCGCCAAGCCCATCAAACACGGCCTTGACCTGGCGCATGAACGCCTCGCGCTCGCCGATGCGATCGCACCGCGCCGGGAACGGCGTCTCCACAAGTGCAGCCACTTCGCGCGCCACCGCTTCCACATCGCCAGCGTCAACATAATGCATTCCATGCACGCTCATTTCCTTGGCCGCGCCGTACTTGGAAAGCACGACGCTGCATCCCAATTGCGCGGCCTCGCGCGGCATCCGGTCCTTGCCGGGGAATGAGCCAAGATCAACGAACACGCGCGCATCGGCCATGGCCTGAGCGGTCGCGGTGGCGGACATGCCAACCAGGCGCTGGCAGTCGATCGTTGGATCAATATCGGCCACGCGCGCGAAGATGGCGTCCAGATCGGCGCTGACCTTGTTGGGGTTGGCGCTGAATAGTGCGATGCGCGCGCGTTGCTTGGCTGGACGCCAATCCGTCACCCTACCCATGACATCGGCGCTGTAATCGCCAAGCAAGCCGCTTGGCTTGATGCCCAAAGCCAGCAACACATTGCGCGCGTACTCGCTTTGCACGGCGTGAGCCACGCGCGGGGAACGCAACAGATTGAGGTTGATGCGCGAAAGCGCGCCGAAGGCGTTGTCCACAGACAACCACCAAATCAGCACCTTCGCTTCGCAGAACTTAGGGGCGAGGTGGCAAAGCGGTTCGGGCAGCACCACGATGTTGCCGGACGCATTGGGAACCGCATCCACGGGATTGCGCTCATAGTGCGCGTAATCGTCGAACGCGATCGCCGCGTCGCCAAACTTATACGCCTCGCTCACTCCAGAGCGCGCCAACAGATCGGCTTGGGCTTGCGTGTAATAGGCAATGCGCGCGTCCGCGCCCTGCCCTATGAGCGCGTCGCTCAATTGATGCAGCGCTTCGGGTCCGCCGGTGCGGATGGCGTAGGGGCAAAGGATGTAGATGCTCATTCCTCGCCCTCTTGTTCCAGCTCCGGCGCGGCCCCCACCCTTGGCTTGCGATATTCTTCTCGCATGATTTGCACGCCGTTCCAATTGGCGATCTCAAACGCGCGCAACAGATCGCGCCCAAACTTGCGCAGCGCTTTTGTGCCAGGCCCTTCCGCTTCGCATAGGGTAAGCCATTCGTGAACCGCCGCGCGCATGGACGGATCGTCCAGCATCCGCGCCATGCCGTCGCGGATGTCGGCGGTGACGCGGGTTTCGCGCGCGCGGGCCTCGCGTAAATAGCGGTCCTTGGCGCTCATTCCGCGCGCTCCGGCATAATCAGTCCGAAATTCGTAAATCCCCAATGGCCCACATGCACGCTCAATTCGCGGTGCAGCCATATTTCCAGGCCAATCGAGCGGGCGATAGCGCAAAAGGTCATGTCCGTGGTTGACACCGTACCGCGCTTTGCGTTGGGGGCATAGGCGGTCTTGTGAAAGAATGGAGGCCCCCACATGGAGCGGATGCGCGTGGCAAGCTCGGCGTCGCCCATGGCTTCCACGATATCGGCGTCTCGATTGGCCACCTCGCGCGACACCGCATTAAGCGCGTTCATCTTGATAAGCGTCAGGCCCATCGGGATTGATCTCACTTCCCGAATGGGCGCCTCGGGAACGGTGATGCTGTCAATGGTGAACTCGGTTCCGTCAAGTTCATGGCCCATGAAGCGCGGCAGCCTTGGCTTGCCGGATAGCAAATTGGCGTAGAGGTCTTGTTCCTTGTATTGCGTGCTGGCGCCGATAATGTCCTTGTCGGCGTCAAGCAGCATGTCCAGCGCGAATTTGGGGAAGATCACATCGGTCTCGATCAAGAGCAGGTAATCGGCCCCCCACTCGCGCGCAATCTCCGCAAGCACGCACTGGTTCTCGGCGATATTGGACCCGGAACACCAGCGCCGCAAGATGATCGCCCGGTCAGGATCGTGATGCGCCCATAGGCCCCATAGGCTATCTGAAAAGCCGTCATACGATGCGCCCGTCGATGGCGAGCCGACTAGGATTTTAGGGCGCGGGTCTTTGGTAAGGTCAAGCATTGGCCTATGCTGGACCACGCCGCGTTAAGAGGGCGTTTACGCCGCTTCTGGGGTTTGGTCCTGGGCTTCGCGCGCGTTGTCAATCATGGCTTCCATGGCGCCCTTGCCGCCCCCTACATGGGTTTCAGAGAGCGCCTTGCCAGCTTGGGCTATGTCCTTTGCCGGCTGCGCCATCTGCGCCATTTGCTGCATCTGTTGTTGTTGCGCTTCCGCTTCGGCGAGGGCTTGCACTTGTTCGTCCGAACGCACGATGCGCGGCGGCAGGCCGATATGGTCGGCGAACTCGTCTACCCATTGTTGCGCGTCAACCTTGTGGCGGATTTCTGGATAGGCTTGCACCACGTTCGGATTGGCCACCGTGTTCATTAAGCGCTCCATGCCTGAGAGCGCGGACGCCTTTTGCACCTGGGCCAGGGCGGATATGTAATTGATGGCGATCGGACGCCCCTGCAATTCCGGCGGCGGCGGCGGCAACATGGCCGGCGCGCCGATGGTCCATAGCGGAATGCACACGTCATAGATGCGATTGAGCACGCGATTGTGCAGCGGGTTGTGCAGCTCGCCTTGCAAGCGTTGCACCGCCGGGCCAAGCACAGCCAGGCCCTCCCCCTTGCGCTCGCTGATTTCCCATTGATTGCGCGGCTGCACCCCTTCCATTTGCGAAATGGATAGGATGTAGGGGACAAAGAACGTGTCCTCGATGCGTTGCTCTGTCTCTTGAATGTCGGCGATGAAGTATTGCAGGTTAGGCTGCACCTCAAACACCGGCTTGATGCCGCCTTCGGCTGTGTTGGCGACGACATTGTGCGCGCCTGGGAGCTGGCTGACAAAGCGATCGGCAAGACTGGCGGGGCCTTGGGTTGGCGGGCGCACCTGCTTGTCTATGGCCTCGCCCTTGCGTTTGACCTGGATTTGAAGCTGGCGCATGTCGCCCAGCGCTTCCATGCCTGGGCTAGAGGAGCCATACACGTCATAGCCGATCACATCCCAGCGCGGGGCAATGATCGGGTTTTCGCGGTAGCCGCCCTTGCGTAACAGTTTTTGCCCATCGGGTCCGCTCGATGCGGGTTCCCAATAGACCGAACAAAATTGCATACTGGCCGCGTCGGCCTTGTCTGGATCGTAATGCGGATTGGGTTCAACCGCGTGCATCACGTCAACCCATTGGTCGTACTCGCTGTTATCATACAGCGTTTTGATCGTGGTGGACACGTTGCCCAGACCGAAACTGTCCACGCATTGCAGCACGCTCATGCGCATATCGCGATAGAGCGTATCGACGCGCCGGTCCTTGTTGAGCGCCAGCGTGTATTCGCCCCAGGTGAACGGGAACACGCGAATCACATCGTCGAAATGATCCTCCACAAGGCCCGCGCCAGTTCCGGCTAAGATCAATTCCTCGTAGATTGTAGGCAGCGCCTCATAGACGTTGGACTTGTTGAAGATGCGCCGCACCAGGCGCTCAAGCTGGCCAAGCCATTCCTTGACCGGGCCATATTCCAGCAATTCCAAATCGTCGGGCTCATACTTAAACCAAGGCTGGGCCGGGCTGGACATGCCATTGACTAGCCCCGACACAAGCACGCGGGTCGCGCGCACGCCGGTATTGTTGACAATCTGCTGGTTGCGGCGATCGCCCTTGTTGGTTTGGCTTTGGCTAAAGCGCGTGCGTCTTGGGCGGGTTTGGTCGAAGACATCGCGCACATGCGCATCCCAGGACATGCGCTCTTGCTTCATGGCCCCAGCGCGGCGCTGCAAGCGATCGCGATAGGAGAGCGGCTTACCTGACGATTGCGGCGCGCTATAGCTCATGGCTTAAGCCAGCACGCGGCGAATCGCGCCGCCGAGCCCCCTGACATAGACCCCGCCCGCTTTTGGTTTGGCGCTTGCTGGGGGCGCGCTGCGTTGCGCGGCCGCAACCGGCGCGGCCGGCGCTGTTGGGCTTGGCGCGCCGGTCGAGGGAAGGCTTGCTTGCGCCGCGAGCAGCGGCATCAATTGTTGATCGCCCCCGGCCATGACGCGCTTGGTTGTGCTTGCGGGTATGGCCACGCCTTGCGCGCTGGTCGCGATGCCAGCGATCACGCGGCGGCGGTTTTCGTCAAACCCAGCCCCGCCCAGGCTCTCGCGCGATGGCGCGTTCTTGTAGGGCTGGCGCTCTACAACAGGCGTTGGCGCCGGTATCTTAGGCTTGGATACGCACATTGGCCCTTATTGTAGCGGGATAACATGGCGCGCGGGGTTTAGCGCGCGTTGGGTCCGTAGGGGTCATATTCCTCTTGCTGTTGGCGCTTCTGGCCCATGATGATCGCGGTCTCCTCGCTCTTGGGCGCGACCGGTTCGGCGAAGGTGAGCGCCAGCGCCGTAGCGCAGTCTGGCGAGGCAAGTCCTCGCTTTTTCATGTCCTCGACTTTCTCTAGCTGCACGCGATCGTCGGCGTCATAGCCGTACTCGATTGAGGTTAGGTCCGCTTCCAATTCGGGATCGTCGGGAAGCGCCCCGCCCTTGAGCCAATAGCGCAGATAGGCCCACATCTCGACGCGCTTGTTCTTGACCTTGATCGGCTCCTCGGTGCGCATGTGCGCGCTCGGGGCGCCGCCCGATTGCACGTCGAACACTTGCCGCTTGAGCTGGCGCAAACGATCGACCACGCCGGCGCCAATCCCTACCCCGTCCACGAATATCGCGTCCACCTTCTCCTGGTCAGCCAGGCGCGCGATCTCGGAGGCAAGCGTCATGGTGTCCACGCCGCGATACTTCACCCATGGAATGGACGCCGCGTCGCGCCCGCGGCGAAACGCGATCACGCTTTGATCGTCGCCAAAGCGCGCCACGTCCACACCCATGATTAGCGGCTCCCACATATGGCTTTGCGGAACGCGCGCCATGGCCGCGTCCACAAGATCGCCGGGGATGAATTGCATGGAGCCGGCGCGGGGAAACTCGCCCTTGACGCGCACGCGCACAAAGTCGCTATCTTCGCCGTAATCGTCTACCCATTGCTGGATTTCCGCCTTGTTGGCGCGGGCTGAATCGCGGCTGTCAATCTGACGCGTGGTCCAGCGATGGCGAAGGCGCCCAAAGCATTCATGAAAGCGCCCCGTGTTGCGCGTCGGGTTGCCAAGCGCCAGCCACAGCGCGCCCTTTTCCGTCATCGCCCCGGACGCAACATCCCAAATCACATCGTCAATCGCCGACGCTTCATCGAATAGCACAAGCACGTCTTTTTCGTGCAGGCCGGCGAACGCTTCCGATCGTTCCTTGGTCCATGGCTGGGCTGCGATGAACCATGTCTCGGGGCGCTCGACCGACTTGAAGCTGGTGGCCGTCCAGTCGAACCAATGGCCGTTGATGGCGCGCGCGTTCCACTTGGCCAGCTCGCGCCAAGTCTTGTTGATGAGCTGGTCGCGCGTGTTAGCCGTGACCACGCCAGCGCATCCTGGCCGCGTGGCCATGAACCAATGGATTACCCAGGCGGTCAAACAGGTCTTGCCTATGCCGTGTCCGCTGGCGATAGCCATGCGCACAGCGCTCTCGGCGCCGCGCATCTGTTCGCCGATGGCCTTGAGGGTTTCCGATTGCCACTTGTCGGGGCCATTCTCCCCTGACAGATCGCCATGGCCCCAATCGAACGCGAACAATACATAGCCAAGCGGGTCGAACTCGAACCGAGCCATTTCCGCCGCTAGGATTGCGTCAGGATCAGGCTGCGATTGCAATGCGGCCACGGGCGCGCTCTATCCGCTCGAAGATGCTGACATTGACGTTGATATTGGCCTCGATGGCGGCCAAGCGCGGGCGAATGTAAGGGGCAACCTTGCCTTGCCACTCGACCGCAAGCTCAGCCCATTCGGCGGTTCGGTGTTCGCGCCACATGCGCACGGCCCAATCGGCCACCTCGCGCATCGCTTCCACGGGGTCCATGGTTTCGCCGCATCGCTCAATCACGGCATTGGCCGCTGTTTGCAACACGACGTCGCGCTTGCATGGGGCGCCTTTTGGCCTTCCCGCTCCTTTGCGCGGCCCCCCTCGTTTTGATTGTTTGAATTTTTCTGGCATGTTTGAAATTATCAATCCCAATTCAAACGCGCGGGGTTTAGCTCCTGCGGCGGCGCCGATTGCGGATGAACCAATCCCTAACAATCACGATGACCGCGCCGAGGTCGAATCCTGACCCGGTTTGAAAGGCGTTGATCTGGAAGGCGTTGGACTGGAACACTTGCCTCTCACTTCTTGGTTAGGGTGGCGATGATGTCTTGCGCGGCTTCCTTCCAGAAGCCTAGGGCGTGCTGTTGGTATTCGGTGTTGCGCGTCAAAAGCGCATTATGCATGGAATAACCCCATGTGGCGGTGAAGTCGCAGGCAAAGCCATTATTCGGGAAATGCTCGGCGTCGGTGTGCGGCGCGTTGGCGGCGCGCCACGCCTTGTCCAGATAGTAAAACCACATCTCCGCTAGCGGCGGCCATTGGTGCGTAGGATCGCCATAGGCGCGATTGGAAGCCCAATGCGGGGCGATAAGCTGGCAGGTTCCCCCTGGAATGAGCACGCGGTAAAGCTCATTGACGAAGTGAATGCGCTCGCTTGCGGTCAGGTGTTCAATGAAATGGCTGGCGTGCGCTTCGGTTACGCTGCCATCGGCGAATGGCCAGCGTTCCTTGCCAATGTCAAAGACATGATCGACGCTATCGAAGGCGATGCGGTCGCAGCCTTGAAAGCCGGGGCGTTTGTTCTTGCCGCAGCCGAAGTCGAGACGAAGCGGTTCGGGCGCGTCAGTCATTTTGCGTTCACCAAATAAAGCCTGGCGGGCCGAAGCTGCCATCATGGTCATAATGGCCTACTTTTACGCGCGTATCCACGGCTGTTCGATACCCA
>Ga0075470_10000371_pt1 | contig 15045 bp, 18 predicted proteins | sample DEB19_08_DNA_4_FD_71482 | JGI IMG/M metagenome (GOLD analysis project Ga0075470, IMG submission 71482) | Aqueous microbial communities from the Delaware River and Bay under freshwater to marine salinity gradient to study organic matter... | ecosystem: Environmental > Aquatic > Marine > Coastal ... | reverse complement strand
CTTGTTGTAAAACTTTTAAATTATTTCTAAATTGTGCAAAATTTTTGGGTGTATTAAATGCAGAATCGAATGTACCGGCACCATAGGTACGCCATCCCATCAACTCTTTACGAATATCTTTACTAAAATTACGAAGAGAGGCTCGCGCTTGACCGTCATTTACGGCAAACAAAAATTCGATAATATTAACGCTAGTACCGCCGACAGCCATCTTTAAAAAATTATATCATAATTATGATTCATAACCAATAGATATTGGTATCATAGAAGCATCTTGAGAATTAGTGATAGTGCTAGGAACATATCCACCAGTTTCACTATCGAATGTGCGGCCCGTCGAAGAATATTCTTCATCTTCGTCGCCAATATCTGCACCCATCGCAGCCGCCACAACACGCATAAGCCGACGTTCTTTTTTGACAGCCTGCTCGTAAAGATAAATAAGTTCTTCTAAAATAAGAATGTCTTCTAGTTCTTCAATGCTTTTCCAAGCACCAGCTTCCAAGAAGACCATTCCTTCCATCATTAGGAGGGGGAGATCATCGAAAGTTAAATCTCCCGATGATCCCCCAGCCTCCTTTATGCGTTTGGGTCAGTTCCCATTGCGATAGAAACTAACGCATTGAAAACCACAATATCTACAGCATCCTCAAGGGAATCTTTGTCCTCAGCCAGTTTCGGGTCAGACTTCTCTACAATAACAGCAGCAGCCTCAAGCATCTTATCAATATCTTCATCTTCCAATGAAGTCATGTTTGCATCTAAACCTTCCACTAACTTAACAAACTTACGAAGTTGACGAATCGTAAGAGGCTTAATAAGGCGCTTCTTACCATCTGCAAATTCAACTTCTGTTCCCGTAAATAAACTGTTAGCCACAGATAATCACTCCAATATATTTTAAATTTTTACAGATACGGCGAATACGGAGCCGACGTACTGTCCTTAATTGTACCATACTCAGCACCAGTCTTTGTCGCATCAGGAAGAATACGGAATTCAACCGCAAACTTCACATTGTCAGCACGCTGAAGGTTGAATTCAGACGCAGAGTACTGAATGGCACGGTTACACTTATATGTACGATACGCAGCAGTAGCAGTTGTGTTCGGAGCACTACCCTCTACACGAATGTATCTTTCAGTCGGATATACCGGCTGAATACCAATATTAAATGTACCGCCAGCGGCCACACTATAACCAGTCATAAGGCCCGGTGCAGTTGCAATAACACCCGAAGGTGAACCCCAAGCAAGAGCAAGGTTTGTTAAAGTGGACTCAGCAAGAGTGGTCTTAAGAGTGACCTTCTGCTTCGATTGAATCACACGAGCAGCGTCACCGAACTGATCGACCTCAATGTCAACCATGCTAGGTTCCCACGAAATCGACACACCATTCTGTGTTGCACCCACGTTATATGTTGAGTTATCACCCAAGTTGTTGGGGCTTCCAATACTTCCGTCAACCGTAGTCTGGTCGGGACCGACAAACAATTTGCCCTCACCAACCACGATGTTTGTATATGTTACTTTCGGCATTTTAAATCCTCCTACTCAATTATGAACATTTTTCGACCTCTGCGATCCCGCCATTTTGACAGCACCGCAGCGTGTTGGGGACGGACATCATCACTATGATTACTGACCCCAAGTGACTTCTGCCACTCGAATTCATACATTGTTTTGCCAATCTTGGCTATAAATCCAGGGTTTTTTCCTACATATGTTATAGCCTTAAGTTCCATTGGACTTCACACTACCTTATCTTAAATTTATTTAAATAGCAATTTAATCTGGAAGATGAGATACCTCAAAATCTAGACGATAACTATACCAGCCTTCTCTCTCTTGTGGACCAATAAAATTACCTTTTTCTAAGAAACACCATAATCCTAAATGATAAGATGGAATATTTTGTATTTTATCAGTTATAGATAATAAACTAATAATTCTTTCTCCAATACGTAAACATCTATCTGCATCATCATCAAAAATATCATAACAGATTTTATCTATTCTCCACCAAGGTAATTCAGGACTTTTTATGTCAACATAATATGTCCACATAATGAAAGGAGCCGTAGTTTCGTCGTATGCTACCCCAGGAGTAATAATAAAATTATTATTTTCCATTAAAGTTTGCATTTGACTATCTAATTGTAAATATTGATTAATATCATATATAAATAAATCACTCATATTATTACCTATTCTATATTAATTTAGGATTCACACTTTCTACTTGATGAAGCAATGGACTAGTTACAGCAGGCTTTGATCCCATCCACTCGGCACTTAAATCAGCCAATTGTGTTTGTCTTTGATTGGCATAAGATGTTGCCGACTTAACAGCTCTATCAATTGCCTCTGCTACAAGATCACCATCAAATCCAGGGTGATAAACCCTTCGAGTAATTACTCTTTGTCCATTCCAATCAAAAGCCAAAAATTCCGAACCTTTATATGGAGGATTCCAATCTTTTTGATTATCAGATGGTTGCTGTGCAATAATCGGCCATCCACGACCACTACGTGACCTATAATGAATACGAAATACAGCATCTCCCTTAAAAGTAAGTTTTAAACCATATTGATTAGTTCCAGGCTCAACTTCTACAGTCATATGTTTTATTAAACCTTCACGATCAATTTTTCTTAATTCATTTCTTAAATGACTTTGAAATATTCGAATAAAAAAACTAGCATAATTCATTGCTAATCGTTGTTTATAAGATCGTTTGATTGCCAGTCCCTTTTCAAAAGCAACCATTCTACCTTTAGTTGCCTCGCTAAAGCCAATCTGGATTCCTGTTCGTGCCATGAAATATTAATCCTCAATAACTTTATGTGCCATCACAAGATAATGATGTACTTTGCCACTAAAACCAGGCTGTTCTGTAATTTGTGTTATTTCAAAACTATTATTATTGACTATATTTCCTGCTCTATCTCTAATATTACAAATTCTACTAGAAGCACTTATATTAACATTTGCTGGAAAGAAAATATCTACGGTCATCCACTGTTCAAAAGTAGGTTCTGTTCTATTTAGAGCGGCTACTGGTGTTTTATAAACAAAAAAACATTGGACAGAAGATTGAGTTTTGACCCAAGAAGCCTTCTTCTGACCCGCCGGCGATGTTGTCGTTGTCTTCGTATAAATATCTGCTCGGTGAGGCATTTTCATATAAACAGCCATTGCCCCTCCTAAATCATGGTTAAGAAATACAGCGTATAATCCATCAACAATACGTCTGCATCAATATTACCTGTGCTCCCAAAAATAGAATCTGTGAAACTCATCTCGTGAGTATCAATACGAACATTGGTGACACCATGCTGACGATAAGCAGCATCGTCATTCATTAAATCTAAAATAATATAATCTGCTGCTTCAGTAACATTCTGAGGAACATAAGGCCAACCCCAATCCCCCCGAATTTTGAACTCCGCATTCTTGCTGAATTTCTGCGAATCAATTGCTCGCAAAAAGAAGCGGCTTTCAGGATGAATCTCTATAAGGCTCGTAATATCGTCAGTTGACGTACCGCTGACTGTGGGCACCACAGCGTCCACAGCGGCCACAGAATCGATTCTAAGAGGCAGAAATAATGTTTTGCTATCAGAGCCGTCCAGGGTTATTGTTTTGTTAATTTTGATATCAAACTCTTGTCCACAATATGTATTAATAATATTTCTTGTCTTCAATTCTAATTCATCAAACCTATCTCCCCACGCATCCTCAGTTTCAGGATGACGGTCAAAGAAAGTTAAACTATCAATATATTGACTATAAATATTAAGAAAAGAATTTTGACTTTTAGCAGTTGCCCCCACAGAATAAGACCATTTTAACTTCAGCACACCACTTGACTCTGTATGAGAAGAAGTCAAGTTAACTTTATAAATAGTTCCAGAATCTAACGTCGAAGTTAACGTGCCACCAATCTGGTCCCCCCACTCATGATAAAGAGTCACAGTCGGAGGAGCAGCAGGAGCCTCACCAAGATCAAAATAGGCAGTATAAGCCTTTCTACGAAATACATTTTTCATGGTCTAAATTTAGCCTTTACCTTCACCCGCTTCAACTGAGGAAGCGAAGAGAAATCACCAGACATCTCCAAAATATAAATAATCCCGTCACCAGACGGGACAGTCCATTCATACTTATAAATTCCTGTACTTACTTTAGTAGCAGCAGACGACGTTAACTGCGCCAAAGTTTCATTGTTATAAACTTTGAAAGTGGCAGCGGAAGCATCAGGATCTACCAACGTATTGTTGATATCCCTAAATTCTGCTTTAAAAGTTATCGTGTCCCCTACATAAACTGTTGTTGTCGCCATTTCTTTAATTATACCTTAATTTTATTTAATAATCACTATCCTCTTTCTTGATAGAGTTGAGCAGTCGTATTGTCCACTATTTCAGTAGAAATAGACATATCTTGAACCTGTGTCTGATTATTTTCAATAATAGAGGTCATAATTGACATATCTTCAATACTACTTGTTGCTCTAGTAGTGATAAACGTATTTATTGTAAAGTCAATAATAGAAACAATAATTTCTTTAAGAATTACGGGATTAAAAACAAACTTTTTACCATCAAAAATACCTAAAAATGTTTGATTACTACTTAAACTAAAACTAATATTTTTTAATACTTGACCAGAACTAACAGAAATAGAACTAAGTTGTTTATTAATAAACTTTATTATATTTGATGAAAAACTTAAGGTTCCAGCAAAAACTTTTCTAGAATTTAAGTTAGTTATTCCAGTTAGATTTACTGCGCCAGAAAATATTCTATTAAAAAACTTAGAAATATTAAGATTTCCAATATTATTTAAAGTACTACTAGGGTAAATATTAATATTTTTAATATCAATAGAGTTTGATGTAACAACAGCAAATGTAACTTTATTAATTAATTTATTTATATTTCCCTGTGATGCAATATCACTAAATAAATTTAAATAATATTGTAAACTATTAACTATTGATCCAGTACTATCAATACTGCTACTCAAAATTTTATTAATTTTACTTGTCAGTAATCCTTGTGATTGAATAATTGAACTTAGCAATTTATTAATATTTTTATTTAATGAACCACTGAACGTAGAAACACTGGTCATTATATGAGTAGTATTTTTACTTATAGAAGCAGTAATAATTGTTGATCCACTAAATACTGCCTCAAAAAGTTTACCAATTCTATTAACAATTACAGCACCAATAGCAGAGATGCCGAAATTAGAACTTAAAATTAATTGAGATTGTTTTAGAATATTTCCAGATTTTAATAAAGTACCTGTATTAATTTTATATATAGATTTTATTAATGAACCATTCTTAGTAATATTTGATATAAAAATATTTGTAATATTTTTAATAAGTACTCCACTAAATGCAATATTACTAGATAGTAACTTATTTACTTTTTTATCAATAGTTCCCGAGTTGGTTAAACTTGCTGATACTAATTTATTTACTCTATTAAAAATAGAACTACTAAAAGATAATGAAGCGATCAATAATAATATTCTTAAACGATTAATAACAATACTAGAACTGCTATTAAGAGTTCCAGAAAAGAAATTTTTTATTAATTTAATTAATAATCCTAACGAAGCAACATTACCAAAAAATTTATTTTGAGACTGCTTGACAAGAGGAGAAGCCGTCGGTGTATTAGAAGCAGTAAAAGTATTTTGAGATTTACGAACGACGGACGCAGACAGGTCAGCCTGCGCCGTCGCTCCAGTCAAACTTGACGGATAAATACTTTGACGATGTTTAACATATAGTGGTCTTTGAATATAACCACGACCAAATCGTGCCATAATTCACCATATATTAACCACCAGCAGTAAGTGTTAAACTGTATGTAGTTTGAATTGAATCACTTGTGGAAAGATTAATAACACTAAAAACAGAACGATCAAGCAAAGTTCCACTAGTGGAAGCACTAAAAATACCATGCTCAGTTACCGCACGAGTCGCTGACGCAGTAATCGTTCCAACTGTTGTATAAACATTAGTTGAAGAAAAAACAGTACCAGTAGCACGACTTTCGACCTCTGTACCAAGCGCAGTATCACTGCTAGACTCTGATGCTGTTCCTGTTCCAATACCATGATATTTAAAATTAGCAACAGTTCCCGTACCAGCAAAAGCGTCAGCCATATAGTTAACACCAGCACTTGTCACTACACGAAGAGAAATAATTCCATAATCAATCATCTCGCCGTCAACATCAATTGTCTGAGCCTTCAGAGTACCCCAAAATGTCGGAAGTTCTAATTCCTTCGCCTGAATAATCTTTGTCAAGCCACGATTAATATTATCTATATTTGATGCCTTCCAGGTATTCATATCGGGCGAGAGATCATTACGAGGCTTCACCTGATGAGCAATATCGGCAAGATCCATATCGCCTTCGATGGTCGGAACCACAATCTTCTGAACTGCGAGGCTGCTCTGAGCGCCAAGCAATCCACGAATACCATCATCAAATCTATCTTTCTTTGACCTCAGAAAAGTCAACATTTAATCCTCCTTAAGATTATAAAACTTTTTTAAATCAGTTTTTGAAGCCTCTTCAAAACGGTCATCTTGCAATAAGAATACTGCCTCTGAATCATCTACCAACTGATACGGATGCTCTCTAGAAAAAGAGACTTCATCGCCAGTAAACCATCCGGCACCGCTTTTCATAAAAAGAAGCCTTTTCATATATGGTTATATTATATCAAATTGTCTTTAAACGCAAATTATATAAAATGAGATCTATTAGGACTATTACTGCGAGGATTTTGTGTTCTCGGAAGAGTCAATACGCCTGGGTACGGAACCTTAGTAAATACCCATCCAGTATTGCCTCCTGAATCTGTTGAATTAGCAGCATATGCAGAAGCACCACCCGAAACAGTAGAACCAGAAATAATACAATATCGAACATATAAAATTCCAAAAGTTTTATATATATTTCCATAAATATTAATTGCATTAGTAGTTAAATCTGTTCCTAAAGCAATTAATTCATCTAGTTCTATTGTAGGATATAAGTTTAAATAACCTGGTTTTAGAATAGTTATTTTTTTAATTTTAGGATATTGAAGTTCACCAAATAAAGTTTTATTAGTAGCATAAATATTATTAGTAGCATTAGTAGCAAAATTAATATTATTAATAACACCAGTACCATCTGAAGTAGATGCTAAATATAAAGTTTTAGTTGAACTGGCTGTAGTATTATTAATATAAATATTAATATTATTTCTTTGTGGAATTATACCTTGAAAATCACACGCAGCAAATGTTCCATCAACACCTAAAATATTAAGATTGCTATTATTAGCAAATGTAACATTTTTATTATATGCTTGACCAGTATTAGCTGTTAATGGAAAAAATAAACCTACAGTTACATCACCATCAAAAATTACTGTACCATTTCTTATACCGAAACTTGAAGTAACAGAACTATTAGAATATCCACCCGTAATAGTTGTCGTTCCACCTACAGCATCTTGATATACTGCTGCTGCACTATTCGTTCCACCATTTAAATTAAATATTTGATTACCACGTTTAGCAAATCTATAATTGCCTAATGATGTTGTGGCAAGAGTTGTTTTAGATGAAAGAACAATATCATCATATATCAAAATAGTAGTTGCAGTTGTTAAAGTTAAACTATTTGATCCTGAAACTGTGCTTGTAATTTTTGGAACATTAATAATATTTAAAGTTGCTGTTGCTGTAAACGGTGCAGTTCCCGAGGAATCATCAAAAATAACAGCGTCCTGAGGTAAAGGAATTCTTGCTGTTCCCCCTGTACCACCAGATGTAGTTGCCCATTTCGCGGCAGTATTCCAGTTCCCCGTCCCTCCCACCCAATACATAGTTGTGGCAGGATCAAAAGTAATATTTGTATTACCACCAATGTTACCAAAACTAGTATTACCAGTTCCATTATAAGCAATAGCAGTACCAAAATTTTGGTCAGCAAAATTAACATAATCTACATTATTTGTAGGACTTACAGTTCGCGACCATTTTCTTTGTGAACCATCAAATGAACTACGAACATTTAACGGAGCAGTAACTGTTCCAGTTAATGTTAAAGATCCAACATTAGTTAAATCTGCACCCACATAAAAATTACTAGCATTAGTAACAGATAATGTACTAATTTTTGTATTTTTTTTCGGTCTTAAGCGTACTATACTAATTATTCTTTTATAGTTTAAATATGAAGAATTTGCAGGTTCATTAAATCCTATAGACCAATTTTTTATATTATCACTTTGATCATATAAATGTCTTTGATCATAAAAAACGCTAATATTGCTATACATTGAATATCCATCAGCATATAGCATTGTAATGCTATCATTAGATGTATCTAATGAAGCGTTAAAAAAATAAAAAAATTCTCCATCTATACTATTATAAATTTTACTTTGAAGAACTTTAAAGTTTTCACCAGCATTAATAGAATACGAATCAGAACTTATTACCTCTGTTGGTTCAATATCTGGATGTACAGAAAAAATTACTGAACCGCTTCCAGAAGTTGTTAAATCTAATATATCTAAATTACTTGCATCTGAAGTTCTATAAAAAATACCTGTATATAAACCACTTCCACTATCATGTGTTTTAGTTAAAAGAGTATTCCAATATAAACTATTAACACTAAAAGATGCTGTACATTTTACAGCAGCTATAAGAGTTTTACCAATAGTATTAGCATCAACTATTGTGGGTGTTATACTAGCAGTTCCTCCAGATGAAGTAAAACTTTGTGAATTTTCACTAATGTTATTGTTATTATAATTTTTAATTAATCTACTGTTACCTGTACCAGTAAAACTTAAATTATTAATATCATATCCACCAGGTATAGCAACTTTGGCACTTGCACCATTACAAGTAATAGTTGGAGTACCTGTAAATGTAGAATTACCACTTATCCATAAAGCATCAGTAAAATCTTGATGATTCCATGTACTACCACCTGCTTTAGATAATGTAAATGTAGACGTACCAAAAGTAATAGTGCTACTATCACAATATAATTGTGAAAGTGAATATGTTTTACTATTAAAATTAACATCAGAGAATGCTATTTGTAAAGCTGCTGATGTATTAGTTAATGAAGTTGTATGTGTAAAAGTATACTTACCGCCATAAATATTTAAATTATTGGGTGGTGTTTTACCATTAAAGTTAATTTGTTGTGCTGTAGAAATTGTTTCTGTACCTGTACCTGTACCAACCCAATGCCAAAAATAAATATAAGAAGAAGTAAAAGTAGATGAAGTTCCTAGTCTAAATGCTATATTATTAGATGGCAGACCAGTTTGACGACTATTAATAGCAGTATTAGGAGCATTTAGAATTCCTATATATAATCCAGCAGAGTTATCTGTAAAAGTATTAACATAAGCATTTAAATCAAAACTTCTACATTGAGGACTTGTTGAACTAGCGATTGTCATACTTAAAGATCCCGCTGCACCAACAACATCGTCTAGAAAATCTGGAACATTAGTGGACTGTTTTGCAGAACCTCCCGTTACCGTCCAATGACTACTGGTTCCCCAATCTAACGGAGCAGTTCCTGTCGTATTAATTGTTTTAGTTTTAGGTGTTTTAATGCTTAAAGTTGCAGCATATCCACCATCTTGAAAGTTTAAGGTTGCATTAGCATTATTTGTTGTAGTAGTGGCAGTTAAAATAATACAAAAATCTGTTGTTCCAGATGTAGGAAAATTAGTATCATTAACAATATTTTGAATAATGTCTGTAATATCTACATTATATGATGCTGGTGTGTTGGCATCTGTTGTTAATGATACTGTTTTTCCAGCATAAATTACATTATTAGTTAATCTATTCGAAATATTGCTAGCACCAGTAGAGAAAGCGACTACATTTGCGGCACTACCGCCATATGCTGCAATATCAAATGTAATAGTTGTTTTAGTAGGTCCATTAACAGGAATTGCAAAAAGCGCTTCATGAACATATGCACTTTTAACAATAGGAAAACCACGAGAAATATATCCAATATATTTACGTGCAGTCGTTTTAAAACTTACATTAGTTGTCTCTGTAATAGAAACCGTACCAGAACTATTTTCTGTAGCATCATCAGCAGATACTGAAACACTACTAGATAGTGTAGCCATCCGTATTGACCTTTAAACAGAAAACATAAGATGTATCAAAAGGAGCATTGGGAGTATCTGGAGTTTTAAAAGTAGTTACTGGGGGAAAATTTTCTTCCGAAGAAACTTCTCTAATATTACTATTAGCCCGCGCCAAATCAGCAATATCTGCTCTTGAAACCATAGCCCAAAGATATTTTTCTCCACGCCAAATTAGACCACGATCTTGTATTCTTTGAAGAACAGAAGGTACCATACCTAAAGTAAAATCAATAAATACTGTTGGCTGTGCAACAATCCAAGACCACTGAGCATCCGAAATAATATTATTTTCAAAATCAATATTAGGAGAAATAATACCTAATCCAATATACATATTAAGATCGGTATCAAAACCAGCATAGGGCCACGGAAAATCTGCTTCAACAATCTTACTTACATAACCCTTCGGAGGATATGGATTCGTGAGATTCGGAGCACATTGCATCGACGGATCAAACCAGAATCCAATATCTGCCATCACCTTATCAATATTAGATAAAGTAACTTGCTCAATAACGAGAGACATTATTCCTCCCAAATTACATAAGCATAAGCATTAATTGCAGTACCACTATCAGTTACACGAACTCGTAACGATCTACCCGCTTTAACTTCAGGTTCTCTACCGAGGGGAAACTGATGGACATAAAATCCCGTCGGTGACACATAAGCAACATCTAATACTCTAACTGTTGCGGATGTCATATTTTCAGAAGTGGAATTATATCCACTATTAGTGGTACTTCCAATTTGTACAGTAGTGGCAGGAGCATTAGGATCATTATAAGCAAAAAGACCACTGGCTACATAAGCAGTAATAGTAGCATTATTACTGCCAGCAGAAGTATCAACCTCTAAAAGTTCACATTTTAATGGAGTTAATACTGTTGTGCCATCAAAACTGATACCCCATTCGCAAACACGAATAGGAGTTGTTGTCGCTGTTTTAATTTGAATTAAAGTTTTTGGAGAAGAAGTTGCTAATGTAGCAACAGTTCCTGTTGCCGCCGTTGTCGGCATCGCACCAGTCGTTGCCATATAAAGTTTACCCATTAAAATCTCCTAAATGATTTATTTACATATGTGGCCCCCCAAGTTGGGGTTGGGGGGCCACACACGAGATATCAGTTTAACTGAAAGTTAAACAGAACGCACCTTGACGTTACGAACGTGAACGAACGAGTCAGCGTTCTCAATCTGGCAAGCCACACGCATAAACTGTGTGAACTCAATCGCATCCTTCTTCGGCTGGAACTCACGGTACACTGTGATATCACGCTGAATACCAACGATACGGTTGTCAGGGAACGTAAGTTCCACAACACCGTGGTTACCGGCAGCATTCGTGTATGTACCAGTCTCAGTCTCGCTCATAAGCGGGACTTCAGTGAGCGGAATACCAAACGGACGAACACCGTTTGTAGCCGCAGCACCACCAGCAGCACCACCAAGACCCGAAAGGATCGCATCGCCCATAGTCGAACCAGGCGAAGGCGCACCGGCAGTCGCACCACCATCAAGAGTCGCCGCAGCAGTTGTCAGCGACCACAGGTAGTCCTGCACCAGACTTGACGAGGTGTACCACTTCAGAGCGTTACGGCGCTGAAGGTACTTGTTCGGAAGTTTCCGAAGAGCCTTGTCGAAAGTCGAACGGGAAAGGTTTGCACCAGCAGCGTCAACAACCTGACCGTTCGCACGGGCAAGTTTACGCCAACCATCAAGAGCCTTAAGAAGAGCCTCAGACGTAAGCGAAGTGTCACCGTGGATCAGAAGATCCTCAATGTCATTCGCAGTCTGGCGGGCCATAACCCCCGCAATGTGGTCCTCAAGCGAAGCACCCTCAATGTTGTCCTCCAGACCCTCTGTGGTCATTTCCCAGTCAAGACGCAGTTTCACTGTCGTCATTGAAATCTTGCTGAAGGTAACGGCAGCATTAACACCATCGTTTGTACCCTCGGTAGCCTTACGCATAAGGCGAGTTCCCACACTCAGTTTATCAATGTCCTGTGTAGGCTCAGACATACGCACCAGACGAGCGTCAGCGACAAGAACCGACTGCTCAACGATGTAATCGATGAAACGATTCGCCTGACGGGCGTTAAGAATACCACCGCTGCCATTACCAATGACTGAGGTAGTAACTTCGTTTACTTTTTCGAGAAGTTCATGATTACTCATTTTCATATCCTCCTTATGAATCGTATCCTAAAGACTCAATAACTCCCTGAGGAACGAAAATGTTTCCCCAAAAAGAAGATGTGGCAGTCTTTTCTACTGTCTCCGGCTGCTCGTCAGTCTTGTCCACCGACTTACGAACCGCAGTTGCCTCGTCAATTGTCTCAACCTTCTCAGTTACCTCAGTAACTGTAGTCGCAACCGACTCAACCTTCTCAGTCACTTCCGCGACCGACTTTGTAACAGCCTCAATTTTCTCATCAATCTTAGCCTCAATAGAAGCCTCAACCTCTGACTGAACCTTAGAAAGTTTCTCGTCAAGAAGCGATGAGATAGCCGTCGTTAACTCATTAATGTCCACTTCGGAACCTCCATCTTTTTCTACAACTTCAGTTTCAACAACCTCTTCCGAAACAGAAACAGACTCCTCTTCCTCAACGGAAGCAACCGGAGCCGACTTTTCCATAACTTCTGATTCGCTAAAACCAAGCCATGAGATAAATTTATGAATCATCGAAACCTTCTGGTCAGCCGACAATTCCATAGTTGTAACGCTATCACCTAAATCATTATTAAGCAAATCAATGTCTTTACTCATATTTCCTTCCTTATTTTTCTGCTGATTGGAAATCTTATTTGCCCAAGACCGACCAGGATCACCGCCCCAAAGCAGCCAAGCAATTTTACCAGCAGAAGGATATCCTTCTTCACCAGGATTCCAACCCTGACCCTGCTTGTCAACTTCATGACGAGCAAAATAAGAAACCATTCTCCTAATAGTTGAAAGACTTATAGCCTTACCATTAGAAAGATCGCGAGCGCGAGCCACGCCAACCATTGTTCCACCACGATTAAATTCTTGCCTTAAGGCAAGTCCTTGAGCAGCAGCAGAGCGAACGCCAGCAGGGGGGCTAAATCCCTCTGCTTTTTCTACGTCGTTTTCAAAAAAAATATCGCCACAAGACTCGCAAAAATCATCATAATATGAATTATCAATTAATATTCCACATTCAACACAAAGTTTTTCTTGAAAACTATCAAAGTCAATAGACTTTTCTGTTTTAGTATTGACGATCTTACCATCTTGTAATCTGAATCCACCGCCACGATATTCATTTAAACGGGCAACGATACGACGACCAACTGATGCCCATTCTGAATCTGTATATCCACCAGATGACTGCATATCACTTTGATTATAATAACGATAAGCAGCATCAATATTTGGCTCATCAATTTCCCACTTCCAATTATCAGGATCTGCATAATCGGCAGGATCAGTTGATTGCCCCTTCGGCGGCGATTTATGTCCATAATTTACTTTAGAAATCTCAAAATCTTCAATCATTTTATCGACAACTTCAGTCGAAAAATCTTCTGTGAAACCAATATCTACCATCGGAGTTTCACAATCATCGCACTCATTAGAATTGGCCTTAACCATTTTATGAGTTTCACAATAAAAAATATGATAACGCTCTTTTTCAAGATCCATCTCAAGCGAACCATCATCTGCCATCTTAATCATAGAAATAAGAGCAGCAGGATTATCGGGATTATCTACAAGAGATAACTCACCAAGAACATACTTTGTAATTCTTCGATGATCTTCACCACCAATATTAACGGTATCTTTAGCAATGATACCGCCACCGATAGAAAAACCGCGAAGAGTGCCGTCCAGAACTTTTTCCCAAGTGTTCGGCGCACCTTTAGAAATATAAGCAGTAACTTCAATACCTGAATAGCGTTGACCCTGATAGTCAATCATTACAGGATTATATGAAACAGCCTTGCCGACCGCCTCACGACCATGCATCTCACGAATATTGCCAACCCAAGACTTAAATGCGTCAAGTGACGCATTAAAATCAACAATATCACCAGACTGATCAATATTATCAGAAGTGGCGATACCTGTTACAATTCTTTTATCTTTGTTAACTTTATTGAAAGGGAAGTTAAACTTAATTTCTTCCATCATAAAAACATACCAAAATATTGACTAATAATCAAATCAGCCAATAGCCACATAATCAATAGTACCAGATACAACTACAAAATCATCGAAGTCAACTTCAAATGTATCATATTCTTTATCTGTATCAATTGAAATTTGCTGATCATTAAGTTTAATAACAGCCGTACCGCCCTTATGCTTAACTTTAAGAACAGAGCAACTAAATCCTACTGTGATTGTTCCGGCACTAACATTAGTACCAGACTTTAAAACTACCATTATTGATTTCCTCCTGTTGTATCGGGATTATCTCCCGAATCTTGCTGCTGACCTCTTTCAGCGTTAGTCCCTGTAGCATCAGCACTAGAAACATTCGTTCCATTATCTTGACCAGATTTCGGTGGAATACCAGCATTGTCATTACCAGGCTGACCACCTCTAGTATTCGTGGTAGCAGTTTCGATATCAGGCCAAACTTCACCATTCTGATATCCAGAACGTACAGGATACGGAAGCGGTTTGTCTCCACCCTCAGCCGGTTGTAGTCCAATAACCTGTCGAATCTCATTAATGTTCATAGCACCAATACGTGCATAACGGTCATGAATACGAGACTTCAGATCCTCATCAATCACATCCAACTGAACCAGTTTTAACTTGAAAAGATCTGTGAACTCCCTGAC
>Ga0075470_10000369_pt1 | contig 15062 bp, 30 predicted proteins | sample DEB19_08_DNA_4_FD_71482 | JGI IMG/M metagenome (GOLD analysis project Ga0075470, IMG submission 71482) | Aqueous microbial communities from the Delaware River and Bay under freshwater to marine salinity gradient to study organic matter... | ecosystem: Environmental > Aquatic > Marine > Coastal ... | reverse complement strand
TTGCCTACGACGCCGTCAATCAGCGGACGCATCTTGTTGACAGTGATGTACCGATTGTTCTCGTCCGGGTCTTGCAACGATGCAAGGTTACGCGCTTGGCTGTTGATCCTATACCATTGTCGACCCTCGAAGAATGCAAGCGCCTGCATCCATTCCAGTTCCATCTCATGTCGAGAGCGATACGCGATCTCGAACTGATCCTTCACGTACTTGCAGATGCGCTTGATCTCTTCCTCGTCGTCGTCGGGAGAGACCTTCCAGTCGGGCTTTTCATGGTCGATGCCAAGCTGGGTGTCGTCGTTGAGCAGGAGGCTTTCCGCATCAATGTCGCCAAGAGTCCCGCGAGCATCTGGAGACGCCATTGCCATCATCTGCGGTTGCGCACCGCCGCCCATCAATTGATTGATGATGTCCTGAATTGCCATCACAGATACCTATTCCCCTGCGGCTTTCGCATCCAATCCAACGGTTGACCAGTAATGAATTTCAATTGCCAGTATATACCGCAGCTAATTGTAATAGCAGCAACAAGTAAGGCAATAATCACAGATAACAGAACAATTTGAACCATTAGATATAGTCCTCGCTACTGCGCTTGCTAGGAAGCCACGTTGGCTTGAAACTACCGCCTTCTTCAATCTCTTCGCATTTGACCGGAAACTCACGCCACATGACGCCGTATCGGCAACTATCAAGCGCGTGGTCCGATTTAGTTCCGTTATCCAAGTCTTCAGGATCTTTAGGGTCTGCCATTGCGGCTTCCAATTCACGAATAAGGTTTGGGCACCCATTACGCAAAATGCGGAATCGTGGGTATACGACGCCTTCGTGCATGCGCGTGCCGGCCAGCCATTCTTTCAAGCGACGCCACCCAGCTTTGCGATCCTTGACTGCACGCACGGCAGGCAAGCCTTTACGCCACCAAACTTCCACTGGATATTCACCAATACGTTGTGCAGGGTTTTCCGGCGGGAATGTGTTCCCCCAGTCAAAAGCGATTGCCTCGAGTTTAGTTCGCCACTCTCCACCGCGAACGTTTGGATCAACAGGCTCTGCAAATCCGTGAGACTCAAGCAGTTCCAATGCCGCTTCTGCCTGTTGACTGGAAACCATGCCGTTCTTGTAGATCTCGCTGATGACATATACGTTTTCACGCTCGTCGGAGGCATAGAGAAGGAACGAACACGGAGCATTAGTACCAAAGTCGTGCGATGCCCAAAAACGCCACCAAGGCTTGATATCCACGGTCTCGACAACGTGCCACGGTTGCCCCTTCTCATCGGATTGACGAAATTCAGGGAAGAACCGGCCACCAACACCAACGTCGTGCTGGCACTCACGCAAGAACGACAATAGTCCGTAGTCGTCAATCTCGCGCTGGCACACCTCAATATTCTTATGAACCCACGTAGGAGTGCCGCCGGTTATCTTGTAACCCATGCGGCCATTCTCTTTTTCAACAGGTTCGTATCGAAGGTCTTGAACTGCAGGGACAATCGGAGATTGTACGCGGTTCTGAAGCATGTCCAACTCTCCGCTAAGAACCTGCGACATGACGCTATTTGCGTGAATACGGTTTTGCACAAAGACAATCGCACAGTCATTGGACTTTGCAGGAAGGATCGTCTGAGTAATGGTTGCAATCTTCTTGTCGACGCGATTGACGCTGTCGTCCAGTTCGTCTATGTCGTCCAGAATGATCATGTCAGGACGTAGGTGATCTAGCTTGACACCACGAGCGCCGGTGTCCAGTCCAAAGGCAAGAACGTTGAAGCCATTGGCTGTACGCAGTTTGGATGCATTCCACCCCTTGGAGAAGCCATAACGGTTCATGGCGCGTTCAATGCCGCAGCGCTCCATGGTGGTTGCGATATCAGTCACGTGACGGTCTGCTGCTTCCTGCGTACTGCATACGTACAAAAGGAAACGACGGCTACCTTTCACGGCAATGCGAGCAGATATAAGTTCCATCGTGGTCGATTTTCCACCACCACGGAACCAACACTCGATCAATGCAGGGGGCGGTGTTCCAGCTACGATGTTTTCTGCCCACTCCCATGCACGTTTATGGTGCTCGCCAAGTTCACTGGAGGCAGCGTGGGGAGCGAATGTCCTAAGCCAAGTAATGTAGTCCAATTCGGCACCATTGATTTGGTATGCCTTGCCGCTGTTGTAGTCACCAGTTTCGATGACCTCCTTGAGACGGGCATCCATGGCCTCAAGCAAAGCGTGCGTAAGCGGTTTGTCTGGACGAGCAAATTGCTTGAACTTGCGTGGAGTATTCTTTTCAAGATCTCGCATGTTCATTGGACAACCTCCGCGTCAACCACGTCCTCATCTTCGGGAGATTTATACACCTTCAGCAACCGCTGAACCCCGGATCGAATCGCAATAAGTTCTTCCGCATTGCGGACGTTTTCCCGGACGATCTCAAGCACTTGCATGGCAAGACTGAACGCTTGATCAACCTCCAATGTATACGCCTTGGCATGCATCATTCGTTGCTCTGCCTCAACGATGCTGGTGCGTTTCTCGATCAGTTCCATGACATCACGTGCTGCAGAGTACTGATCCAGTGTTTCGTTCAGGACATCGCCGATGGACTCGAAGGCATCAATGAAATCAGGGCTTCCAAGCTTGCTGTGCGCCATCTGATAGGCGGCTTGGACTTTCTTGTACTGATCGTAACCAACGCCCTCGCCGACAGCCTCGGCCCGCTTGTCCATGATTGCCGTGATGAACGCGGCATCATCCTTGAGGCTGAACAGGTCAGGATCTTCACGGAGAGTCTCTATCTTCTCCAGTAGATCCTTGCCGACATTGTTGAACCGTTTGTAATTCTTGCTTGTGAGACCTGTCAGGAACGCAGGATGCGCTGGACCCATAAGTGCTTTCCCGCCGTGGTTCGCGCAGTAATCCCTGTCCTTAATGGCTATTGCATTGCATGGGCGGCGCGTGCCGTCCTCCTGCATGACCATGCCTTTGCAGAGCTTTGTGCGTTTGTCTCCAGATACACGGAATCTAGTGTCGCCTACTAGAACTATTTCACTCATACAAGCAACATAGTATCGCTATTTATCGAATTGGAGGCCTTACCATATCCAAGTATGGCAAATTATATGGCTCATCTTTTTTCCTTCCGGGTCCGGGACTTGTTTTGAAACGATCACCCGGTCCCATTGGAAAACCAATCTCCGACCTTTGCCATCCAGTATTGATCTGATTTCGCAAAGTATCTGCTGGATTGAATTGATTCAAACTACGACGTATATGACGGATGTAACCAAGCGCTTCCTGTTGCGATGGTGCACGATTGTATTTTCGTCTGTAATCCGCACGCCATTGCGCGACTTTTGCAAACAGCTCGGAATTTTGTTTATTCACCTTTGATTCAAATTCGTCCCAATCCTTTTTTGCTAGGTTGTAACGAATACCGGAAAACTTGTCTGCATTCTCAATGTCCTCTATCCTTTTTGACTCAATAAAATCATACAACTCATGTTTGCCGCGAAACGGCGATTCAAATTGAACCGTGCCTTTGAATCCACGTTTCCTTGCATCTGCCAGAGCTTGTCTTTGTTCTTGTGGGGTAGAAAACAAATAAGCGTTTGTCGAATAGTCCGTATCAAACGAATTTTCCGGCAAAGACCCATACAATCCAGCCGTTGCTAAAATTTCACGAGCCTTGCGGATAGGTTCTTGGTATTTCCTGTCAGGATCCCACAAACTGTGAAATTCCTCCTGCATGCCACGCGTGTCGACGTTTGGCGCAGATCCAGTAATGATCGCTTGCAACAAACCCAGTACAGGGTTCATCGCATACTTTTGCTCTTCCATTACTTGAAACTCAACCCTAGGTGTTTTTTGAGGAACGTTTGATCTGCTCCGTTCAGCCTATACTTGTTTGAAATACTTGCAAACCAATTCCTTCGATCTTGATTGTTTTCGAAAGCACCTGTTTTTTCGTTGTAATTATAAATTCTTGTAATCTCATTAATATCTTTCGTGTTGTTTTCCAGACCAGTTGGCTCTGACGGGGTAGGCGCAGTTGCGTCAACTTTGGACTCCGCAAATTTACGCCCAGCGAATTCGAAACCTTTCCCTAAAAGCCAAGTTGTACCAACACCAAGAAGTCCCTTTCCTAAACTTTTTCCAGCACTGCCAATCTTCGATGGCATGGGCTGATTCCTTTTGCTGGGATCGCTGACATTTTTTCGCAAACCGCCCAATGTCAATCGCATTCCTGCGCCGCCACGTTCTGTCAGAATACGCTTTAGCACGGGATCGCTATTCATTTTCATAACAATTTTGTTGTATTCCCCGTTTGAAGTTGCAGCTTTTAGCTGTTCCTCATATTTTGCCAATTGTTTGCTTGCAAGTTCGGTACGACCAATATGACCAGTTGTTTCGTAAGCTCCAAGCGGTGAAGTTGACTTGCCTTCGCCTGATTTGCTGACGTCTCCAAATTTTGAAGAAATATTCTTTTGATACCTTGCTTTTGTTTCTTCAAATGTACGTCCACCTCCTGATCTAGCATCAGCAAGTCGTTCTGCAAGATTGGATTGCTTTTGAGCCAAAACTTTCCTGTTTGCAGATTCCGTTCTTATTGCCTGACGGTCCACAAGATGGTTTACCCTGATTTTCGGAACACGAGGCGACGGTTTTGTTGTTTCGGTTGTACCCAATGCTGCTTTGGCAAGCACATCCCTGCCAACAGCATGCGCCCTGACTTCACCAGCACCCTCGCGAATCATCTTGGTAAGCACGGGAAGTGCGGACGCGGCTGCAACACCATACGAGGCGTTGGTCACGGTTGGATTATTGCTTTGAAGCGTTTTCCAAAGTGTGTTCCCATCGTCTTTGTTTTGCTCAGGCATTGGTCTGTCCTCCGTAAGGCGAAGGACGAGCCTGAAGCCCCATAAGATTTCCCATCTTCCATCCCGATCCAGTAGCCTTGCGTGCGGCGTTCAGTTTGCGCATGCCTTGCATAGGGACCTGCTTGGGAGCCTGTTCCTTGTTGGGAAGGACATCCTTCACTTCTTCGACGGTGGGGGTTTGGTTCTTACGGGGCCTAGGCATGTCAGCGTCCTCGTCCAGCAGACTTGGGCATGCGGGAAGCAAAGCCCTTTTCCATACCGGACTTCATGCCCTTCTTCATGCCCATGAGGGCAGACATGCCCTTCTTGGAACATTCAGGGCACGATCCACCCTTCATGGCGCAACCGCACTTGGCACACTTAGCCATTGGACTTCCTAGCCTTTCCTTCGTGACCACGACCAATCACGAGCTCGTTACCGCGACGATGTTCCTTTTCTTCCATCTTGATCATTTCACCAAGGGAAGGCTTTTGCTTCAACCCGTGTTCCTTCATCTCGCGACGAGCTTGGGCAGCAGGAGTCGGCGTCTTCTTCAAGCCATGTTCCTTCTGCTCAATGCCCATAAGCTTGCGCATGGAGAGATGGTTGATGTGCTTGTTCATTTGGTTGATCATAGTCTATCCTTATAGTAGTCTGCAGGTAGCCCACTTTGCGATACGTCATCTGCCATCTTCGGCCCATACACGTTATTCATTAGCATGCGTAATTTTGAATTGTTATTTGGAACTACTCGCCTCCGTTTGTATAGCTCGTCATTTGCCCTCCTAACCCCGGGATGAAAATGCCCGCCCCTATCCCTAGCCAGAGTGCTAAATGTATGGTCTGGATGTTCCAAAAGATCTCCTGCCGGTCTGGGATTCATCCAATCGGCAAGCAAAATCTGTAGTGCAATGTTGTTGTTCAACGTTTTTGGAATGCCTGCCATCAATCTTTCACCTGCTGTAGGCACCCTCCCTATAATCGGCGTCGGAAGAATACGTTTTCCAGTTCGATGCGCATCCAAACCAAACATGCCCATATCGATCAATGCTTTAGCAAACTGTCCATTTTGCTTTCCGTGAGGATCTGGTATTGCCTCGTTTGCGCTATCCATGCCTCTGCTCAAAACTTCCTGTCCAATCTGAGATCCAGTTGCAATGGCACCGTTTTTCAACATGGACAGGAAGTTGACTATGTTCATAGTTTGCTTGAAAGCGTGTCACATGCCCATCATTTGGCGCATGGAGCCGCCCTTGGGCTTCTTGACACCAGAGACCTTCATCAGGTTTGGATTTGCCTTCTTGGCGGCAGGAGATGCCTTGCGTGCACCAGCGGCAAGAATAGCGCCAGCGCGATCCATGGAAACACCCTGTTTCCTCGCAATCCTTGCCTGTACCGCCGCAAATCCGGGATGCGACTTACTAGCCACGATTCCCGCTCCTTTGCTTGGTCGTGTAAGACGAATTTTGCGGAATCCCCAAAAGCTTGGACATATTCTGAGGCTTCGCAGGCTTGCTGTCCTTCAACTTGCGTGCAGGCTGAAAAGACTCGACCGCTTTTCTGATCGGGACTTTCGGAACAGCAGGGGCCTGAGCGGGTGTTTCTTTTTTGCTCAACGAGTCGTTGATCATTTCCAAACCTTTTGTGGCGGCGACGCCAAGAACCGCTCCTCCAACAGCACCCTTGACTCCGGCCCTCGTAACCCTAGCCTTTGTAAGCTTTCGATCCAGATTCGCCTTGACGCCCGCAGCATGCTTGAACCTTGCGGCAGTGGTGGTTTTCTTCAGGCTATCTCGAACCAACTTTTCCGCAGGTTCGGTCCAGTAGCTTCCGGGTTTATTGATATCAGGAATCTTTCCCAAAAAAGTCTTGTTGCGCAATTCGAGTTGTTGCCGCCGAATATATTCAGCTGCCTCAGGATATTTCTTGGCTAGATCATCAAAATTCCTATCTGCGCCTCCAAGGATGCGATTCCTTTCATTCAGCCTTCCTTGTTGACGCGTATTGACATCTTGGTCATCTTGAACAACCGCGTTGGGTTTCGGCCTTGTTGTTTTAGGTGCAGCCTGCGAAGCAGATGCTTGGCTGCGAGATGTCGATCTATTCCGAAGGTTGGCTTCTTGTTTTTCCCTCAAAATATTGCGGACTTGGTCGCTAGCGCCAATAACACCGTCATACAATCCAGAAGGCTTTGCCTTTTTGTCATCTGCCATATCAGCCTCAACAATTCCACGCACGAAGCGATTTGTTGATCCGGGAATTCGGATCGCTCGCTGTCTTGGACGACGTGTTCTTGCGCTTCATGCCTTCCATGCGTGCGCAGAAGGATTTGCGCCGAGCCGCATCCTTGTCCGTCTTGGGATTCGGGGCAGGCGGCTTGAGGTTGGCGCCTTCGGTGCGCTTGAAATGCGCACGACCGGCGGCGTTCAATCCACCTTTGGGATTCTGGTATTTCTTTACAACGCCCATACCAACCTCCGTGTTATACTTACCAACGGGTACAGATATAAATGCACCCATTCAATTTTACATTATCGGGAGGCGAGATGGAAGAGAATACGCAAGTGGTGGATGAAAATAACCACGAGGGCGAATATTTCGACGGGTACACGTGGCGCAAGAAGGAAGATACCGGCGTCAGTCGTGGGTCCGACACCAATTCGGACATGTCGTATCAGCTGAGTTTCAGGGAGCTGGAAGTGCTTCGCATGATGGCCAGCAACATGACGGCGAAGCAGATGGCCGAGAAGCTTGCCATCAGCCATCGCACGATCCAGTTCCATCAGGACAGCATGTACTGGAAGCTTGGCGTCAGCGGGAACGGTGCAAAGGCTCAGGCCGTGGAAAAGGGTCGGAAACTTGGCCTGATCAAATAAAAAAAGTGGGCCTTTCGGCCCACGAGTGGAAAGAGAGAGTCTTCTTCGGTGATCTATTCTACCGCTTCTCCATGCACTAGGAGCACTTTTTCGATGTCGAAGACAAAGATAGGTGTTTTTTCTCCCACGTGCGCGGTGAACGTGTTGAACCAAAGGAATTCGTCCGCTTCCAAGGTGGACATGTCATTGTCCCTAGCCATGACTTCGACGCACTTGTCGGCATCGTACACGGCGATTCCGTTGGTCGTGATTCCGATCATCGCATCATCGAGCCCATCGGCTGTCAGGACATTTTCGTATCCCATTTCCATGAGCGCACGTGCGATCTTGTCGGCTCGTGTCATGCGAACGGATCCTCGATGTCGTCCAAGTTGTCGTTTGCCACGCTGTTGGTTTGCGTGTAGGTTGAAGTGGCTGGAGCCGCCGCAGTGTCCGTGTTGATCTTGCGTGAATCCAGCGGGTGAACCTCATCGACGATGATCTCGAAGACCTTCCGTTTGGTTCCATCCTTGGCCTCATACTGACGTATGCGGAGCTGACCGAGGAGTCCGACCATTCGCCCCTTGTCAAGGTACGTAGAGGCGAATTCGGCGGTGCGGTTGAAGGCGACGCAGTCGAAGAAGTCGGTTTCCTTCTCTCGCCCCTTCCGATCCACCGCCACGCACAACTTGGTCACGGACGTTCCGTTCTTGGTCTCCACGATCTCCGGATCGGCGACAAGGCGTCCGGTGATGATGACCTTATTGAGCATCTTGTTCAACCTGCTCGAGGATTTTTGCGGAGAGCTTGCAAACGGTTGGCGAGTATCGCTGTTGAATGTCTCCAGCGACAAATTCAGCCGTGAGATGGTCCACGTCGAGCTGCATCAGCCGGGCCATGTTCTCGAGCGTGTCCTTGCGCGGCATGCGCTTCAGGCCGATCCACGAGGACACGGACGGAGCATCCACGCCGAGTTCCTCGGCCAACATGCGCTGGCTCAGGCGAGCCTTGTCGAGCAACGCGTGCAAACGGGTCTTGGGTCGAAACACTAATTACTATCCTCCATCTGGCAAATGATTGCCTGAAAGAGTATATCATATAATTCAAAACCCCCCATGGAGAGGAACATGGAGGGTTTTTGGGGTGGCACCACCCCCGTTATGCAGTTGTTTGCGTCTCCAATATTCTCTCGTGTGGATTGTATCAGAAATCCAACTTGATGAAGCCACCTTTCACGCCAAGTTGCCGCAAAATTCTCTTCTTGCGGTAGAGTCCATCTCCATCTCGTTCGACGCCTACCGTTCCGCTGGGCGGGGAGGTGTTTCCTTCGATGGTATGGAAGTACATGTCGTCGATCCATCGTTCGAAGATGCCCATGTGGGCGTGTCGCCCCATGACTTCGAAGTAGAAACAGCACAAATCGCCCGGTCGGACGAGATCATGGTCTTTTTCGACGGTAGTCCAAGGAACCCAATGCCCGTTTTCGACCGCCCACGCCACGTAATCTGGCGTATAGCCTGTTCGTGGCATGCTTTCGTCGTACGTCTTCCCAAGTTTGGTGGCGGCTTGCTTCAATCGGAAGCGCACATGCGCCACGCACCAAGGATTTCCGGGAGGAAGCGGCGGTTTGCACGATGCGAGGTAGGCTTCGACCGCTTTTCCCCTGTTTTCGCCCTCTTCCACCACGCCAATGTTCTGGCGTGCGTAGTCAAGCGCCAGTGTCGCGATTGGTCGTTCCATTTTTTTCCTTGATGATGGAGTCGTAGACACGCAGGATGAAGTCGGTTGCCTCCTTGTTGCGCGTCTGGTTGTAGATCATGTACCAAATCGCCTTGCGTGCGTCGTCTTCGGGACGATTGTTGTCCTTTTGGCCACGTCGCTGGATGTATTTGATGGCGCAGAACTCGTACGGATTCAGTCCCCACGCATCGCAGACATCGATTGCGTCGTATTGATGCTTTCGATAGTGCGAATCAGTGCCCCGTGCTTCCAAATCCACCGTCCATTCTTTGGGATGCCGCGTCCTCGAAGAGATCGAGCGTATTTTGTTCGACAAATTCAACTTCGGGGAGTTTGTTTGGAACAATTTGGGCGATTCGCATGCCGGGTTCGACGTGGAAGACGTTGTCTCCGGCGTTGTAGAGGATGACTCCGACTTCTCCTTGGTAATCGGAATCGATTGTTCCGGGTGCGTTGAGGACGACGACTCCGAATTTGGCGCTGAGTCCGCTTCGGGAGCGGACTTGAATTTCATAGCCATCCGGAATGTTGACTTTGATTCCGGTTTGGAGAACTTCGATTTGTCGTGGTTTGAGCGAGACACGCTGTGTTCCTCCATATGCGATGTCGAACCCGGCTGATCCGGGCGTTGCCTTGACGAGTTTGGACGCGTTTGGTCGTGTCCGTGAGTATCCAATCGAGATCACTTGATTTCCCCTTTCTCCTCGAGCATTTCGATGATGGTTGGAATGATAGGCGTCAGCGCATCCTTGACGTGCATGGCCACTTCCCGGTGTTCCTTCTGCGTGTTCTCCGGCAGCCTGAGCCGCAGGTAGTGGATCCACGACCTGACGCTGCCGGTCATGTAGATGCGCGTTGGCGTGCACAGTGGCAGCACCATCCGTGCGGTTTCCGGCGCGAATCCATTGTCCAGCAGATACCTGTAGGTGTCCCACGCCTTGTCTATGGACTTCTGCAGCGCCCACAGGGCATGCCTTTGCTCTGCCGTGTACTCGCCGTTCGCCTCGATGCTGCCTTGCCTGTTGGTCTGCGCCTTCAGTCGTTGCTCCGGCATCATCGGCTTGTTGCGGACTTCCTCGTAGCGCTGCGAGAACTCTTGGAACGAGAAGCTCCTGTGCCTGATGATCTGCTGCGCGATGGCACGCGTGGTGTTGATTTCGATGCACACGACGGCGTGTTCGAACGGAGACCAGTGCTCGTGGTTGATCAGGTATCGGAACAATCGTTCGTACGACGGATTCTCTTGGTTCTGCGAGCTAACGCGTGCGATGTATGCAATCGTGCTTTCCGCATTGGGCGTAGCCCACACGACAGCCGCAACGGCACCATCGTTGTCAAATGCCATCCATGTTCTCCTCTATGGTGTCCATGATGGCATCCCGGATGCACTCGGTCATTCCCCACGCAAGATAAGCGTCGCAGTTGACACCCGCCTTGTATAAAACCTGACCGGTTATGGGATTCGCCTCCCTGACCACGGCAACCATGTCGATCCCGCGAGACCTGTATCGGTCGAGGATATCGTTCATCTCCTTGACCACGTCCACGAATTCCACGCCATCGTCGTCTGTCACCGTTTGGCATCGCCTTTCCGAGCAGCGATCGTGTCCTCCACGTCGTTCACAAGGTTCTCCATCTGCCACGTCAACGCCTCCAGACGAGTCACCACGGACGGCATGTAGCAAGCACGGGTGATCCCACGGATCTCGTTCAACGCAAGCGCCGCATGATCACGCCAACGAATGGCATCCTTCTCCAAAAACGGCAACGGCTTCGTAGGCATATCCTATTCCCCGATTCCTTTCTCCAACAACTCCCGCGCATGGGCAACCGCCTCGTAGGTAGCCTTCAGGTCGGCCACCCGCTTGGCCAACGCCTCGAACCGCACGCGCAGCGCAAACAACTCCCCATCAAGCTCAAGGAACCTCTGCTCCAACTGAAGCAGCTCCGTCTTCGACATCCATTCCCTCCGTGCCAACATGTTGGTACAAAAGCACGTAGGTATTCTATCATGCATTGGGTGAGCATGGTGTACTAGAGGGGATTTTCTTCTGTGGTAGAAGGTATTAATAATGGAGCGTAGGTGTCGGGGAGGGCCGTTCGAACTGGAGGGCGGGGGAGGGTTGCCATGTGGGTGGTCGTGCATGTGGCGGGGGGGAGGGAGGGGTAAGAGAGGGAGGGAGGGCATAGGGAGAGGCAAACAGGGCGGCGTAGCACGCCCTGATCTACAACTACCGATTCCCCCCGCAGGTAGACTATTCGTGCTATGGCAACGTGCGTTGGGTGATACGGTGTAGGGTTTCGGTCCTGCAATATCAAAAGAAAGGAGGAGATCCATGCGTAAATGGATTTACGACCACTGCGAACTGATCGCAGTGGTCGCCCTGTGGGCTCTGCCCACGGGGTTCGGCGCTTGGTGGTGGCTCAGTATTTGGGATCACCACCAAGCTCTGTGGGAGCGAGCTGTGCTCGCTCCCCTGCCCATCATATGGGTGGGCGGTTTGCTGTACGGATACCACAAGGTCCGCACAGCTTAAACCATCACGGTCGGGATGCGGGGTGGCAACCGCATCCCGGCCATTCGCCGAACGCTGAAAGAAAGGAGTTATCCAATGGTACTTAAAACCATTTGGGCCGTCGTGGGGGCGGCGTCCATCCTAACGGTGATGGGCGTGGTCGGGTACATCGAACAACCCGGCCACGAGTTCACCGTGGCGCATCTACTCATCCTTACGATCGGCCTTGTGGGGGGCGTGGCCGCCCTCCACGGCCTCGACAAGGAGTTCTGACCCGCCGGGGCGAGGTGCCACCCTCGCTCCGGTTCCCGTTGCGTAGCATCAACTACGCACGCAGGTACACACCCAGATGGAACTACGGCGCGATCTACACAAAGCGCGTAGGTATATGTCCTGCTATTTGGCACTGCGCGTTGCGTGTTGGGATATAGAGTGTAAGCAGACGGGCTTACACTGACGGTGAAAGGAATCACCATGGAGAAGACAATGACCGTGGTTTCTACCACGGTGGCAGAGCTGGACGAGCAGGAGCGACAAGCGCTCCTAGCGTTTTTCGTGTGGAAGCGATGGAGCTTCCCAAACGGAAGCTCCGGAAAGGAACTCGTTCTTGCCGGAAAGGACGAAAACGTGGTGTGGCGGTGCGGCCGCCCTGCAGAGCTTGACATCTGGTCCGAGAAGGACCAGATTACGAAGCGCGTGACCATCCGAAGCCGGATGGCCACGGCAAACGCGGTAGTGGACTTCGGAGTCCACTACTTTAGTGGGGACCGGGTCCCTGAGGACCTGCTCCCAATACTCTGAAGGCCGGGGGGCTTCGGCCCCCCGGCCTTCGGCCTTTGGCCGCACACTACCGACACGCAGGTACAGGTGGGATAGAACTACGACGCGAACTACATAAAGCACGCAGGTAACATATGCTCTTTTAGTGGTTGAGTGTGGCGCGTTGGGTTATAGAGTGTGAGCAGTCGGGCTCACCACGTAAAAGAAAGGAACATGTCCATGCCAATATGGGCGCAGTTCTATGGGGGAACTAACTATTCCCTCAGCGAACCAGAACAGTTTCGTTCGTTGAACGCGGTCAAGGAGGCATATGGGCCTGCCCTGCAGGGCAACGACCCATACTATCCCTGCGTGACCGAAGAGGCCGAGGTGTTGGTGTTTAGCACCAACCCGTGGGAGGATGATGACGCGTATCCCGTGCTCATCATCACTTGCGGGCCGCGTGGCGGGCTGAAGGTCGACACGCACTGACCGACCGGGGGGCTTCGGCCCCCCGGTTTCTGCTTGCAGCACGTGCAACACACGTAAGTACAGGCTAGATAGAACTACGGCGCGATCTACATAAAGCGCGTAGGTATATGCGCCTCTGTTCGGCATGGCGCGTTGCGTGTTGGGATATATGGTGTAGGGTTTCGATCCTGCAATATCCAAAGAAAGGGATTCCCAATGGAATTCACCATTGCCATGGTCGCGGGCACGGTCGCGATCGCCACTACGGTGGCACTTGTTTGGTCGGAAAACAAGCGCGCCGAGGCCGACCGCGCCCTCGGAATCGCCATCGCACGCCTCGCCGCGTGCGAGCGCGGTACAGCGGACGCGCTGGTTCGCGCCGTGAAGGCCGAGCTTAAGCTTGCCAACGCGCAAGCTCATATCGACGAGCAAGAACTCATCATCGATGAGCTCTGGAAGAAACTCCACTATTCCAAGGAATCCGCGGACCTTGGGTGGAGTTACGTTGAGGCGTTTAAGACCTTTGTCATTACCAAGTGCTTGGTCCAGCGCCCGACCAAGGGCAGAAGATGGTTCTGCCGGGTGGATCGCGTGAAGCTGAAGAGCGCCATCGTCGCTCAGCTTCGGTACGATCCCCGGTTCGAATCGTGGGAACACGAGCTCTGGGGGGAGGACATGCCCTAACCTCTCCCCCACGGCCCGGATGCGGGGTGGCAACCGCATCCGGGCCATTCGTCGAACGTTCAAATTCCCGTTGCGTAGCATCAACTACGCACGCAGGTACAGTGGATAATGGAACTACAGCGCGAACTACACAAAGCGCGTAGGTAACATGGGGTCTGTTAGGGATTGTGCATGGCACGTTGGGTTTTATAGTGTGAGCAAACGGGCTCACCACGTAAAAGAAAGGGTTTGAAATGCAGGCGATCGTTTCCTCCATGGCCACTGCCATGGTTTTCGTTCTTGCCCTGTTGGTTTGGGCATGGACGAAATCCCCGTTCACCACGGGGCTCGTCTTCACCGTGACGGGCGTCCTCGCCGGAGGGGTCGTTTGGGCTGTCTGCGAGGAAATGTCCTCGCGCAGATAGTGTCGTCGGGGGGGAGGGGAAACCCTCCCCCATTCTTTAAATGGAAGGGTTGGAAATGGTTGTCAATCAGGTTCGAGTCGAGCTCCTTCAAAAGCTTGACGCAAAGCTGCCGTCGGTTCACGCCCTGTACAAGCAGGGCAATGTCGGCCTGATGGCGCTGCTTTTCGCATCTGGATCGATCGAGAAATTCGCCACCACGCTGTACCAGTGGGGCTGGAACGACGATCGCGACCGCAATGCGGCGATCGAAGTTATCGATTATGTCCACAGGGCATGCAGCATCCCTGAGGGGGAAAGCATTGCGGAGTGGCTGTCCGGCGTAGACCACGAGGGAGCGAGAAGAGTTCTCGACGACATCAACCAGTTCCTCGACCACGTGTTCGAGGAAGACTTCCGTTGACGGATCGGGGGGCTTCGGCCCCCCGGTTCCTGCGTGACAGCACGCTACACACACGCAGGTATGGACATAGATGGAACTACGACGCGATCTACACAAAACGCGTAGGTATATCTGGTTCTGTTTGGTGTTGCTCGTGGCGTGTTGGGTTATAGAGTGTAAGCAATCGGGCTTGCATGGTGAAAAGGAAGGATCCCCTATGGGATACAAACTGACATCAAACGCTTTCTGGTGGGCACCCAACATGGTGCGCAACATCCAATGGATGATGCACACGGGCGACCAGATGTTGGCCTTGCGGATGGCATCCGCATGGGCACCCACCATGAATTGGTGGGCTGGATGCGCTCTTTTGACGGGGCGCAATGTCAACGGCTGG
>Ga0075470_10000365_pt1 | contig 15075 bp, 10 predicted proteins | sample DEB19_08_DNA_4_FD_71482 | JGI IMG/M metagenome (GOLD analysis project Ga0075470, IMG submission 71482) | Aqueous microbial communities from the Delaware River and Bay under freshwater to marine salinity gradient to study organic matter... | ecosystem: Environmental > Aquatic > Marine > Coastal ... | reverse complement strand
CTTGCCGGTGCAGGTAGCGGCAAGACGCGTGTGCTCACGCATCGTGTCGCGTGGCTCATCGAAGCAGAAGGGGTATCGGCCCACAGCGTGCTGGCCGTGACGTTCACCAACAAAGCCGCAGGCGAAATGCGTGCGCGCATCGAGGCCTTGCTCGGGATGCCGGGCGCGGCACTTTGGATCGGCACGTTTCACGGAATCGCCCATCGTCTGCTGCGCCTGCACTGGCGGGAAGCAAATCTTCCCCAGACATTCCAAATTCTCGACGGTGACGATCAACTGAGGCTGATCAAAAAAATTCTCAAAGCGCAGGCGCTCGATGAAACGCGCTGGGTCCCGCGGGACATCCAGTACTTCATCAACCAGAACAAAGACGAGGGCATGCGCCCCAAAGCGATGAAGGACGGTAACGATCCGACCCGTCGCCAGTTCATCAAGTTGTATCAAGACTATGAAGAGGCGTGTCAGCGAGCGGGTGTCGTCGACTTTGCCGAGCTATTACTACGCGCATTCGAGTTATGGCGGGACAACCCGGAGATGCTCGGCCACTACCGTCGCCGCTTCCGACACGTACTCATTGACGAGTTTCAAGATACGAACACCATCCAATACGCCTGGATGAAACTGCTCGTCGGCTCAGAGGGTGCGCCCTTCGCCGTCGGCGATGACGACCAATCGATTTATCGCTGGCGCGGCGCGAGAGTCGAAAACCTGCAGACGTTCAGACGCGATTTCCCGCAAGCACGCCTCGTCAAACTCGAGCAGAACTATCGATCGACCGGCACCATTCTCGATGCCGCAAATGCCCTCATCTCGAACAACAGCGGGCGTCTCGGAAAAAACCTCTGGACGAGCGGAACGCGCGGAGAGCCAATTAGGTTGTATGCGGCATTCAACGAGCGTGACGAAGCCGAATTCGTACTGCAACGCATCAAAGATTGGACGTCGCACGGAGGAAATCGCCGCGATATCGCCATTCTTTATCGTTCGAACGCTCAGTCTCGCGTATTCGAAGAGGTGTTTTTATCGGCTCGCATTCCGTACAAAGTCTACGGTGGGCTGCGATTCTTCGAGCGGGCGGAAATTAAAGATGCACTTGCCTATCTCAGGCTCGTTTCGAATCGTCACGATGACACGTCGTTCGAGCGCGTCGTCAACCTGCCGACCCGAGGAATCGGGGCAAAGAGTCTCGATGCCTTGCGCGAACAAGCCCGGGCGGCCGGTAGTTCCCTTTGGACTGCCGCCACCACGACGTCAGGCGCACTCGGCGCCAAAGCGAGCGCCTCCGTTCACGGCTTTCTCCAGTTAATCGATCGGCTTGCCGAGGATACGCGGGGCCTCGCGCTACACGAAATCGTTGATCAGGTTATCAATGCGAGCGGTCTCCTCGAACATCACCGTAAAGAAAAAGCGGAACGCGGCGAAGCGCGGGCCGAGAACCTGCTCGAACTGGTTTCCGCGGCCCGCGGCTTCGAGCCCGAGAGGGTCGACGGCGAAGATCTCCCGCCGCTCGAGGCGTTTCTCGCACACGCGGTGCTCGAGTCGGGCGAGGGTCAGGCCGAAGCCTGGGAAGACTGTATTCAGATGATGACGCTGCACACGGCAAAGGGGCTCGAGTTCCCGCTGGTCTTTCTCGCGGGGCTCGAAGACGGTCTTTTCCCGCATCAACGCTCGCTCAACGATCTCGACTCCCTAGAGGAGGAAAGACGTCTGGCCTATGTGGGTACGACACGAGCCATGAAGCAACTCTTTCTGACCTACGCTGAGCAACGTCGCCTTCATGGCATCGACAGCTATGGGCAGCCCTCGCGGTTCATCAAGGAAATCCCGGAAGAGTTACTCGAAGAAGTACGTCCTCGAGTTCAAGGCGGTCAGGGCTATGCTGCGGCGATCGCCCGCGCTCACCCCTCGCCTCGGTCCTCCGGCCCCTCTGCCCTGCGCAGTGAACCGGTGGCGCCGGGGCTTCGGCTGGGTGCACGGGTACGCCACGCAAAATTTGGTATGGGCGTCGTACTCAATATCGAAGGTCAGGGGCCTCACGCGCGCGTTCAGGTCAATTTCGAAGGGGCGGGCAGCAAATGGCTAATGCTGCAGTACGCCAATCTCGAACCCGCCTGAGTCGAACGCCCCTGCGAGCGGCGGCTACGGTTAAACTGCCGTCCCATCATGAGCGCCTCCACGTTTCTTCAACGACTCGATGCGGCGATGACGTCGACGCAGTCTCTGGTCTGTGTCGGTCTCGATCCTGAAGTCGAGAAATTCCCAGTCCACCTGCGGCAGCGGCCACAAGCTATTCTCGAGTTCAACCGCGCCATTATCGATGCGACCGCAGATCTCGCCTGCGCCTACAAACCGCAGATCGCGCACTACGCTGCTGTAGGTGCCGAAGATCAGTTGCTCGAGACGATTCGCTACATTCGCCACAGAGCGCCGGGAATCCAGGTCATCCTCGATTCCAAACGCGGCGATATCGGGAGCACGGCAGAGAAATATGCGCGCGAGGCTTTCGAGCGCTATGGAGCCGATGCGGTCACGATCAACCCCTACCTCGGTCGTGACTCTGCCGAACCCTTTCTCGAATATGCCGACAAGGGTGTCGTCGTGTTGTGTCGTACCTCCAACGCAGGTGCGCGTGAACTACAAGACCTCGACGTCGGTGGACGTAAGCTTTATCAGCTCGTCGCCGAGAAAGTTGCCACCGAATGGAACACTCGCGGTAATTGCCTGCTCGTCGTAGGCGCCACCTACCCCGACGAACTTGCCGATATTCGGCGGCTCACGGGAGACATGACCTTTCTGGTGCCCGGCATCGGCGCGCAGGGCGGTGATATCGAAAAAGCCGTGCGCAACGGCCGACGTGCCGACGGTCGTGGCCTCGTAATCAACTCCTCGCGGGGCATCATTTATGCCAGTCAAGGTGAGGACTTCGCGGCTGCAGCCCGACGTGCGACACTCGAGCTGCGCGATGCGGTCAACGCCGTCTCTCGCTAAATCAAGGCTCGGGAGGGGGCTCCGATGCTGCGTTTGACCCGCTACCAATGGATCGTGCTCTTCGCCGCTTGGCTCGGTTGGGGCTTCGATATCTTTGACGGGCTGTTGTTCAACTACGTCGCGCCGAATGCCATTCCGACGCTGCTCGGTCTAGAGATCGGCTCGCCGGAAGCTCGCTCAGCGACGCTCTACTGGACCGGTCTCATCACTGCCATCTTTCTCGTAGGCTGGGCCATCGGTGGCGTTCTGTTCGGGCCGATCTCCGATCGCTACGGTCGCAAACGCGTGCTGCTCATCACCATGGTGCTCTACGCTGCAGGTACCGCCTTGTGTGCCTTCGTCACCAGCATCGAGCAATTGATCGTCTGTCGCATCATCGCAAGCCTCGGTATCGGCGGCGAATGGGCTGCAGGCTGTGCGCTCGTCGCAGAAGTCGTTCCGGAAGACCAGCGCGTCGAAGCGGGTGCGGTGCTCTATACCGCCGCGCCATTCGGACTCTTTTTAGCCACGGGCGTGAATGCACTGGTTGCAGGATATTTCTTTGCGGACGTGCCCGAGGTGTCGTGGCGTTACGTGCTCGTCTTCGGCTTGCTACCCGCCGCTTTCGCTTTTTGGGTGCGCACGTTCGTCAAAGAGCCGGAGCGTTGGCAATCTGCGGCGGCGACGGCGCCCCCGCCCCGCCTGAGAGAAATTTTTACGCCTGAGATCTGGCCGCGCACTCGTAGCGCGCTGTTGGTCGCGCTCATTGCTCTGCTCACATGGTGGAGCTGTAATGCGTTCATCCCCGTCGTCGTCGCGGGGCTTGCTCAGGCTGAGGCGCTGCAACTCGGTCTCGACCGAACGGCAACGAGCATCCTGACCGAGTCTTGGAAGACGCAGGCCACCACCATCTTCAATGTAGGCGGCCTGATCGGCACTCTACTCACCATACCGCTCGCCAAACGCTTGGGTCGCAAGCCGATGTTCGTCATCTACCTCGGATGCTCGGCGATTTCGCTGCTCGCAACTTTCGGTCTCGATCTGCCGCCGCAGGTGCGTCTCTACATGTATTTCTTCATTGGTCTGACTGTGTTCGGCATCTTCGGCAGCTTTACGTTCTATCTACCCGAGCTATTCCCGACGCGGCTTCGAGCGACGGGGTCAGGCTTCACATACAACATCGGGCGTGTGGTCGCCGCAGCCGGGCCGTTCTTCGTCGGTTCGGTCGCTGCAGCCGGCGCAGGCGATCCTAAGGTGGTTCTCAATACGCTCTTCATGGTGGGAGTCGTCCCGCTGATTGGCCTGCTCGGCATGGGCTGGGTCATCGAAACGCGCGGTCAAAAAATACCGGACTGATATGGCTGACTGGATCGTCGACGTCATCATCGGCCTCATCGAGGGCCTCACGGAATTTCTGCCGATTTCGAGTACGGGACATCTCGTCATCACTCGTGCGCTGCTCGATCCCGAAGGCTCTATCGGCTTTCGCCAGCTCATCGTCGTTCAAGGCGCGGCGATTCTCGCCGTCTGCTGGGAATATCGACGTCGTCTTTGGGACATCGGCACTACGTTGATGAGCGATCGCCAATCCCGTTTGTTCGCGTTCAACCTTTTCCTCGCCTTCTTGCCCGCGGCCGTGGCGGGGCTCGCCTTCGAAGATACGATCCGAAACGTGCTGTTCGCGCCGATTCCGGTCGCCCTCGCGCTCGTCATCGGCGGGGTACTCATTCTTTGGGCAGAGCGACGAACGCACGTCGAGCGCGTGACCTCGATCGAGCAACTTCAGCCTCTCGACGCGTTCAAGGTCGGGCTTTTCCAGATGCTGGCTCTGGTTCCTGGAACCAGCCGGTCGGCTGCAACGATTTTGGGCGGTTTGCTGACGGGCCTCTCCCGCAAGACGGCGGCAGAGTTCTCGTTCTTCGTGGCGATCCCCGTGATGCTCGCCGCAACCGGCTATAAGCTGCTCGATTCGCGCGAGCCCATCACGGTGGATGAAGCGCGATCGATTTTATTGAGCAGTGTAGTGGCCTTCTTTGCAGCACTCATCGCGATTCGCTTTCTGATTCGCTACGTCAGCCAACATTCCTTCGCAATTTTCGCGTGGTACCGAATTGTTTTCGGTGGTTTTATTTTGATCAGTTGGCAGTTTGGCTGGGTGTCGTGGGGTTCCGGCTGAAATCCGGGTAAGGCCCGAGTAACAGCAACAGGAACGCGCCGGCCAAAAACATGATCGCTGCAGCAAGCAGCATCGGATCGAAGCTGCCAGTGGTATCTCTAACCCAACCATAGAGCGTCGGCGACAACGCGGCCATCAAGCCGAACGCCATGTACTGCACACCGTAGATTTGGCCGTAGCTCTTCATCCCGAAGTACCGACCGGCAAGATAGGCCACGAGGTCGGTTTCGGCTCCCGAGGCGAATCCCATCATGAACGCTGCCAACACCGCCATGGTGAACCCGAGGGGTGCGTCGCCCATTAGCATCCAGCACGAGATCGCAGGCAGACACAGAATGGGGAGCGTGACGAGCGGCGCCCAAAATCGGTCGAGCAGTAGGCCCGTGATGATGCGTCCAGCAAAGATCGACAGGCCAAAAACGCTAAGAACCGTCGCGACGCTGGTGGGATCGAACTCACGCTGCTTGAGCATGGAGGGCAAAAACACCAGTGCACCGGCGTAGGCAAGCGTGATCAGCGCGACCGAGATCCACAAAATCCAAAATCGGCCCTCGCTCATGGCTTCTTTCAGTGTTCGCCCGGGCAATGCGGAAGGATCGGTGGCTACGCCCACTCCAGCCGGTCGCTCCTCAGGGCGCGGCTCGCGAAACCAGAAAATGCCAAGAGGCCATGCGATGGCCAGCGGTAACAAAGCGAGCAGTGCGTACGCGGTGCGCCAGCCGAACTGAGTGATGAAATAGGTGGTGAGGAACGGCAAGACGATGGCAGAAATGCTGGTACCCACCAACATCAGGCCTAGCGCCAAGCCTCGCTGTTTGAAGAACCAGAGATTCACGGCGCGCGACCACGTCACCGGCGTCGAACCGATCCCGAACAGGCCGATCATCAGCCAGACGAGATAAAAGGCCCACAATTGACCCGGAACCACGGCGAATGCGGCGAAGGTGAGACCAAAGATCGCCAGAGACCCGAGCGCGACGGGTCTGACGCCATGACGATCGGCTAATCCACCAAAGACCGGGGCGAGCAAGGCCGCGAGGATGCCGTAAATGGTCACGCCGAGACTGATCTCGGTTCGACTCCAGCCAAACTCTTGTTGCAGTGGATCGATGAAAAAACCGATGGTGATGAAAGGCAATGGCGAAGCGCCACACGCCACCCCGACCATCGACGCCGTGAGCACTTTCCAGGCGCGCCCGAACTCGGAACTGGTGTTCATGGCGCCCAAGCATACCCCCTCGCCTCTGTTACGTGGGCAGCGTTGGGAGTACCCTAGCCACTCTTATGAAGATCGTGATCCTCGGCGCCGGACAAGTCGGGCGCACGGCGGCCTACCAACTCGCTCGTGAAGAGGCCAACGAAGTCACGGTCGTCGATACCAACGAAGAGCTTCTGCGCGATCTTAAAGATCGCCTCGATATCCGCACGGTCGTCGGCAACGCATCGTTTCCCTCGATTCTCGAGGCGGCCGGCGCAGAGTCTGCAGATATCCTCGTCGCGCTCACGAGCTCCGACGAAGTGAACATGATGGCCTGCGAAGTGGCCTACACCCTCTATCGCACGCCCACCAAGATCGCACGCATCCGCTCGGCCGAGTACACACGCCATCCGGAACTCTTCAGCGCCGAGGCATTGTCGGTCGACGTATGGATTAGCCCCGAACAGCTCGTGACCGATTACATCGAGCGACTCATCCGTTATCCCGGTGCGCTACAAGTACTCGACTTCGCCGACGGAAAAGTTCGCCTCGTTGGGCTTTCGGCCCGCAAGGGCGGATTACTCGTCGGTCAAGCGCTGCGTAGCCTCAAAGAACACATCCCCAACACCGAAGCGCGCGTGGTGGCAATTTATCGCAACGGTCGAAGCGTGCAGCCCGAGGGCAGCACCGTCATCGAAGATGGCGACGAGGTGTTCTTTCTCGCGGCCAAGAACGACATTCGTCAGTTCATGGCGGAGATGCGAAAGGAAGAAAAGCCCGTGCGTCGCGTGGTCATCGCAGGCGGCGGACACATCGGTTTCGCACTCGCCAAGCGCCTCGAAGAAAACAATCAAGTGAAGCTCATCGAACGCGATCCAAAACAGGCGCGTCGAATTGCAGAGCGCCTCGACAGCGCCATCGTGCTCGAAGGTAATGCTGCGGACGAGGAGCTGTTGGTCGAAGAAAACATCGACAGCTGCGACGTCTTCGTCGCGCTCACCAACTCGGAAGAAGCCAATATTCTGTCGGCGATGCTCGCCAAGCGACTGGGTGCTTCCAAGGTGATGGCGCTCATCAACAAACCGTCATATGCAGAGCTCATGCAAAGCGGCAGCATCGACGTCGCCATTTCTCCGCAGACCATCACCATCGGCTCGCTGTTGACGCACGTGCGTCGTGGCGATGTCGTGCAGGTGCACTCTCTGAGGCGTGGCGCGGCCGAAGCGCTCGAAACCATCATCCACGGTGACGATCGAAGTTCGCGAGTCGTCGGTAAACGCGTGGAAGACATCGCTTTGCCCGAGGGCGCTAAGATCGGCTGCATCGTGCGCGGTGAAGACGTCATCATGGCGCACCATGACACCGTCGTGCAGGCCGACGATCACGTCGTGCTGTTCATCACGGACCGCCGACACGTCGATCAAGTCGAGCGTCTATTCCTCGGCGAAACCGCCGGCAGGCGCTGAGCGAGACGCCCGCAGATGCTGGCCGTCGCTCACGTTCTCGGCCTGATGATGGCGTTTTTCGCCACGACGTTCATCATGCCGATGGTCTGCTCGATCATCATGCAAGATGGCATGTTCATCGACTTTGCACTTGCGGCGGGCATCAACGTAGTGCTCGGATTGCTGATCGCAGCGCTTACGAGACGTCACAAGCGCGAACTCAAGGCACGGGACGGATTCCTGCTCGTGACGCTCGCCTGGATCCTGATGTCAGCGTCGGCCTCTGTTCCGCTGCTCATCGCGTTGCCGGAACTCAGCTTCACCGACGCTTATTTTGAGGCCGTCTCAGGACTCACCACCACCGGCTCAACCGTTCTCACCGGCCTCGACCACTTGCCGCCGTCGATCAACCTCTGGCGACATGCGCTGCACTGGTTCGGTGGGATCGGCATCATCGTACTCGCGGTCGCGGTACTGCCACTCCTCGGCGTCGGCGGCATGGCGTTGTATCGCGCTGAAACGCCTGGCCCCATCAAAGATGAAAAACTCACGCCACGTATTACGGAAACTGCGAAAGCACTTTGGATCACCTATAGCGGTATCACTGTCGTCGGCATCGTTGCCTTACGACTCGCCGGGATGAACTGGCTGGATGCCATTTGCCATACTTTTTCGGTGATGGGGCTCGGTGGATTTTCCACTCGCGACAGCAGTGTCGGTTATTTCGATTCGCCCCTCATTGAGGCGGTGCTGATCGCACTGATGATCGCCGCCTCTCTCAACTTCGCGCGTCACTTCGTCGCCATCCGCAACCGATCACTTTCGCCGTACCGGCAAGACCCCGAAGTGCGCGCGGTGCTGACGATTCTCAGCGTAAGCATTCTCGGCATCGCCGCCCTTCTCTTTTTCCACGGCGTCTATCACTCCGTTCCCGAGTCGCTTCGACATGCGGCATTCGCGGTCGTGTCGGTGGCATCGACCACTGGTCTCGTCTCTCAAAACTGGGATCTATGGCCGGTATTTGCTCCCATTTGGATGCTCTTCCTCTCGTGCATCGTTTGCAGCACGGGATCGACAGGTGGCGGTATCAAGATGTTCCGAACGCTGATGCTCGTGCAGCAAGCGCGACGCGAAATGAAGCAGATCGTCCACCCCTCGGGGGTCATCCCGATTCGCGTGGGGGGTCAGGTCATTCCGGAGCGGATCGTCGCCTCCGTGCTCGCATTCATCTTTCTCTATTTTCAGACGATCGCCGTGCTCACGTTCTTGCTGCTGCTGTCGGGCATGGATCTGGTGCCCGCGTTCTCGTCGATCGTCGCCAGCGTGAACAACATGGGGCCGGGCGTCGGGCCCACAGGCCCCGCCGGTAACTATCAGTGGCTTAGCAACTTCCAGACTTGGGTCTGCACGATCGCAATGTTGCTCGGACGCCTAGAAATTTTGAGTGTGCTCGTGCTGTTCTCGTCGGCGTTCTGGCGCAAGTAAATCGCTCGTCAGTAGCGCCAGCTACGAACGTCGGCACCCGGCGGCGCGGTTTTGAGCATTCTCTCGGCGGCCCAGGGCAGCACCATCTGCGGATAGCGCAAGCGTGAATAGGCATTGGCGCGAGTGTGGTCCCCGTTCCAACAGTGCTCCGCTCGATCGCCGTAATCGATGACGGCATCCGCGGAGGGCTGCGCCGTTCGCAAAAACTCTTCGACCGCGTAAACGGCGTTATTCAAGTAGTAGTTGTCCATGTCGCCCACATAAAGGCGCAATTTGCCGCGCAGCTTCGGCCCGAGCTTGGCCCAGTCGCGACGTAGGATGTGTCCGAGGTCGTAATTTTCGCGCCAATGCGTCGCGGTGACGGGATCGATCTCGCCCGTGAGACGATCAAAGATGCGCCGCGGGTAACCATCGGGGCCCACGGGTGAAAACACGGACTCCCAGGCATCCCACTGATCGCCACTACGGCTTCGCGTGCCTAACGCGAGCTCCCAAAGATTGTTTTCTTCGATCGTGGTGTCGATGTGCCCCAACCAGTTTCGATGGGCTGGACGCGGCGTGCGCTTGAAACGATTCGGCATGACGTACGCGTTTTTGTCGTCGTAGAGGTTGATCGTCATGTAGTGACGAAAATCGATCGGGTCGGGGCAAGCGATCCAGGCGCCGTTGTACTCGTCGGGATAGAACATCTGCGTGGCCATCGCAATCCAGCCGCCGGTGCTTCCGCCGAACACGAACCGCGCCCAGCCCTGTCCGATGCCGCGAAAACGTCGCTCGATTTCGGGAATGAGCTCGTACTGAATCGCATCACCATAGGGACCGTTATTCGCGGAATTGACGCCGTAAGAATCGTCGTAGAACGGCGTCGGATGCTGAATTTCGACGAGGAGCACACGAGGAAACCCGGGCCCGATCCAGGCTTGGAAAAAATCCCAAGCGTATTGCTGCTCGATGCGGTTGTAGCCCTCGAGTTTGAAGCGCGCACTGTAGTCGGGCTCGAGGTTGGGATCGGGCGGCGTTTCGCGCCAGTTGGAGGGTGCCGAGGGGAAATGCCCGTGGTTGATGACGAGCGGATAGCGCGCATCGGGCCGTTCATTGAAGCCGAGCGGCAAAGTGACGAACGCGCCGAGATACACATCGCGACCCCAGAACTTGGACAGCCGCTCGCTGCGCACGCGCAGGTATTTGACCCAAGCCGTCTCCCGGAAAGGCTCGACAGCGGGGATCTTCTCGGTCAGCACGAGCCTCGGCAGCGGCGAAGCCGTCAGCGGGCCACGCCACCGCAGCAGAGTCGGTCTCGAGTAAAGATTACCGGGCTTCTCTCGCCACTGCTGCCCTTCCCCCCGATCGGGCGGCAACTTGAGCACCCGGCCGTCGGCAAGCCGGAAGGTGTCGTAACGATTGAGGACAGCCTGCACTCGGTAATCGCCCGGCGGCAGATTCGATAGCGCGCGTATCGGAAACCCGAAGGCGCTGTCGTCGATGCTTCGACTGGTTCCCGGCTTCCAGCTTTCGACATCGAGCCCAAAAAACGGAATCGCGCCGCCGTCCCAATTGACTAAAAATCGAGGCTCCCGGTCGGGAGACTGATCAGCGGGGGCCAGAATGAGAAGCAGACGCCCATCCTGGGGGCCGTCCTTGAGATTGGCGGGAAGCTGAATCTCAAAGGTGGCCGCCAGGGCGTTGAAGGACAGAAGTCCGATCAGGACGGCGATGACGCTTCGGATGACATGACGGGATTGGGCGCTCATGGAGTCGATCCTACGCCGAGCGCTCGGACCCCTCATCTGGGGGGATCCCCAAGCCGGCGTTATCTGAACGATTCACATAGAATCGTGCTGACCATGGGGTACGCAGAGACATTCGAAGTCATCGTCATCGGGGGCGGTCATGCCGGCACCGAGGCCGCGCTCGCCTCTGCGCGAATGGGTCGACGGACCCTGCTGCTGACCCAGAGCATCGAGACCCTGGGACAGATGAGTTGCAACCCGGCTTTCGGGGGTATCGGCAAGGGTCACCTCGTTCGTGAAATCGATGCCCTCGGGGGTGCGATGGCGCGCGCCGTCGACCGAGCCGGCATCCAGTTTCGGACCCTCAACGCGAGCAAAGGTCCGGCGGTCCGAGCGACCCGCGCACAGGCCGATCGGCTGCTCTACCGGAAGGCGATTCGGACCCTCCTCGAGAACCAACCGAACCTCTCGATCTTCCAACAAGAGGCCGCCGATCTGGTGGTCGAAAACGGACGGGTTCGGGGGGTCGTCACGGTCACCGGAATCCGCTTCGGAGCACCCGCCGTCGTGCTCACGGTCGGCACCTTTTTGGGGGGTCGAATCCACGTGGGTCTCGACCAGTATTCGGGGGGTCGTGCGGGTGATCCGCCGTCGAATGCACTCGCGGCCCGACTGCGCGAATTGCCCCTGCGAGTAGGTCGCCTCAAGACCGGTACGCCGCCCCGAATCGACGGTCGAAGCCTCGACTACAGCGTCATGGCACCCCAGTACTCGGACGACCCGCGTCCCGTGTTTTCATTCCTCGGGCGCACCAATGAACACCCGCAGCAGGTTCCTTGTTTCATCACTGCGACAAATGAGCAGACCCATAGGCTGATCCGCTCGGGCTGCGATCGCTCGCCGATGTTCACAGGAAAGATCGAAGGCGTCGGTCCGCGGTACTGTCCGTCGGTCGAAGACAAGGTCCATCGTTTCGCCGATAAGAGCTCTCACCAAGTGTTCGTCGAGCCCGAAGGGCTCTCGACTCACGAGGTCTATCCGAACGGAATTTCGACGAGCCTTCCGTACGATGTTCAGGTCGAATTCGTGCGCTCGATTCGGGGCTTCGAACGAGCCCATATCACCCGCCCCGGCTACGCCATCGAGTACGACTTTTTCGACCCCCGTGACCTCCACGGTTGGCTCGAGACCAAGGTCATCGGCGGGCTCTTCTTCGCGGGTCAGATCAACGGCACGACGGGCTACGAAGAGGCCGGTGCTCAGGGCCTGGTGGCGGGCATCAACGCCGCACGCCAAGTCCGTGACGAGGCGCCTTGGACCCCCTCCCGATCGGAGGCCTACCTGGGTGTCTTGGTGGACGATCTCATCACCCGAGGCGCCCCTGAACCCTACCGTATGTTCACGAGTCGGGCGGAGCATCGGCTGCTCCTTCGGGAGGACAACGCCGACCTCCGACTGACCGAAATGGGTCGCTCGATGGGGCTCGTCGATGACGAGCGCTGGACGTTCTTCTGTCGAAAACGGGAGGCTGCCGAGACCGAAGTTCGGCGGCTATCGACCACCCGCCTTAAGGGGGTCTCGGCCTTCGATCTGCTCCGCCGACCCGAGGTGGACTACGCCGGACTCCCCGCCCTCGCCGCTGCCGCCGGTGAAGACATCGGCACGGCCTTCGACGCGGCCGATCCGATGCCCCACCTCGCCGCCTTGGATGACCGGCTCCCCGAGGCGGTCCGTCTTCAGGTCGAGGTACGCGCCAAGTACTCCGGGTACATCGAGCGGCAGCAGGACGAAATCGAGCGGCAACGCAAAAGCGAGGAGACCCCCTTGCCCGGGGACCTCGACTACAGCACGGTCGCCGGGCTCTCGAACGAAGTTCGGCAGAGGCTGGCGGCCGCACGACCGGATACCCTCGGTCAGGCCTCGCGCTTGCCGGGCGTGACCCCCGCTGCGGTGTCCGTCCTGCTCGTGCACCTGAAACGCCGAACGGCCTAAGGGCCTCAAGGAGACCGACCATGACCGACCGCGCGCGCCCCGAGATGGTTCGTGCCGATGGCACCTACCCCGTCATCGACCTTCGACAAGAGGCCATCACGGTCGCCGTCGTGCAGACGAGAGTGAATGGGGTCGATGGCGCCAACCCGGGACCGGATCTTCGCCGTAACCTCGATTACTTCTTGGAATCGATCGATATCGCGCAAGGGTTCGGCGGCCGCTGCGATCTGCTGCTGTTCCATGAATTTCCGATCACGGGCTTCAGCAACTGGACGCGTGATCAACATTACGCACTCTCGATCGAAGTGCCGGGCCCGGAAGTCGAGGAGGTCGCCAAGAAAGCGAAGCAGTACAACTGCTACATCGTCTTCGGCACGTACGCCAAAGACCCGGTGAACTGGCCGGGGCACATTCTGCATCTGATGGTGATGTGCAAACCCGACGGCAGCGTGGTCTCGCACTGGAAGCAGCGCAACGTTCGCGGCATGTTTCCCTTCGCCGAGCAATACACCTCGGTGATCTACGACGTGTACGACCGTTTCGTCGAGATGTACGGTCTCGATGCGGTGATTCCTGTCGAGCGCACCGACATCGGCAATATCGCCATGTCGGCCGTGCAATTCGAACCCGAGCTCTTCCGCTGTATGGCCTTCAAGGGCGCTGAAATCATCTGCCGCGTCGCGACCGGCGGTTTCGAGTGGGACGACATGCGCCTCACGTCGTATCACAACAGCGTCTACACCTTGATCGCCAATAATTCTGTAGCCACTCAGGGACGAAACCCTGGTTTCTTCGAAGATGCCAATTACGGCGGGCCGGGGCGTTCTTCAATTTTTGGTCCACGCGGTGTAGTGCTCGCGAAGGCGGGGCCCTTCGAGACTCGGGAGTCGGCACGAATTCCTATTGCGGAGTTTCGATCCAAACACCGAATTCCCGATTTGCATCTGCATCTCTACCGACCGGTGCTCGACCAGTATGTCGAGCGCTACGCGCCTAACGGGTACCTCGACTATCAACCCAAAGACAAACGCGATGCCTTTCAGCATTTCGTGAAGCGAGCCAAATGGCAGCATTACTGGTGAATCAGGCGCTCGCCCGTTTACTAGCCGTGACCGGCTGGGCTGCGCTTGCAGTGCAGCTCGTGCTCAGCGTGCAGCATCAGATGCAGCTCGGGCACAGCGCGGCCTTCGGCGTGTTCATGTACACGGGTTACTACACGATCTTGACGAATCTGTTCTGCTCGATCGTCGCCACCGCATTCAGCGTTCCGCGCGCGCCCGAGTCCCGATGGGCGGCGTGGCGCGAGCCCTGGGTGGTGACTGCCGCAGCGGTTTCGATCGTGATGGTCGGGCTCATTTTTCACGTGCTGCTACGTGCGCAGTACCAGCCCACGGGTATCGCTGCGATCACGAATCTGATCCATCATTACATCGTGCCGATCGTCTTCGCCGTATTTTGGTGGAGAGCGGTGCCGCGAGGCTCACTGGTGTGGGGCGACGTATGGCGGGTGTTCGCTTATCCGGCTGCTTATCTCATCTACGTATTGATGCGCGGCGAAATCGGTAACGTTTATCCCTATTTCTTCATCGACGTTCGAAACCTGGGCTACGCGCAGGTGTTCGTTAACGTCTCTGCCATCTCGGCGTTGTTCATCGGCGCAGGATTCGCCTTCGTCGCAGCGAAACGCTGAGCCCTCAGGGGCTGAGGGTCGTTATTTTCCGATGCAGAAGCTGCCGAAGATTCGGCCGAGCAGATCATCCGCGTGAAACTCGCCAGTGATCTCTCCGAGTGCCGCTTGTGCTGCGCGCAACTCTTCGGCCACCAACTCACCGGCTCTCGAGTCTTTGAGTTGCCGGACCGCTTCTTCGGCGTGACGTTCGGCGCGCTGTAGCGCTTCGAGATGACGAGCCCGAGCGCTCACGGTTCCGACCTGACCGGCGTCGTAACCCATGCAGCGCTTCAAGTGCTCCCGGAGCGCAGCCAGCCCCGCGCCGGTCTTCGCAGAAATCGGCAGCGCGGTGTCGGCGCCAGACTCGACTCGGTGAATCTCGCCGTCTGTCGTCGTCGCATCGATTTTATTGA
>Ga0075470_10000352_pt1 | contig 15324 bp, 15 predicted proteins | sample DEB19_08_DNA_4_FD_71482 | JGI IMG/M metagenome (GOLD analysis project Ga0075470, IMG submission 71482) | Aqueous microbial communities from the Delaware River and Bay under freshwater to marine salinity gradient to study organic matter... | ecosystem: Environmental > Aquatic > Marine > Coastal ... | reverse complement strand
AGATGCTAGTTTGGTATTCATGGCATATACACAAATCTTGGCAAAAGGTAAGCTGTCAATGGAAGAACTAAGGCAGCAATTAGGTGAGAAATTCCCGCCTGCCATGGGTGTATTTGCTAAGTCTATGGGCGTGTCTGTTCCTGAAATGAATGCATTAGTAGCATCTGGTAGCGTTTTATCTCAAGATGTCTTGCCTAATGTAGCTAAAGTCCTGAATCAAGATTATGGTGCATCTGCTGCTAATCAAGCTGGAGGCTTGGTTGTAGCTCTGAATAAATTGGGTAATGTTGGTTTTGAAATTACAACAATATTTACTGACAAACTTGGTAGCACTTTAGGCTGGTTTGTTGGCACGTTTGCGGACGGTTTGGCGTTGTTCAGTAATACACTTGGCGCGTTGATACCTTTAGGACAAGCATTTGCCATTGGTTTTGCGGCAACCATAGCCATTGGACTAACTACGATTATGACTAAGGTAAAACCCTTGGTTGTGTTGTTTGGTTCGTTGCAGAACCTTCTAATGGCAACCTTTACAGCCGTTGCCACCAATATGATGCCGATGATTATCGGTGTAACTGCGGACGTGGCTGATAATTGGCTGGGTGCAGAAAAAGACCTAATCGCAAACATGATGGATGGTGTCACGAATGCAATTGTAGCCACATTTAGTACGGTTGACTCAGTGATGCGCTCGATGAGTGATGGTAACTTTAGTTTCTCGTCAGTGTTTGGTGGTTTGGTTCAAGGTGCAGAACAGGCTGGTAATATTATTGATTGGCTTAAAGGTGTATTTTCTGGATTCTTTAAGATTATTCCTCCCGGTTTTGTAGAATTACTGGCGATGGTCTTCATGTTTGAGCAGGGTACAGCACTAATGGTCATGGCCTTGGCTCCTGCATTTAAAGGGTTCATAGGTGCAGTCACAGGAATGTTTGGCGGCGCAGCTAAAGCTTTTGTGGGCGTCATGACTTCAATGAAAATCGCTGCTGAACTAATGATGACCTCTATGAGTTCTGCTATGGCTGCTAGTGAAGCGAGAATAAAAATATTTTCTGCAACCATGGGATTTTTGCGAACAGCATTAACTCATGTGGCTGTAGCTTTTGGTATTTTGATGTTCTCTAAAGGTGACTTCAGTAATCCCATGGGTGATTCGTTGTCAAAAACTACCAAGGAATTAAACAATGGACTAACTGAAATACGGGCTAATGTTCAAAAAACTGCCGATTCCTTTGATAAAGCTACAAATAGTGTCACTAAGCTAGGTGGTACGTTAGCGGATACATTACCCTCTAAAGGCATACAACTGGATATCAGAAGCTTTTGGGGCGGTGGCGACTTTAAGTGGGATGATGCAATTAAAGAGAGGAATAAACGCGATTCTGCAAGCGGCTCTCTCATGGATGCGGTGGGAGTTGGTGCTTTGGGGGCTGCTGGTGCGGGTGCGGCTTTTGCTTCTGGGATATCAGTTCTAAGTTCAATTCTAAATTCTGCTGTATCCACGGCTGCAACCATAGCCGCAAACAAGGCTCTTATAGCAGGTCCGACTGCCCCCGTTTCTATTTTTGGTAGACTTGCTATGGCGGTAACTCCATTGATTACCGCTATAATGAGTCCGCTTGGACTTATTGTCGTTTCAATAGGTGGTTTTATTGCTGCCATAGTTCTCGCTACAAAAGCTCTTGATTTGTTTGCTCCTAAACTGACAGGGAAGCAAAAGCAACTAATCGCAGATAATAAATTAGAAGGTTATTTTGACCTTGGGGAAAACGCGCGTTTAACCAATGCCCAGCAACAAATCCTAAAATATTTTGAAGACCAGAAGAAGAATATTCAGAACTTAAAAGAATTTGGTGCTAGTCAAGGTTTTACGGGTAAGCCTGGCGACTTTATGGCTGATATAAAACCATTGACAGGGGAACAGCAAAATACGTTTAATAATACCCCAGCGATATCTAAGCTTAATCAGGAAATTAAAGACAATAACAAAAGAAGACTAGCGGCCATAGCAGACAAGAAAAACAGTGGTGCTAGTCCCCAAGAAATTAAAGATTTACAAAACTCACCTGGGTTTAAAGAGCTAGAAAACAAATCTAAACAGATGAGAAATGCCGTAGCTTTAGCTGCTGCTGAATTTCAAATAGGTAATACTCCAGGAAATCAGCGAATAGATAAAGAACTTGATGAGAAAATTAAAAAGAAACAGGCAGAGGTTAATAAGAGAAGGGCGGCTGTTTCTGCATCTAGAAATCTCATGGCTGCATCTTCCACTGATGCTTTTGCATTAAGCATGGGTGACGGTTCTGACGCAGGTACAATTAAACTTGAAGATGAGCTAAAAGTTTTAGAGGCTCAGAAAAAGAATCAGCAAAAACTAATCAAAGCTTCTGTGCAACGGGCATTCAATTTTCAAGAGATAAAAAACGTTGACAAGCAGCTAATTAATGCCACTAAAAAAGGAGTGGAATTAAGCAAAGCATTACCTAGCGATAAAGTTCGCAAAGAACAAGGCGAAGTCAAGCAATTAATTCAACAACTCTACAAAAGACGGCAAGAATTAGTTGATAGTTTTGGCTCACCATTGCCTATACTTGAAAAACAACTTAAAAACCTGGAAAAATATAAAGAACAATTAACTTTAGGAGAAGTTGAAGGTATTCAAGGGGCATTAATTACTCCTGCTGTTCAAGAGACTCAGAGACAAATTGAGGAACTTAAAAAACAAATAGCAGGAGTCAAGCCATTTGACGTAAAACCAGTAGAAGAAATGCTCTACACTCAAGCGACAAACGCTGTTAAAGATGCAAACATTAAGTTTGAAAGAGCCTCTTCCGCCAATAGATCCAAGTCTAATTTAAGTCAATCTAAAGTCTATTCAAGTGCGGGAACATCACAACAAATAGCACCTGAATTAGCAAACATTCAACTTGCAGGATTAAATGATTCCCGAACTTTATTAGAGGAAAAACTTAAAACTAATCAGGCTGCTCTTGATAAGATAGCCCAGGTAATTGCAGTGGGTGGCACTAACTTAGCTGAAGCGCAATCAGAATACGATAAGTTGACTGAAGACATAATGAAAGACCGTGAATCATTAACTCAAAATGCCCTAGAGACTGCCAAAGCCCGACGTGATATGAAGCAAGCTTTGATTGACCAAACTAAGCAAGTTGCTGAATATTACAGAACCTCGGTCAGGGAAGCGCAAGGCGCAAGTATTGAGTTTGAGAAAGCTAAAAAAACACTAGAAGGTTCTCAACTGCAAAACAAATTAAGAGCCGCATTGATAGGTGCAGGCGACAATATTTACACTCAGTTTATTGAGGGAATTATTAATATCATTTCTCAAACTACTGATATGGAGAAAAAGCGATTGGATGAGAAGAAACAACAATATGATTATCAAAATAATGTAGATGACATCAAACTGCGTGCCAGTGAATTGCAACGCAGCTTGCCCGGCAAGATAGTTCCCTTTGACGAGAATAAAATTAAAGATTTTGATGAGCAGTTGAAGATAGTCCAAGGTAGCGTTATAGGCATAAACACTGATGTGCAGCAAGTCGTTACATCCTTGGGGCAAGATGCCGTATTAGCCACCAACCAACTCAATGATGCTTTCCAAGGACTGGGTACTACCGTTGCTGAGGTAGGAACTAAATTAGACACAACTTTGGATAAATTAACCTCTACCTTGGATAGCCTAAAGGTAGGAACAAATGATTTGTCTCCACAGAATGCACCTAATTGGGCTGCTGGAGCGTTAGATATATTAGGGCAAATGGACAATGCAACACCAGGCACTGCACCAACAATTCCATCAGCACCATCGCCAGCCACTAATTTCGCATCACCAGTTAAAAATACAACTATTCAAGACCTGATTAACTACAAACCTACCTTTGGGCAAAGCGTCATGGGGAGTCGCCCTAAAGGTAGGATTCACAGTAAAGTTGATTTTGATAGTCGGGCTAAAGCTGGTGCAGGTGCGGAAATCCTTGCTAGTCTGCCCGGTGTAGCCACAGGAAAGCTATGGGAAGGCAATGATGGTGCTGTGTTTGTTAACAGCGTATTACCATCAGGAACGAAAATCACCATAGAGTATGGACATTTGTCTGTTGAAAGTATCAAAAAAGCATTAGGTGGTGCGCTAGAAAAATCAGTACAAGTTCAAGCCGGACAAAAGCTAGGAAACGTACTGGGAGACCATTTGGACTTTGGAGTTAAGGCAAATGGTCGCTACATTAACCCACAAGTATTTTTGAGCAATCTCGCAAGAGGTAATTACGGCGCGATCGCTAATCAACCACCAGCAACCTCTAAGGTAAAATCAGGTGCAACCGTGCAAAATGCCAACAAAGGTGAGTCTCTGGTGAGAATTCAAAGATTGGGAGAAAAAGATGAATACGGACTTGAAAAACTACAGCTAGCTGTCATCAAACGAGGTAAACTTATTGATAGTTTTATCGTCAATTCTGGCAATCCCAGAACACAAATATTCGGCGGTGCGGGCGAAACGAAAGCAGGGTCTAAACGTCCATTTGAGTTTGGTAGTTACACGCTTGGCAAAACAGTCCCGGCTGGCAACAAAAAGAAAATGGGCAATGAATTAATACGGATTGAACCTAACTTTGAAACAGAACGAACAGCTATAGGTTTCCACATTGATAAGGATAGGCTGATTGACCCTGGATCTAGTGGTTGCATTGTTTTTGCTAACGAAGCTGAGTTTAATAAATTCAAGCAAGCACTCAAAACCAGTGGCATAAAAAACATCGTTTTTGACCAGGCGGTCGGGGCTGTAGAAGTTGCTAAAGTAATTACTGGAAAAGTTGCACAGTCATCTAATAAATCTATTCCCGGTACATCTAGAATCACTCAGGGTGGTAACGACCTTAGTGCGGAGGAATACGCAAAACTGACTCCACTAGGTAAAAAGTTGTATGAGTTACGTAGGAATCCCAATGTTTTAGCCTTAGCTAATGCTGTGGCACGGGCAGAAGGAACAGACTTTAGGAAGAACTCTGAGAATTTCGGCTACGGGATGCTGATTGGTGGCGCAAATGTTAAAGATTTCTCGACACATCCGTTTGTAGGAACTGGTAGAAAACCAACTTGGATTCCTGGCATTAATAATTCTAGTACCGCGTCTGGACGTTACCAGATGATGAACTTTAACGCATCTATCCAAGCTGCTAAGAAACAGTTTGGCAAGGATGCGATGCCTGATATGTTTAAACTGATTGATTTTCAAGGCAAAGACCAGCCCGGATTTAGTCCAGGATTACAGGATTTATACTTCATCGGTTCTTTGCTACAACGGGGCGTTTTAGATGATGTTGTAGCGGGTAAAATTGATAGCTCTGTTCTCAATAAGTTAGCCCCTCACTACGCAAGTATTGGATTAGGTAATAAACGTAGTGCGTATTCTGGGCAAGGTACGCCTCAAGGTAAGCACGACAATTTCTTGAAATTTTATCAACAAAACCTTGGAAAATTAAACCAAATTGTAATGGCAGGCGGAGCGGTTAACCCTGATAAGTTACAAGGACTAGTTACAGATGCGGCTAATCTTAATCTTGGTGCGGCAGCTACTAGGAACAGCACCAATGAGATGAACAACGAAGCGCAAAGACTGACAGATGGACTACAGCAATTGCTAGGTATTTATCGCCTTCTTAGACAAACTGAAGAGGCTGGGTTTTCTGTCCTTAGTGGCATGAAGGATTTAAACTTGGATTTTGTTAAAACAATAGCAGAGGGATTATCTCCTAGTGGGTTAAGTAGCTTAGAAAGGTTTAATATTGCTTATGGTGAACTTGTTAGATCCCTGGAGAAAAAGAGAGAATCTTTAGAAAAAACTATCCGTGATACCCAGGGAACTGTAGACAATAAGCCACTGTTAAAAGCGGCGTTTGAGTCTGCTTTACAAAAATTCCCCACAGCAGAATTAGCACTTAAAGCAATTAAGGCAAATGACAAGGTATTTGAAATTGCTGTACTTCAAAATCAGCAAGCCAAAAAAATGCTATCTGATTATGATGCAAGTATTCCCAAGATACTTGATGCTTTTAAAGGAAAGTTTGGCTTTGATGAGCAGCTTAGATTATCAGGTATTGCAATACAAAATGAAAAATCTGGAGTCGCTTTACTTCAAAAACAAATTGAGCAACGTAAACTACTACAGCAGTTAGACCCTCTTGATACTAAGTCTGCTAGAACTGCGGAATTAGAGGCAAATATAGCTTTATTAAATGCTGACCTTGATTTGAGAGAAAAATTAAACAATATCTCAAGACAGGAAAAGACTAAAGAAATTTCACCTGAAGATGCTAAAAAACAAAGAAACCTTGCTCAACAAGAAAACGCTATTACTAAAGAAAACATTCAGCTTAAACTTGAAGCTGAAAAAATTACCGAGAGAACTAACAACGCAAATAAACTATTAGAAAGGTCGCAATTTATCCAGGATTCCTTTAAGGGCGTGCTTGAGGCTAGAAGTTCTGTACTCAAAGCTTATGGGCTTGATTTCCGTGCAGAAAAGATAGATAAGCAAGTGGCAATTACTAATCAACAATTTGATTTTGCTAAAGCTAGTATTCAGTTGGATGATTTTATTAGAAAGAATGAAAAAGCCACAGGAGCAAACAAGTTAACCAATGAACAGATTAATGAACTGCGTGAAAATCTGCGGTTAACAAATGAGTACAAACTAGATGCAATTAAATTGCAATTTTCTGAGTTAGCTTCTGTCATCAAGAATACCACGAGTGGCTTCAGGAATGGATTTAAAGAGTTTTTATTAAGCACAAAAAGCTTTGGTGAATCTTTAGCCGATTTATTTAATTCCATCACTAAAAACCTCATTGATTCTTTGGCTGATATTGCATCTAAGCGAATGACTGACTCTTTGTTTGGATGGGTCGCAGGACTGTTTGGTGGCAAGGGAGCGGGGTTGGCTTCGGGCGGCTCTTTCGTTGGCGATGTGCTTCCCAATACTTCTTTTAATATGGCTTTCGCTGGTGGCATGGTGGGAGAACTGCCAACTTTTGCCAACGGCGGTATAGTCGGGGCGTTGAATAAAGAGCGATCGCTCACCGGACGAGTACCTCATGTCATTATTGCATCTGAGGGTGAGCGTGTGTTGAATCACAAAGAAACTGCTATTTGGAACAAGTTGCAAGGTGGCGTTGCCGGATTTGCTAACGGTGGCGTTGTTGGTGCTGGTGGTAATGGTGCTATTGCCTCTAGAATGGGGAACACAACGACTATTAACGTACCTGTAAGTGTGGCGGTAGGCAGTGATTCAGAGGTTGATACTCGCAGATTATCCCAGGCTGTACAGGCAATGGTATCTGATGGTATCCGTCGGGAAATGCGAGTTGGTGGCTCAATTAATCGCGGTAATCCCTACGGTAGATAGCTAAAACGACAAAACCCGTCCAAGGGGACGGGTAGGAGACAAAACCAAGAAAGGAGAGTAAGAGGAGTTATTAAAAATTCAGTATAATGATTGCTAGGTGCAATCTAATTAGATAATATATAAAGTATAGCACAAAGTGTTAATAATATAATTATTAATAATTAAAAATGGAGGAATGACTTTGAAGTGGGACGAGTTACCAAAACCTTGGACTAAAGAACAGTGCCGTCGTCGCTATGTTGAGTGTGAGGACGACATTGGCATTAGGGGATTGTCTAAAGTTTCTGGACAAGGTAAAGGAAGTATTGAACGATGGGTAAAAGCTGAATTGTGGTTAGCTCAACGCTATGAATACCGCGAGGTTTTACGGACAACAATTCAGGAAAAAACCATTGAAAAAACCTCTGATAAAATCTCTGATGAATTATCAGAAATTGTAACTGAAGGCTATACTGTGCATAAGCTGGCGAGGGATTATGCTGCAAAAATTATTGAAGCTAAGGCGAGACAATTAGTGGAAGATTTGAGATTAACTGGGGATGATAAGAAGAAAGCGTTGTCAAATCATAATGCGGCGGAAATGAATCAGTGGAGTCAAATGTTGAGACGTTCCACTGATGCCATTAATGATATGAGAGGGATTAAATATTTCGCTGATATTAATGCGGCTGCGGACAAGCTGCAAAGGGAAGGTTACGAAATACTAGACCCATCCTGATTTGTGAAATTTTCCTCAAACCATTCTAAATCTTTGCTATCCAAATCCTCTAGAAATTCCGCAAAGTTGCACAGAACTTCTGTATCTTTGCGATAAATATAGCCACAAGCAATTAACTTGCGTGACAGAGATGCCTTTAGCTCAGAACTACATCTTCCCTTGATTTTCACTGTGCGATTCTTCTTGATATTTACCATGTTTTTCCTCAAAATAAAAACCCGGACTCTTTGAAGAATCCGGGTTGTGAATTACGCGCTTCTTTCTCGGTGCTTGTCTTCCAAGCTGGGCGATGCACCTGCCCATTGTTCCGTTATGACTTCGATTTTTAGGACTCTGAGTAGTCCTGAATACCTAAAAACAAATTGCCCATCAGGGTCTTTTTCTCGCTTGTTTTGAGGGACGAGGAATGTAGCACCAGCCTTTAACCATGCTTCTTGTAGTGGGAGCGGGGCAACTGCCACTACGATGCAGTTAGAGGGTATGCTGTGACTGACTGCATCGGTTTGACCTAGTGGGGTCTCTAGGAATTTTATAGTATTGCGATCGCGGACAATACTGGAAATTGTTCCTGTAAATTGCTGGGTGATTGCACCTAAGTCTGCAATCATTTCGGGGTGGGGTTCGTGTCGGGAGAAGAAGTAGATGTTCATTGTGATTCCTTTTGTGTGGATGAGACAGGCAGGATGCCTGTGTTACTCTGGTTGTTCCCAGGCTAGAAATTCGATTTTGAATTCTAGTGTTTGGGACAGGGACTTTGAGTGAAAATCTGACGCAAGCATCAGGTTTGACTCATAGGGCTTGATGCCCTCGCACCAGCTTACGCTGATGTGAGGTGTTCCGTTCTGACAGGGGATGTCACCTGGTAGCGTTAGAGCTACAGCCTGAATTTTGTCATTCCAGGCTTCAAATTTAGTTGTAGCTTGGAAAACAACACCCTCCAGGTGTTTCCAGTCGTCGCGGTCAACTCCGAACTGGAGTGTGACGTGGTGTGGCGTTCCCAATGGGTAACGTCGGGGTGTGGACAGGGGCGTTTGTAGCACGCCCCACAATATTCCTTTCATGTGCGTTCTGGATATTTGCTTTGCAGTCGCCGCGTTTGAGGCAATCGCCTGTCTGATCATCCCTAGCAGATATGATCAAAATGACGGCAACTAGGATATAATTCACTAATCTCATCATGATTGGTGTGATAGGCGATCGCTTACTTCTTGGTCGGAGGGGCGATCGCTTTTGATTTACTTATTCCATCCCATTCTTTTTTCCAATTCCCAGCGAGCGATGATTTCCCCATCATCACCCTTAAACAGGTCACCGTCACAACACCAGGTAACTGGCGTTGTGACGGTGTACCAGTCTGCCCCTTGGGGATTTATTTCCCCAGCTACTTTGACTGTGTTTTTGTCAGAGTAACCTATGAGACTATCGCCTACCGCGTAGGCGTATTTTACTAAGCGGTAGGACATCAAGCGATACCCCACTCTTTACACCACTTCTCATACTCCTCCACGGAGCGCACTCCGTAGGGAAGAATCCATTTTAATTTTTCACTTGTGGCTTGAATTCGATCTGGGCTTTGCCCTAGCTTCTTGGCTAAGGCTAAAGCGGCTTGATAACCACTCTTTGTGTATGGGAAGAAGCAGTTATGCTCCTCCCCGTCTTCTGTCATTTGGAACAACAAGTAGCATCTTACTTGTTGTTCCTTTGTGGCATAGAATTTTTCTTGATGCCATTTAAGCGGACGCTCCAGTGCTTTGTTCATGCTTTTCTAGTGGGGTGTAACGGCTTCCCACTACTACCAGGTGGTAGTTTCATCCGGTTGCCAACCGGACTCGTCAGGTGGGCTACAACAAGTTTGCCTTTAGTCTAAGACTAAAGAATACATCAATCCTGCCTTCTGATTTTCCGTGAGTTCAGTCTCTAAAAGAGAGACTTTGACTCCCATTTGAAATAATCCTATTAAAGTTAAAGGGTCTATCGTTGCGGCTATCACGTGATCACCCTGAGTAAGGGTGATCTCGTGGCATTCATCGTCGGCGATGATAACATCGGCAACGATACCGAGTTGTGTATTTAATTCTTGGGATAAAAAAGAATAAATAGTCATAGATTTCCAGTGGGTATGTAACGGCTTCCCACGACATTCAAGGGAGTGTTTCGTCCGGTAGCCAGCCGGACTCATCAGGTGGGCTACGTTTGCCTTTAGTCCAATGAGACTAAAGAATATATCAACTCCGCTTTTTTATTTTCCGTTTGTTTTTCCGGAGGTAACTTCCTCACTTCAGTCTCTAAAAGGGAAACTTTAACTCCCATTTTTGACAGCAAGATTAGAGTTACGCCACTCATGTGAGCGGCTATTACGTGATCACCCTGAGTAAGGGTGATGAGTTGGCTTTCTACGAGGTCTTTATCCCCGTAACTGTGGTGGAATTCCTCCACCAAGAGTTGTTCCTCGAATTCGAGGCTGAACTCGAATGTATTCCCGTACTCTTTCGAGTACGTAACATCGGCAACGATACCGAGTTGTGTATTTAATTCCTGGGATAAAAAAGAGTAAATAGTCATAGATTTCCAGTGGGGTGTAACGGCTTCCCACGACACTCAATGGAGTGTTTCGTCCGGTCGCCAGCCGGACTCATCAGGTGGGCTAGGCTACGGTTTGTAGCCATTTCTCAAAAGATTTGATAGGCCGCTTGTTGGACTGTTGAACCTTTTTATAGGCTTCATAGCCTTCCTCTTTTGCCCTCTCTTGGGCAGATTTCCGACTTCTCTCTTCAATGAGAGAATTTATTCGAGCCATGACGACTCCTCTGTCAGAGCCGAGGTTGCTGCTGGTCTTCACTCGACCAGCCATGCCCTTGGTGCGGTCGTCACAGTCCTCCCACACTATCCCTAGTGTGGTATCCCAGCAATAGCTAAATACGTAGTCATCACCGATCCAGAAGCGATTTAGGTTTTTTTCGTATATTTCTTTCCGAATCCACTCTGGTTCGGGTATTTCCAATTTAGCGGCTTCTTCTGCCGCAATTTTCGCTAACTCGTCCTGTTCCCAGCGAACACGGACTTTTTCGATAGAAGCTACCAAGTCTGCAAACGTGATTTTCTCGCGCTGGCAGTATTCGTACACATTGTTTTGCACCTTGGCAAGAATTTCTTGCTCAGTGGCAATACGAATATTCTCTTTTTTCTCTGTAACCCAAATAGCAGTTCCGTCTGCGTGGGCATATTCCCATACAGTGTAACAGATGGTATCCACAGTTGTGTTACCAGCAAAACCGAGACCCTGGTCGTATGCGACCTTGTTTTTGCTTTTGCCTGTTGATGCAAAAGCTTCGCCCCAATACTCTCTGTTTAATCCGTGACAGTATGGCTCAACTGCTCTTTCAAAAGAGCAATTGAACATGGCGCATGGCGCGCCATGTTGTTGATACTTATACCAATCATTCAAGGAACTTAACGCCGCCTGAATTTCTTGTAGCAAAGTATCAACTTTTGCGGTTGTTTCTTGGGGCAAAACCCAAGAAACACATTCATACAATCTGTCAGAATCGTCATCAATTTCTCCGTAAATGGCGATTTCCAGTTTATACCAGTCCAGGTTTTCTGGATTAACAGATGTCACAATAACATCTACTAGCCCAGAATTATCTAAAGTTCCGTTTAATTCTTCAGCTAACTTTTTCTGTATCTCAATATGTAACTCGCTAACATTAATCTTGAACATTGCCTTTGTCTCCAGTTTAATATCAATCTTTAAAATCTCATCCATCCATTTCTGGATGTTTTGGCGACCACCTACACGGGTGATTAAATTGATTAAAGTTTGTTGTCTTTTTTGCAAATTTTTTATCAACTTAACCGAGGTGTGAGTGGTGTTGCCTCGTCTCCTATGTTTAAACTGTATCCCAGTTTTTAGGGATTGTCAACCCCTTTTCTGAAATTTTTTCTAAACCACTTCAAGTCCTTACCGTCTAACGCTTCCAGGAATTTAGCAAAGCTTGGCAGTGCTTCTGATCCCTTGGGGTAGACATAGCCACAAGCTATGAGCTTTTTAGACAGACTTTCCTTTAAATCCTGTCTACACCTGATTTCTACTTGTGTGTCGTGATGTTTTTCCATAAGATATCCCAATCTGTACGCCAGAATCATATCATTCTTTTGGCGGCATCACACACGCCTGGGATGTTGCCTGACTGGCGATTAATCTTTTGATTATCTTCCCTGATGGACATTTCGCACATTCATCCATCTCGCCAGGCAATGGGCAATTACATTTTAAAGAATAGGTATTGTGAGGTCTTCTACCTGATTCAGAGATATCCTCTTCTTCCCAGGCATGGATATCTATTAGTTTTAAGCTGGCTAATTCTCTTAAATATAATCGAATTGTAGCTGGTTTTTTATTTAAGAAATCCTCATCTTTGGCTATGTCTTCTGCTGTGCATCTACCGCGACTAAATAGAATATCTAATATTAATAAATAAGTGTAGTTACGATTCGCCATGATGTTATTCTCCTAAGAAAAAATTAATACCCTCTTTATTGAAATTGGTTTTAAAGGTGCGACTTTTAAGGAAGTTTTGTACATCCTTGAATCTCACCATCATTTGACGAGATTTGTATTTATAAGTTGGTAATTGCCCGCTCTTGTACCAATAAGAAGAAGTAGACGAACTAACACCTAGTATCTTGGCAAGTTTACGCAGTGATATATTATCGTATTGACAAGCAAAAGAAATGTTGTGAGTTATGCAGTAATTTTTCACTGCTATTTCTGTTCTGTAAAAGCCGTGTTTATTCAATACCTGTACTATTTTAGTAGGTGGTATAAACCCGGCATTTTCTTCTACTATCTCTATTTCTTTTGTTGTCCAGTTCTTATTACCTTTCTGCTTAGACATTACACTAATGGTAATACGATTTCCTCTGGTTGATTTTGGTATTTTCCCTGGCGAGATTCATAGTTGACGGCGCATTCTTCACCTTGGAAAAATAATAATTGTGCTATGCCTTCATTGGCGTAAACCCGGCAATCAGCACTTGATGAATTTGATATTTCTATTGTTAAATGCCCAATCCATGAAGCCTCGACTGGTGTTAGATTCGCTATCAAACCAGCGCGGGCATAGGTTGATTTTCCTATGCAAATAGCTGTTAAGTTTGGAGGCATTTGTAATTTTTCAATAGCTACTCCTAGTCCATAGGAATGTGCAGGAATAATAAAAAAATCGCCCCATTTATCTTGCTGTAATTCTACCGATTCAAGGTTCTGGGAATTGAAGTTTTTGGGATTAACAATTGTTCCAGGAATATGTCTAAATATCTTAAATTCCTTGCTACTTAATCTGATGTCGTAGCCATAGGAGCTAAGTCCATAACTGATAGCTTTTCTGATTTGACTGGACATTTGCTCATGCCCACAGATGCTGACTTCTCTGATTAATTGCACCTGAAATGGTGTAATCATGCCTTCAATGGCATATTGCATAATTTGGGAGTCGTTTAATATCATGGGTCTAAATAAATAGTTGCTTGACAATTGACATACAGGCGTAGTAATCGTTACCTAAATATTCCCGTCGTGCTTTGTCTACATAGTAAAATCCGCTACTTGATTTTTCAATTTTGCCATTATGTTTACCGCCAAATCCGTCAAGCAATGACTGGAGTTTTTGTGTCGGGCTGTACATTTGAGATGCTGATATAGATACGCCGATAATTTTATCATTATATTGATTGCATTAAAAAGCCGCTACACAACTTAGTATGTGTAGCGGCTTTTGATTGTTCTTATTTATCCGTCAGTGGTCAAGCGGACTACTAATGAAAGATTCAAATCCGTAGCTATAGATAATGTCGTTGATACCGCAAGGAGCGTCGTTGGCATCAGGATCGAAACTGAGCTCATAAGCCCACCAGTTGGCGTTGTCGTGCCAACTCCAACTGAATCCGTCCTCCACCCATCGTAGGTTCTCATCGAGAGAAACCTCGGACGGGCTAAACAAGCTAATGAATTGATAAGTCTGCATATTTTTTTAGTTTAATAACGGCACTAAGCACTAATTTAGGATTAGCACTTAGTGCCGATTGAATTAGTAGGGAGGATACAAGTCATCCTCATAACTACTGACATCACGGGGTTTGCCCTTTGGGCTGTACCCGTCGTCCTCTAATGCGGGAGAACCTTCGCCTATTCGTGGTCGCCAGTCTTTGACGGACTCGCGACCGACTTTAATCATTTCTGACAATTCTGATCCATTACGGATCAGTTGCCCTGCACTGGCAGCTTTGTAGCTGTTGACTACTGCCACCAGTGCGGTATTGGGCTTTACGCCCCGCTCGTCCGCCTCAATGTGAGGCTCGTAAATGCAGTGGGCATGGAATAATTCGCCCATGTTTTTGTAGTGCTGTTTACGCATCAATGCATAAGCACCTTCCATGTCAAAACAAAACCCACTACGGTCTGTGGTTTTTGTTTTGTACTGCAACCAGCCCGACATAAACGACGCTCCGCTTGCGCCGTTGAGAGATATCAACAAGGGTGTAGGATGTACTGGAGAATCGTTTTCTCCCAGTACATAGCACCATGCGTAGGAGCATGGCTTGTACAAATGTTTGTTACCCCAATAATCTACCTGGCGGGTCTCCCCGATTATCTTCCCTGTCTCACGGGATTTTGCATAGCGCGGTGTTTGCGCTATGATTACGATTTTTGGCTGAAGAGCCATATACATCTCTTCCGTGTCACCAGATGCAAACTCATGCAACACGGGTTTCCAGCCTGGAGGTGCGTCAAAACCAGATGCTTCGGCATTAGCCTTGGTAATGGCAAACCCGAAGTCTGCCATCCCATGCTTGTTCCATCGGGGGTTGATTATTTGGCAGAACGGCTGACGCTCTGCCTGTTGTGGGGAAAATTCCCCACTTTCAAAATCCATCATGTCTGTGTCTATTACTGTCATCGTTTTACCTGTTTTACCTGTGTTTTGCGTTGTGTACGCGCGGATTTGACAAGGCATCGCACCCAGCCCTTGCGCTAAACCGTGGTGGCGTATTCTCGCTTGGTTAAGCTAACCAAACTCTTGGCAACTGGTCGCCAATCATTTGCAAAGGTTTCCCCATCCAGTGTCCATCCCCATCGGTCGTCTAGCCAGATGTATCCGGCTAAAGTCCCGTTGAACCTCAC
>Ga0075470_10000350_pt1 | contig 15429 bp, 20 predicted proteins | sample DEB19_08_DNA_4_FD_71482 | JGI IMG/M metagenome (GOLD analysis project Ga0075470, IMG submission 71482) | Aqueous microbial communities from the Delaware River and Bay under freshwater to marine salinity gradient to study organic matter... | ecosystem: Environmental > Aquatic > Marine > Coastal ... | reverse complement strand
GCCGTGATCGTCGTTCCGGCCGAAGGGATCGGCGGGCCGTCGTTCGATCGGAACGTGATATTGTGGATTTGCCCAAGAAAGTTTCGCATAGAGTTTCGTTGCGTCTCATTGATCGAGCCGGGGTTGAGCACCTTGGCGGCAAACGTCACGGTTTCCCCGGAGACGACGCCGCGCCCGGTCCCGTCGTTGTCGATCGCGGTCCTGAGGTATCGGTTGTCCGACGAGAACCCGTTGACCGGGCAGTAGAAGCCCGTCGCATCGATGAGAATGGCGGTTGGCATCAGGCTGCAACCTCCTGGTCGAGAACGTGTACCTCATAATAGACCCTGAGCCCGGCCGTGCCGAAGCCGATTGAGCCGACGAATTCGAGATAGATGTTGGTCCGATCCCATGAACGCTTCACGAAGATCGGTTCGTCTGCGTTGGTCAGGAACGCCACCGACCCGGCCCACGGCACATTCGGCGTTGCCGTCGCCGAGCGCCCCAGCCAGCCGATCGTCATCGGGTGCCACGGCTGGCCATGCGCCCCGATCGTGAACTGCGTTGATCCCGCATAAGTCAGGATCGCGCTGCCCCGGAACTCCCGCACCGAGCCCAGCACCGGACGCGCCGAGTGGAATACGACCCGAGACGGGTCAACGTCGGGATCGTCGAACACGTCGTTGGCCGACGCGCCGTTGCCCGGCACGTAGATCGCTGCCTTCCCTGTCGCGTCCGCTCTAAACCGGAATGCCATGCTGCCTCAGAAGTCGATTTGAAACGACTTGTTGTCGAGATCGATGATGAATTTGCTATCCGCCGATCGCAGCAAGCCCGCCGTGACCGTGCCGAGGTTCGCCGTGATCGCCGAAAGCGACGCGGCCGAGATCGCAACCGCCCGGATCGTGCCGTCGACGATGACGTTGCCGTTGATGCCGACCGTCGAGACCCCGTTCACCGTCCCGATGCCGAACACACTCACGGGGTTGACGGTATTGGTCGGATGCGCGACCAGGAACCGATCTGCGACCACCGTGAACTGCGTGCCTTCGTTGTTCCCAGAGAGATCGATCAGGCCGGTGACGTGATTGTTGCGGTTGAGCGAGACCGTGAAGCGGCCCGACAGGCCGTCGACCGACTCGACGAGTTGATTGACGGTGTATTCCTGCCCACCGATCGCCGTCCGCACCGTAAGAAGCTGCGTTGCGAGCGCTTCCGTCAGTGTCGAGCGGGTCGTGCGCTCCTCATCGATCGCCGACTCCGTCTGTCCGACGCGGGCGAGGATGCTGATCAACTGTTGCGCGAACGCTTCGTCACCGTCCGCCCGCACCGTGCGCTCTTCAGCGACCGCCGCCTCAGCGTCTCCGATGCGCGCGAGCATCAACTCAAGCTGCGTGGCGAACGCATAGCCCTCATCCAACCGCGTCTGCTGCTCAACGCGGATCGAAGCGGTATTCCCGAGCCCCAGCAGACCGTCCCGAATGATCGTTTTCGCCGTGCGCGATGAGGCCGCGATCGCATCGTCCAGGCTTTCCTGCATCGTGTCGAAAAGCGCCTGCAGATCCGTCTGCAGAGACCGGATGAACGCCACCTGCGTCGTCAGCGTCTCGCCGTCGAGCGAGTCGAGCAGGTCGATCACTTCCTGGAGACGCGCGTTGATCTCATCAATTGCAGCCTGCAGCCGGGCGAGCTCGCTCGCATTGCTGGTTTCGGTCGCGAGCGCTTCATTGGTCGTGCGTCGAAGCTGGTCGACGAGATCGCGGCCCCAGGCGTAAAGATCCTGCTGAGACTGGCCGCGCGGCTGGGGAAGGTTAGCGATCGCCACCGGCTCCCCCGTCGTGCTCGATGCCCACCGCTTCCGTCCACGTGACGCCGCCCGCAATGTTGACGGTCCATGACACCCAACGGGCTTCAATGCGGGTCAGGCATGCGCCATACGCATTCATGGGCGCGCCCGTCAGGCTCGCCGCCGCCGTCCCGGTCGGGATGTGCTCGGTGGGATAGGATGCCGCCTCGCATTGCACGGACGACACGAGAATGCCGCTGGTGCTGTCGCCCGAATACGTCGGAGAGTTGGTCGCCTCATCGTACAGCTGCAGGATCGCATTCGATGTCGTAGACGACGTTGCCGCCGCCGTGATCCAAATCAGATACCAGCTGCTCCCGAGGTGACGGATACCCGATCCGCTCACGCCCGACGTTGCATCGATCACGCCCAAGGTGAGATCGAAATTCGCGGTCGGCGCGGAACTGAAGGCTGTTGCCGAAAGCTGCAGCCGCGCCCCGCGTCCAGCGCCTTTGACGATCGCGCTCAGCGTGTACGTCGTGCCAGAAACGAATGTGGGGGTTTGTCGCGCGAAGTGGGTATTTGTAGCGGTACCGTCGTCGATCAGAGACGTGCCGTTCGTGCCCCCGAGATGATCCGCCACGCCTCCGGCCGTCGTCGAACGCACCTCGAACCAATCCGCGCCCGTCAGATCGTCCGCGTAGGTGAGCATGTTTGTCCGGGTCGCGCCGACCGTCGCTTGTGCCCGCCCGAGGTTGTGCCGACGATAATTCAGCGTCACCGCCACACCCTTGGCCGTATCGACGAGCGGGACCGTGCGGCTGAGCCACGTGTTGCGACCAGGTCCGATCTCGGTTTCCGACGTGGCAATCGATGCCGGCCGGTTGTCCCCGGTGTAGAGGCTGAGATATCCGCCCGTGTCCACCGCCGCCCATTGCTTGCGGCTTTCGCGCATGAGCGGGCTATCGAGCGACGCGGATATGCTGTCGATATTGGCCGATCCGAACAAGGCAATCAGGGCCGCGCTATCGTCGAGCGACGTGCCCTCGCGGCCCATTTCCCAGGCCATCATCAGCGCTTCGTCGTCCCAGGACCACCGATTGTCCGCATAGGACCATATAAGCTGCTCATTCGGGGTTGACGAACCGTTGGCGGGATAGGCGATGATCACGGCCCGCTTTGACAGATCGAGCGAAGCGGAAATCCGGTGCCGGTAGGAGTAATTCAGCCTGTCCAGAAAAAATTTGTTGACCTTGCCTTCGCCGACGTTCTGGCTCCGGAGCCCGTCGAACAGGAAAAACCCCTCCTCGCTCACATAGAACGTGTGCGGGCCGAACGGGATGACGCCGTGCGGGCTCATGGCGCCGCGTTGGGTTTCGACCTCATCCTTCTGAAACACCGTCGAGCCGCCCGTGTAGACAATGCGGCTGATCATGCGTTCCTGAAAGATCGCTCCGGCCTCTCCACCCCTGATCTTGACGAACCCGCCGCCCGCCGCCGGCATCTCGGTTTCGCCAGACTGCCGCGCTGTGTCCGGCGTCCACCATGTGCAATCGTTAAAGGCGCTCCACCGAAGCGTCCGGCCGAAGCCCACGAGCACATGCGGCCCGACGCGGCCGATGGCGTCCACCGTGCGCGGGGCATAGGTCTCCTGTCCCGCGACCTGTCCGGCGTCGGGCACATCGGTGAACGTCGCGTCCTCGCCCCACCGGAACTTCTGCAGCGGCACGCCACGCGCACCCGCGAGGATATTGTCGCCGAACTGCTCGAAGCTCCACACCCACTCGGCATCGGCCGTCGCATAGCCGGCGCTCCGGGACAGATCGGCCGGCACCCGGTTGGCCAGGCGATAGATGGCCCGCGCCTCGGCTAGAAACAGATGCTGCTGCGCCGCACCGCCAAGCCCCGTGTAGCACGAGAACGCCCCAATCACGGTTCCCGACGTGACGCGGGCGTTGTCGTCATAGCGCGCCAGCGCGGGCTTGGCCGTGTACCGGCCGCCCTTGCTGATCACGCCCTTCGCCGTCAGAAGCCCCGCGCCCGTCTTCGGCGCGTCCGGCGTCCATTCGCCGAACTCGACCCGTTGCATTCGAGCGAATGGGCGTTCTTCAGCCACGCGGGTTCACCATCGCTGCCATGGGCGTGGGCTTGATCGTCGGCGAGCCGTCCTGCCGCGTCTGGACGTTGACCGGTGCCAGCGGCGATTGCCGGTGATTGTCCATGGCCGCCTTCAGGTCCGCCAAAGCGGCCTGCTCCATGATCTGGGCGCGCTGATACAGGTCTTGATTGCCGAGCACGTCGAGCGCGATGATCGCCTTCGCGCGGGATCGGATCAGAACCTCGCCATCCGTCATCCACGCATTCGTGTCGCTGCCCGCCGAGAGGGGAGCCAGCTTCTTGACGCCCGTCAAATAGATGTTGAACACGCCGTTTGGGATCGGCCCCAGGCGGATGCTGGCGCCCTCCCGAGCGTAAAACCGCGGCGTGCCGTTTGCGACTGTCGTCGAATAAAAGTTATCCAGCCACAGATACGACGTACCGGCCAGCCGATTAGCCGCGCCGCTGGTTCGGTTGATCACGCTATCTATCGTGAGTAGATCCTCGCCCGACGTGATCGAGCCACCCGCCGCCGTTTTCAGGTTCGTGGGCAGCGTGTAGGTCTCTGTCCCGGATACAGTATCGATCCGAAAATGCCCCCGGTTGAACGTGAACGGCTGCGACTGATACGTCTTGATTGCAGACTGGATCGCGTCCGTGATTTGGTCCAAGAGATCGTACCACGTGGTCTCGTTGGCGATGCGGTCCCGCATGGTTGCAAGCGTTGTCATCAATACCCCCAGGGTCGAATGCGACGCGGCAGAACGTCGGTTGATTTTCTCCGCAGTGCGATGAGCGCATCGCGCTCGGCGATCGCCGCTGCACTCATCAACTCCGTGTCACGCAGAACGTCCCGAGCCAGCAGCCGAACGGCTGTTGCCCGCGTCAACGCCTCGCCGGCCACCATCCATGCGTTCGTGTCGCTGGATGCAGTGAGGGTCGATAGCTTCTTGGTCCCGTGGATGTAAATCGAGTAGACCGCATCCGGGATCGGCCCGAGCCGAAGCTGATCGCCAACCCGCGCGAACGCGGTCGGCTGCCCCGTCGTGGTCGTCGAGTTGAGGATTTCCAACTCATCGGGATCGACTGCACGCATGGGCGATCCGGTGTTGTTGTTCCGGACCACGGCGTTGTCGATCTCGATCAGGTCTTCGCCCGTCGCAAGGGCGGCCCCGGCTGGCGTCAGCAGAGCGGTCGGGAGCGTGTAGAACTCCTGAGCGGCTACCGTATCCAGGCGGAACCGTGCCTCGTTGAAGGCGAAGCGCTCGGCCTCGTGAAACTCGATTGCCGAGCGTATCGCGTCGTCGAAATGTTCGAGCAGGTCATACCGCCCGATCTCATTGGCGAGACGCGCCCGCAATGTTCCGAGTGTGCTCACTGCGGGCGCCTCCCGTTAGGCGTAGCGGGTCGGATCGAGGACATACTCGATCATGACCGAGGCGGCACCCGTCGTCGCAGCCGTGCCCGTCTGCGTGTAAGCGACCAGGATTTCCGTCGCCGACGTGAGCTTGGCTGCCTTGCCGGTGTAGCGGGTGAGACCGAGCGCGGTCTCATCCACGTCACCAGCCGCCAAATAGGCGTCGTCGTCCGACGCGTGTCCGACCTTGAGCACGTTGGTCGTCGCCGCGTTAAACACGGTCGTCACGAGCACCGTGACGGCCACAATGATCGCTCCGGCCGGCACGGCTCCCGCCGAGACGCCAGCCGTAATGCCGGTCGTGTCAAACGAGATGTCCTTTCGGAGCACGTGGGGCACCCAGGAGTGCGGCCCTTCAGTAGCGCTTGCTGCCATTGTCAGATCACTCCTTTATCAGCTCGCCGCAGCGGCGTAGGTCGAAACGACAACCGTGCCGAAATCGACAGAGTTGTACACGGTCTTCTTCATGCCGAAGATGCAGCCCGCCTCGACGCCGAGCTTGTTCTTGTAGTCGAACAGCTCTTCGTTCCAGTCGAACTGACCGGGGCCGAACTCCTTGCCGAACCCCATGCCCACGGCCTGCGCGCCGCACAACACCGCACGCCGCACGCTGGTCTGCGCCGCGCCCGAGGTCGAGTGAACCCCCTGCGTGACACGTGTGGCCTCGTGCAGAATGACGTTGTTGTACATGCCGAGAGCACCCGTGAAGAGCGGGTTCTTCGAGGCGTTGCCGCCGCTCATTGCCGCCTTCTGGATGTCCACGTACTGACCGGTCGAGGTATTGGTGCGCAGCGACGTCACCTGATAGGGATGCAGGAACATCACGTAATGCGGCTCACCGCCGATCATGATCGGACGGATGAGAGGCGTCGCGACCTTCGCCTTCTCCACCGCTTTGTCGATCAGATCGAGGGTGAAAACCTTCGTGCTGTCAGCCTGCACCGCCTGATCGGTCGAAAGCGCACCCGCCCGCAGAATGCGAGTGGAACTCGGCGCGACGATCGCGTTGTTGCCGGCGTACCGGGCGTCGGTCTGCACCGTGTAGCCGCAGATGTGGTTGAAGAACGTCGCATCGATGCGATCGCTCCACCAATCCTTGAGGCCGCTCATCGCTTCCTCGCGGACGCTCCACGGGATACGCTGCTCGCTCATCTTGCCGGCCGAGCGAACGGCGTGGCGAAGCTGATTGATCACGATATCGTCGGTGTAGGTGCTCAGCTCCTCTTCGTTGCCTTCCAACGTCGAGTCACCAACCACACCATCGCCGGCCAGCTGCATGCGCAGCGTCAGTCGAACGCGATCGCCGGCGCTCTTCTGGGTATCCGCCTTGATCTGGATCAGGGACGAATTATCGGTGCCCATGAACTTTTGCGCGTAGGTCTGCTTCAGCGCTTCACGGGCGAGACGCTTTGACCATAGCTTGACGGTCTCAGCGTCATTCAAACCATATGCGGTGTCTGCCACGGCGTGGCACTCCTTTTTGAGGTTGCTCCTTTCAGGTTTCGCCCTTGCCGACGGGCCGCCGTGGCGCGCATGCGCTGCGCGGTGCGATGCGGGATTACCGGCTCCCGCTGGCCGAAAACGCTTTTACGAACGCTCAAATCAACGCTAGTTCAGAACGCCGGCCGCGCGCATCTTCTGCAGGATGCTCTCGGCTTTATCGGGATCGGTCGTGTACATATTCGCCAGCTCGCCGATCGTCGGCCAAGCGCCGTCAGCCGGCGTGCCGCCCGATCCCGTGCTTAGCGAACTTGCAGCCTGCTGACCAGCCCGAATTGTCTCGATCCGAGACGGCGCCGCCGGTCTCTGAGCCACCGGCTGTGGTGCCGGCTGGGCAACCGGTGCCGCTGCTCGTGGCGCATATCCCCTCTGGCGCGCGATATTATAGGCCAACTCCGCCGGGCTCATGCCCGTCTGAGCCGCGTGCACGGCGATATTCATTGCGTCTCTCTCGACAAGAGCCTGTCGGAACTCTGCCGCCGTGCGAAACCCGTTCTGAATGGCCAGATCTTCCACCTTCGGATGCCCATCCGGGAACATGGCCGCATACTCCTGCTGCCGATGCTCGCGCAGAAACGTCACCGCGTTGGTATAATCCGGCGTTTGAGCCGCAAACTCCCGTTCCGCCCGCGTGACGTAGTTCATCAGCTCTTCTTGCTGGCGTCGGGCTTCGATCGCCTGCTTCTGCGCTTGTGTCTCTTTCTCCAAGCGGGCCGCCTGCTCGGCGATCGTCTCCACCTGCTTGCGCACGGGGTCGAGATAGGGATCGGCATCCGGCTGATTGCGCGTCTGTCCCTCTGCAAGAGTGCGCAGAAACTCACTCATGCGCTTGGCCTCGGCCTCGGCCGCTGCCTGGCGCTCGCGCAGCTGCCGCGCCTCAAGACGCGCCTCACCCAACGCCGCCTGCAGATTCTTGTGCCGCTTGTCCAATTCCTCATAGGGGAGCGGCTGCGGCTTCTCTGGTGCCTTCTCGGCGGGCTTCTCGGCTTCCGTCTTGGCCGCTTCGGCTGGCTTCTCGTTCTGAGCGGGCGCGTCGCTCAACTCCCGCGCCATTTCGGCATACTTCGCCGCATCCGGGTCCGGTGCCGGCTGCGTCGGGGCCTTCTCGATCACTGCTGCGTCAGACATTCACAACTCCCTGCGGCTTCCGGGCCGCTCCGATGCCGGGATGCGCTCCCGGCCAGCGTCACGCCGCGTTCTGCGGCGATCCCATGATCCGTCCAGCCGCCTCGATCGGGCGGATGTTGCTTTCCATCTCCTCGCGGCGAGCCTTGGCCGCCGTCAGAGCCGCGTTTGCCTGCTTGCCGGCCACGTCCGCCTGAGCGCCAGCCATCGCCAGCTGCTGTTGAGCCTGCGCCATCGGGTCGGGAGGCGCCGGTTCATTGATCGACTTCGCGATCTGGGCCGACAGAGACGACGGCAGCGGACTGTATTCGATCATCTGAGCCAGCACCTGCGGCGCGATCGGCATCTCTTTGAGGATCGGCATCATCTGAACCAGCATGCCCCAGACGGCTTCCTTCTGGTTCTGGCTCATGGGCGCTTCGTCTACGACGATGTCATACTTGACGACCCCCGGCTGACGCACGAGCGGCCGGTATTCGATGCCGCGATCGCCATTGATGCGGATCAGGCGGCCGTCGCTCATGTACCTCACGATGTAGTCGAGCAGCACACGGCCCTGCATCTTGCGATAGCGCCGAAGGCTATCGAAGAACGTGGCCAAGATCGCATAGCCCGAGCGCTTGCGCTGGGCCTCAAGCACGCCGGCCTGCTCCCGCTGCACGAGCCCGAGCATTTCCAAATTAATGCCGGAAACCTGCGGCAAGCTCTCAACCGCAAACTCCAGAATGGATTGGATGCCCTGCGGCAGCGGCGGAGCGGTTCGTTCCTTAATTCGGTTGCCCGCAATCGCGCCCGGCTGCAGCTCGATCATGCTATCCGGCCGCGCCCAATCGTCCTGCGCCTTCCGCGCGTTGACGAACGCATTTTGCTCGTAAAACAGCCCGCCCTTGCTGTTGGTGTTGATGATGTGGAGCAACTGCGAAAGCTGCTTGTTGGCCCACATCTGCGGGTCCACCATGGCCTTGACGACGCCGTACCACGTGTTGCGGTTGCGATCGCGCTTGCCCGTGATGCAGGTGAACGTGAACGCGCCGCAATCTAGCTTCTTCGTCGGCTCCACGAGCACCGAGCCCGCATAGATCGCCTGCTTGTAGACACGGCGCTTGCCCTTGACAGCAGGAGGCGGCACAAACCCCTGCGTCAAGTAAAGCTCGGCCATCTGCTCAACCTGCTCAGCCGTCAGATCGGTAATCTGTCCCGACTGCGGGTCTTGCACCGCATAGGCGGGCTCCATGTCCCACCATTGCATCTGGATGACGCGAATAGGCCGGGTTGCAGCCGATGACGGGTTGCCGTCCGTCGCCCGGTACTGATCGCCGGCAATGTTGTTGTGCAGATCCGAGCCGGTTTCGATCGCCTTGTCCTGCTGGCCGCGCACTTCGTCGATCTTGCTCGGCCACTTCGATTTGAACTCATCCGGGTCATAGTCGCGCATGCGATACACATAGCGCGCATCCACGAGATTCCGCTTCTTGGCCGTTGGGTCCCAGCCCATTTCGAGCGGGTCAATCCGGTGCACGAGAACGTCGCCCTCGGCGCTGGTTTCATAGCTCAGCGTCGTCTCGGTCCAGCCCATACCGGAGATGATCGTGTCAGAAAACGCGTCGCTTTCCTCGTCCTCCGCGTCGCAGTTGTCGCGCACCCAATCGGCCGCCGCGCCAAGCATCTCGCTGGCCTTGGCGTCGCCGATCTCGCGCGGATAATACTGCACGGCCTGCCGATTAAGCACCTCGGCGCCCATCACCGCAGACACCATCGGATCGACGCGGTTGAACGTGATCGGAACGCGCATTTCTTCCATCATGGCCGCGCGATCGTCCGCCGACCATTGGTCGCCGCTCGTGAACTCGTACCACCGCTTGGCGTCGGCGCGCCATCCGCTCTGATGCTGATCCGCGCGGCGCTGCCACTCATTGAGCCGCTTGACCAAGGCTTCCGCATCGCGCGGCGTGTCGACGCTGTCGTCTGCTGTGTCGCTCATGCCGCCCACGCTGATTTAGGCGCTCGGCGCCGCTGATATCGATCCGGATTGTCGGGAATGCTTTCGGGAACGTGGCCGCATGCGCCCGTCATGTACGCATCGGCGCAGTGCGATGCCCAATCATGGTGGGGCTCGCTCAGATACGTGCCGCGCTTGTCGTCCCATTTCTTGCGATAGTTGTCGAGACACTGGATACCGCGCGCGCAGCGAACCTCGTCGAACCAGCTCGCGGCGAGCAGCCGACGCGCGGCTTCGATCGCCTGTTGCTTGTCGGGGATGCGCGGCACCACGCGGAACGTCAGCCCTAGCCCACGGGCCACATCGACCGTCGATTGAGCGCCGGGCATAACCCAATGCGAGTTGTCGAGATCGTGCGGGCCGTAGTGCGTCCCGTATATCCAACCATGCTCGGTCGCGCGGTCGCGGATGACGCGGGCATAGTGATCGACGCCCTCGCCCGTGTTTTCATAGTAATCGATAAAGTGGAACATACCGCCGTGTGTCTGGTAAAACCACACTGCCGTGCTGTCATCCTTGCCGATGTCCCAACACGTGTGCACCGGCCGCGTCGGGTCGATCGCGATCTTGCCGATGCGGCCCTGCTCACGGGCCTTGAGCATCTGGGTCTGGAAATAGGCGCCCTGCACAGACGCGTTGAACGCCTCCGGCAGAACGGACGGATATTCCCTCATCATGTCGTCAGGCCCGATCGCCTGGCGCTTGATGACGTACCACGCGCGCTGCTCTGGCGAGAGCGCGACCTGGTGCTTGACTTCCAGGTCTCGGAAGTAGTCGTCCATCTCGCGCGGGATCGTCACCAACGCGGGATCGTCCACATAATCGGGGTGTGCGTGCCACGGTGAGAAGTGCAACTTGAATTGCTGCAGGGAAAGTTGCCGCCCGAGCTTCGCCACGCGCTCGGCATCGCTCACCAGATCGTAGAAATCGCCGCCCGCGCCTTCGGCCGTGCTCTCGACGAATATCATCTGTCCGCGATGCACCGTACCGAAGGCACCCGTCCTGATCTCTCGCGCCTTCTCGGGGTGCTTCACGCTGATCTTGCCGAACTCAGACACGTGCAATATCTGCAGCGTGCCGCCGCGGTGGCTCGTGCCGACGCTCACAGATGATCCGTTCTTCCACTGCAACTCAAAGGCGTTTTCCTTCGTGAGCGGATTAGCCTCGCGCACAAGCTGGGGCAGCCCATCGTAGGCGTATTTGATCTTCGCGAGCTTGTCCTTGGCGTCGTCAATCGTCAGGTCGACGATGCCGGCCGCCGTTGACGGACGGAACGTGCACGTGTCCGCGATAAACAGCGCAATGAATGTGCTGAACCCCAGCTGCCGCGCCTTGGGGATGACGTTGAGGGTGTGCATCTCATCCCATAGCCGGCGCTGGGCGGCATTCGGCACAAACGACACGGCGTTGCCGGCCGCGTCGCGGATGCGATAGAGGGTGCAGAGCCGCCACCACCGATCGGTGTATAGCTTCGCAACCTGTTCTCGGGCCGCGTCAAGCGCCATCGCCACTCGCCTTTGGGAACACCGACACAACGCCGGCCTTGGCCATCACCTCGCCCCAGCCGTCGCCTGCCGTCATGACGTGCTCGGCTTTGTCGCCCCACACGCGCGGATTGCGGCGCCCTGCCGTCCATTTCGCGGCGTCAATCACCACCTTTGCAATTTCCGCCGTCACGGGCTGCCCGTCGTCCTGCCGTAGTGTCCCGCGCGCCAACTGCTGTGCAATTTGTGGCACTCGCTCGGCGAATGCGTGTGCGGATGCTTCGCGCGCGCGCGTGTACAACTGACCAAAGTCCGCGTGTCTATGCGCCCATCTCAAAATCGTTCGCTCACGCGGCATATCGGGGAGCGCTTCGATCTCTGCCAGCGTGAGGCCTTCGACCACGAGATCGCAGATGCGCTCGCCCATCTCTGGCGTGTAGGTCGATTGATGTCCGCCCTTATCCTTAGGCGTGTCGTCACTCATGCGGTCCTCACAGTACGGCGGTTACTCCACGAGCATCGCAGGCGCGCCGGTACAGATCGGCGAAGCGGACTCGAATGTCGATCTGAGGCAGGGACGGGCGATCGGAGCCAGACCAGCCAATCATGAGCGCGAAAATGGGCACGAGCGTTGACACGAGCGCCATAAATGCGGCGATCGCAATCTGTGTCCAGGTCTGCGCGTCCGCGGATGGTTCAAGCGTTCCCCATGCTACCTGAGCGATAAAATCGGTTTGCGCCACAACTTTCGAGTGCTTGTACTCTGTTTTCGCGCCGGCTTCTCGGGCTTTGTCCACGAGACGCTGTGTCGCCTCAATGCGGCCCGTCAGGTCGTCCCGCTTCTCGGCGGTTGCGATGCGGGCAACCAACGCGGCGCGCTGATCCATGAGTGCCTTGCACTTGACCTTGCAACCACCGCGTGCGGTCTCAAGCTCGATGGCTTTGTCCATCGCGGGCAGCTCGCCTTTGAGGCCGTCAGCGGTAACGGTCGCTGCCCATGCGTTGGCGGCCGTCAGCTCGGCCAGTTGGTCACGCCAGAGCTTGAGGTTGGCTCGGTGGTCCGTGATCGTGTCCTGCGCTTCCGCGTGAACGGCATTCTTGATGTGGGTATCCTTGCTCTCAACCGTGCGGACGCCGACCGTATAGGCCAGGTGCGTACCGTACTCGGCGACCGCGAAAAACGCGCCGGCCGCGATGCACAGCGCGCCGAATGCTTTGCCGCCGTGGCGCATCTCGTGGCGTCCGTAGGTGAGCGCGATTGGAGCGAGCAGTGTCACGAGCACAAGCGCCAGAGCGTGTCCGCCGCTCATGGACGAGCCAAATGCATACGACATCCAACACGATGCCACGATGCCGACGAGGCCTAGGGTGCGGGCCAGTGCGGGGATTTCGGCGGGAGAGCTGGCGTGAATCCAGCCAGTAATAGCGCGCATGACGCCTCCGATAGGGGTGAGACGCTGGCACTAGATGACGCGGGAGTGATGCCGACAAATTACACTGTGGCGGGGGTGTGGTCAACTCGGCCTGTCCAGACGAAACGTCGCCCGTAACGATTTCCCTGGGCGGTCGTCCGCCGCGCCAGCAAAGCCGCCTGCGCGAGCCCATTGAGTAATCGCGTCCACGACCTCATCAATATTGAGCGTCACCAGCACGCTGTCACTTTGCACCTGTACATGCATTGACAGGTGCCCCAAAATTACGTCGCGAAGGTCTTCCCTGCCTGTCATTTCACATGTCCTCGACCATCCAAACCGTCATATCGTTCTCCTCTGCACCTCCCTAGGTGTTGCAACGGGGTCAATGCGCATGCTTCGACCCTCCCTAGTCACGATTCCGAGACCACGTGGTTGACGCTCGGCTCATGGCGCGCTCTGAATGTGGCTGTGACGCCATCCGGGCACACAATAGCTATCTCAAACGGATTTTCGCCGCGCTCCCACCCATCATGACGGGTGTAATCAAGTTCGCAGGCCAATTGCGCGGCTTCATTTCGATTGCTTGGCTGCTTCAGCCCTGGAAACCACCGCGCGTCCTCCTCAGTCTCGCCCAGGTCCGGGAAATAGTAGCGCCACAACATGCTGTCCTCCATCCCCTCACTCCCCCTTCTTCAGTCCCTCTCGAACGCTCTTGCGTACTCGGCTTGTCGCTCCAGATAGGCGTCGGCCTTAGCCTTCGCGACGTATCCTTCGCCGCCGTACTCCCCGCCGCAGAGCGGGCATGGCTTTTCGCCGTAGTTGACACACACGCACAGGTCTCCGCCGCAGTGACAATTGACAACCTGTTGCCCGTAGCAGAGTGGGCAACGCACGTGCCCCTTGGGAACGTGCAGATCGTCATCATAGAAATCGTCGTGCATCCCCCTCACTCCCCTGCCCGATGCTGTTCGCGGATCTTGACGGCCGCATTCCGGAGCCCCTGGCAAGCGCCCTGCGCCGCTCCAAGCACAGCGCCAACCGTGTACCCGAGCGCGTAAGCTATGCCGGCGATGATCTCTCGCATGGTCTCTGCCCTCCTAGCTGCACTAGCTACACCTGTTGCATCTCTGTCGCTGATCCGGCCACGATGGCACGGGAGCGACGGACGCTGATTTCCCACCGCTTCGGCGGGCCACTGGCCGGTATGCTCTCAACCGAGACGATAGCCCCGCCGTTGCTGTCGACAACGTATCCTCTCAAATGCTGCTCAGCGTAGAGGACGGCCGCTCCTGACGGTGTTTTGGCCGCGTACACGGCGCCGTGATACTCGCCGAGGCTTTTGACCTCATACCCGTTTACACGGGCGGTCCAGCATCGCCAGAGAGGGACGGCGGTCTCAAGCATTGGGGTTCCGATCCTCCACAAGGCGCGCCCCCTTTTTCCAATCCACGCAATCGTCGGCCACGATTGATCCAGTAGTCCAATCAACCACATGCCACCAATCGTCGGGTTCATCTTGCATGTCTCGTCCTGCCGCGATGGCGGTTTCCGGCGAGCCATAAAACCCGACGAAATCATTCCAACCGCCTTTAGGATAATAGTTCCGTCCTGCAAACAGCGCGTATTGCTTTATTTCTGGCGTTGCATCAGCCATTGGTTTTCTCCTCCGCTGAGATGCGAGGTTGCCAGAGCTTGCCCTCGGGGCCGCATTCCCCGCATTTTGAGCGCATCGCCTCAGCGATCCAGAACACTTTGAACGGCGTTGCTACGCACAGTCGGGCGGCGCGAGCTTGATAAAAAGACTTGCAGTCCTCGCACCTGCGCTCTGCCTTCGGCGCCTCCCAATCGGGCTCAAGCATTGGGGGGTTCCTCCGGCTGAAGATTGCAATTGGACTTCGGTTGCCGGGGTTCCCAGAATTTCCCATCAGGGCCACATCGATCCGACCAATCAAACGCCCGCTCTGCCCAGCAACGCGATACAAATCCGTCCGAGGGATCGCTTGCTGCCATGCGTCGTACGCAGTCATTGTTGGTGCGTATGGTGCCATCCAAGCAAAATTCCGCATTGAGCAAAGACAGTTCCGCATTCGGCCGCCATTGCATATGCTTGCACGTCTGACAGCAGCGGACGATGCCGCGCGGAAATTCCATTTTCTCATTCCTCGGCTTACGCATAGCCGCTCACCGGGTCGCGCGCCGCTACCTCCTGGATCATCTCTGCACTGCGCTCGTCGATCGACGCCAGCAAGTGCTCTCTCAAACCATCCGCCGCCCAAATGCCAGACCCGCCGCCGATCCCGACATAATCAATGAGGGACCGCGCGGCTAACATCGCTGCCACCACTTCCACAAAAACGCTCTTTCTCTCAATGCCTCGCAGCGCCACAATTGACACCATGGCCCGTCGCACGTCTCGTTCATCCTCGCTGCTCAATTTCGGCTTGCTGCCCTTAGCCATTGGCTTCTCCCTCCCTCCAGTCTCGCGCAAGCGCGCCGCGTATAAGGCCGGCGACGTATGCCGACCGCTCGCGTGCGGGCACCGCAACGCGTAGACGCTCCGCCACTTCTGGCGGGAGCGATATTGCGATCTCGATGTATTTCTCGGCCGGCAATTTGGGCGGACGGCC
>Ga0075470_10000348_pt1 | contig 15444 bp, 17 predicted proteins | sample DEB19_08_DNA_4_FD_71482 | JGI IMG/M metagenome (GOLD analysis project Ga0075470, IMG submission 71482) | Aqueous microbial communities from the Delaware River and Bay under freshwater to marine salinity gradient to study organic matter... | ecosystem: Environmental > Aquatic > Marine > Coastal ... | reverse complement strand
TTAGGGCTTGCGGGTACTACCTACGTTGCGGCCTCTGCCGAGAATATCAATGCGCTTAGATACGCGATGACCACTGCCGGAACGCCCGCGCAGAACATTTCTTCGACGGTTGATTCCTTGATTCGGGTTATCAACCGAAATAATACGAATACCGCTATCTATGCCTCTCTTCTTTCAGGCCCTAGCGATTTGCCGGGGCAAATTCTTTTAGAAGAGCGCACTATCGGCACTTCGGGCTTTAATGCGACCTCAACCCTACATGGAAGCGCCTTCAATCCGGTATTGCCTACGTCGGGTAATGCGGTCGCTTCAAGTAATGACGACTTTCAGCACGTTCTAATGCTCGCAAAAACCGGGCAAGCTGAGGCCGTCCCGCTCGGAAACACCCGAAGAGTGGGCTCTGCAAATAACCCGATTTATCGAGTGAAAAAGCTTCGAAACACCTGCTTTATCTTCAAGAAGCAGGAAGGAATCTTTCGAATGACGGGCACTGACCCGTCTAACTTCGAAGTAGAGTTATTCGATTCATCGGCACGGCTTATCGCCCCTGATTCGGTCGCGGTCGTGAATAACGAAATCTGGGCTTTGTGTGACCAAGGTGTCACAACGATAACGGAAACCGGCGTCAGCGTGGTTAGCCGTCCGATTGAGGATTTGATTTTAGACACCTTCGGTACTGCGCTCTCTCAGGTCGCCCAATACTCTTGGGGTGAGGGCTACGAGACAGACCGAAAGTTTATTCTAGGCACCGTAGATTCAGCAGACGACACGACACCGACCGTCGTATTCGTATTCGACGTGTTCACTAGGGCGTGGAGCAAGTGGGATAAGCAGTGGAATATCGCTTTCGTCAATCCGACCGACGATAGGATGTACGCCGCAAACGCCGAGAACCAATACACCGAGGTAGAACGCAAATCCAAGAACTACACCGACTACGTGGACTACGCGGTTTTATCGACGATCAACTCCTATTCGGGAAAGCGCGTTGAGCTAAGCACTACGACCAATATCGAAGTGGGCGACGTGCTCTTTCAAAGCCCGACTAAGTATTCCGTTATCTCTGCGGTAGACGCTAACGGCGTGAACGTCGAGAACACGGTCTCTTGGGCAAGTGGTGCCGCGACCTCAGCCTACAAGGCATACGAATCAATCGTAGAGTACGCCCCTATCTCGTGCCAGAACCCCGGCATGATGAAACAGTTTCCCGAGATTTCTTTCTTGTTTAAGCAGGCGAGATTTAGCGATGCGGACGCCAAGTTTGCGACCGACATCTCTCAAGGTTTTGAGGCGGTCCCGGTAGTGGGCCAGACGTTGGGGCTATGGGGATTATTCCCGTGGGGAGAAGCGCCGTGGGGCGGAAGAACTACCACTATCCCGAAGCGAACCTACATCCCGCTTGAAAAGCAGCGTGGCACTTATCTGCGCGTCCAGTTCGTTTTGAAGCAGGGCTACTCATTCTTTAAGCTCTTAGGACTTTCGCTTCCCTTTAGGGGGACCGGAAGCCAGGTAACGAGTAAATAATGGGCAGAATCAAATCCAAAACCCAGCTGACGTTAGAGCAGTTTCCAGACCAAAAGGATTGGATTGGAAAGCTCTTCTACGTCCTAAATGCGTTCATCACCGACGTCATTGCGCAGGTGAACGGGAACCTGGTTTTTGATGAGAATATTACCGGCGTAGAGCGAGAAGTGAGCTTCGAATACGTGAGCGATACGGTCTCTCTGCCTCTTGTTTTTGCTTGGGGGCTGTCAAAGCCACCGAAAGCGCTTTACGTGGTCTACGCCTATGAGAGCACACCCCTCACGACGGGGGCACCGGTAGCGCTAGCGGCTTCTTGGTTCTATACTGCGGATGCTAAAATATCTGTCAGTGGGTTAGTGCGGCTTGGGGTTTCAGGGGCCACCGCTCTCACGGCGGGCCAGACTTATTTTATTAGATTTCGGGTAACTCCATAGGGGGAATTCATGGCTTATGACGCTTTCCAAGACTTTGCTGAGAAAGATAAAGACAAAGAACAGTCTAATCAGCAAAACGGCGTTCAAATTGGAACGGGTTCTCCGGTTATTCAAAGCCCCGGCGCTGGCCAAGGCGGCGGTGAAGCGGGTCAGCCGCAGCAAACGAAAAGCGGTTCCTACACAAATCTTCAATCCTATTTAAACGCCAATAAAGAACAGGGCTCTAAGTTTGGCCAGGATGTCGCAGGTAGGGTGGACACGCAGATTCAAGGAGCTCAAAAACAGGTCCAAAACTTCGGCAATGCCTTCACTAATGAGGTCGCTAAAAACACCGTCAACCCGAATGAGGCTCTCTATAAGCAGGTTCAAGCAGACCCGACGAAAGTCGCGGGCGCGGACTATGCTAAACTTAGAGACGCTAGGTACATGGGACCTAAGACTGCGAGCGACCTAACCGGTGAATACCAAAAGACACAGGCCGCACTCGACAAAGCATCGCAGGGAGCGCAGGCCACGGGCACCGAAAGCGGACGAAAAGCGTTCCTTGAAGAGCAGTACGGAACCCCCGCAGGAAACGCAGGTTACACCGCAGGACAGAAAAAACTCGATAACTTCCTTATCCAGTCTGCGCCGGATTCTCGGCAAGCCCTAGAGGCGCTTAAAGGCAAAGCAGACGCCGCACGACAGGGCTACGATGAGTTATCGAAGCGCCTTGAGGGTGTTGCTACTCAAGGGCAGCAGACCACTCAAGAGGCTCAACTCAAAGCAAGGCAGGCTCTCGGATTAGACGATACCGGGATGTTCACGAAAGATTCAGCGTACAATAAAATGCTGGGCGCGATTGAGAAGAGGGCGAGCGACGCCAACACCTACAAGACAAGTGACTACAACGCCCTTCTTAAAGCAATTCAAGACCGAAGCCTGTCACCCGACCAAATCAGTCGCTTAGGTATCGGCGGAAATCTCTACGGTGTAGACGCTACTCAATATTTAAAGGGCGCGGGCCAAGTGGATAAGAGCCAGGCCGCAACGCAGGCAGAGTACAATAGACTTAAGGCGCTCTCCGAACTTGCGGGGCGAAAGGATGAAACAGGTCTCGATGCGACTAAAGTCGGAACAGGTGACCTCTACGGCAGAAGCGCTTTCGACACTAAAGGTGCCAACACCGCGATTCAAGGACAGCAGAGCGCTCTTGATAGGTCGTTAAATAGCTACGGCTCTTCGTGGGATAACCCGGCTGTAGCAAACGCCCTGGCGAGCATCGACATTCATCGCCCGCCACACGGCTCTTCTTTTGATTCGCTAAACGGCGCACTCGACTCTTTAAATCAGTGGGCTGCCGCAAATGGCTCTTGGTCTAACGGGAATGCGAGACTTCAAGGCAAGCCGATGAATCAGGTGAGGGCGGTCTACGCTGCTCTCGTCGCTGAAAGAGATAGGCTCATGAACCGATACGGGGCTAACGACCTTGCCGGGAAGAACTACCAGGCGCCGGGCGGCGGGAAATCAGCACCGGTAACCCCTGCGCCACCCGATTTCTTCGCGGGCGCTCCGGGCGTCCCGGTAGGTATTCCTGAGAAGCCGTCACCTGGTGGTATCTTGAGCATGGCAGAGATTCTTCAAAACGGCGGGACCGTAGCTGACTATCAAAACCAATTTAACCCAGGAAAGATGGGGCTTCGATGAAACTAACTCAAACTCAGAGAAATTGGGTCTTCAATATCCTCGCAATCGGCGGGACGATTCTCTCTTTCATCTTCCCTGAATGGGCTAAGGGCCCAGACGGTGTGCAGCTAGCCATTTGGCCTGCGCTTATCGCAGCAGGTGCCGCGATTGGTTCGGCACTTATCGGAAAGGCGAAGGGCGATTCAGATAGAGACGCCGCGAATAAAGCAATTCAAGCAGCGGTTGATGAACTAACCGGCGTCGGTATTCCGCCTGTTCAGGCGCAGGAACTAGCTCTTAAGCTCTATGAATCTCAAGGCGAGGTAACCCCTGAGATTGAGCACGCAGCGGCTATCTCTTCAAGCGACTTCGATAATATCAAGCAGTCACCTCAGTACAAGGAAGCCTCACTAAGGGCCCTAGACCAACTAAGGCAGACCGGCGAATCGGGCGGGATGAATCTCACCGACCGTGCGAACCTAGAGCAAGTGCTTTCGGATGTGGGTGCGACCGATAGAGGCCGAAGAGAAGCGATTCTCTCTCGCATGGCCTCTCGTGGGCAACTAGGAAGCGGTCTTGAATTGACGGCCCAACTACAGAACGCGCAGGACGCAAGCCAAACCTCTCACATGGCGGGGCTTAGGTCCGCAGCCGATGCTTCTCAGCGGGCACTTGATGCGATTCGACAGGGCGGCGAGCTAGGTATGAGCCTAGGAAATCAGGAGTGGGGTCAGCAAGCGCAGGCAGCAAGCGCCCGAGACGCGATTGCCAAGTTTAACGCCGAGGCGGCTAACGCGGCTGAAGCGAGAAATGTGGCCAGACGGCAGGATACGCAAAATCTGAATCTACAAAACAAGCAGAATCTCGCGAATCAGAACGTAGACCTGCAAAACAAGCAGCAGATTTACAATAAAGAGCTACTGCAAAAAGAGTTTGATAACAAAATGAGAAAAGCTCAGGCCGTTGCGAACGCCTACGGGAACCAAAGTCAGCAATCAACTGAGAACGCGGACCGTACCGGCTCTATGTGGGCTGGGATTGGCTCTGCCGGGGCGCAGTTGGGCGGGGCTCTACAGAATTATCAGGGCATGCTCAATCAAAACGAGCAGAACGCCCTAGACAGAGATGCGTACCTTAAGATGAGGAGATAGTTATGGCCTTTAAGCCCTTTTACCCTTCTGAATACGAAGATGAGGACACTTATTCCACTGGCATGGACTTCATGCCTTCGGCGGGTAGTGAATCGCCTGATAAAGACCGGCTTATTAAAGACTACCTCATGCGTTCGGCTGAGCAACGAGCCCTTGATGCGAAGAGGTTAGCGAATGCGGAGCAGCAGTCAGCTGACGCAGCACTCACTAACTCAATCACCGACGCCGCTTCTCGTGCGGCCTACGCGATTGCGGGCGTGCCCCAATACACGCCGCCCTCGACTAAGGCAGTAGACACTGAGGCCCCACTTCGACGAGTGGAAAGGCAGCAGGCTTTAGGAAACGTCCAAGAGCGCACCATTAAAGACTACATCTTGGGCAAGTACCGCGCTGACCAGGCGGACGAATACAAGAAGCAGCAGGATGAACGCTTTAATAAGCAGCTAGGGCTTCAGCAGGCGACGTTAGATGCGACGATTGCCAATAGAGACACCCAGCAGCGGCAGCACGCTGAGCAGATGTCTCAAAAGGATAAGCAATTCGAAAAAGAGTTAGAGCTTAAAAGGCGCGAAGAAAGCAGAAAAGAAAAAGAGACCCAATCCAAGGTTGATAAGGTTGACGACAAGCTGACCGAAGCACAAAAAGCGGCCGATAAAGAGTTTGGGCAAGCCTACATAAAATGGAACGCGGGCGACCGGGCTACTGCCGTCAAAAACATCACCCAATTGGAGAGCGCCCTCACGGAGCTTGAGGGTTTAAAAGGGAAAGAGAATATTTCGGGTAGGGCTTTCGGTGTGGTTCCCGTACCAGAATTTGCAAGGTCTACTACCGCCCTAAGAATTAAAGATAAGGTATTGGGACCTGCGATTTTAAGTCTCAAAGCTATTATGGGCGGGCAATTCACCGAGAACGACCGAAAAGAGTTTGAAAAGAAGGCGTGGAATAATGACCTTCCGGTTGAAGATAATATCGAGAAGGTGAAACTCGCTATTAACGATATCAAAAACAGGTTCGCCGCCCATGATGCCATGGCCTCGGAGTATGAGAATAAAGGCACGCTCCGCGAATTCAAAAGCCCGAAGGGATTCGAGGGTGGCACCAAGGCCGCGCCTAAATCATCCGGCAGAAAAACCCTTCCGCCTGGTACTATCGTGAATAAGAACGGCCAAAAATATCGCGTGCTGAGTGATGGATATTCAGTGGAGCCACTATGAACCTAGACGACTTAGGCGAAGATATTCAGGTTGAAGAGCCTAGGGCGCAAAAGCGTCAAGCTAAGGCTATGACCCTAGATGACCTAGGCGACTTCGAAACGACTGAGCCTGTGAGAGAGGCTGCGGCTAACCCCGTTAGAGAGATAAACCCACTTAAGGGCGGTGGGTCTCTTCAAGAGCGTCGTCGTGCATTCCTAGAGAACCCGGACGCCTATCTCTCTGACTATCAACCGACCGACGTTCCTTCGACGCAGGAGTTGATGAAACAAAACTTTAAACCCTCAACCGGTTTAACCTTCACTCAAAACCTCACGGCACCTCTTTCTTTTGGCGACGAGATGATGGGTGCAATGGAAGCGATAAAGAAATCTCCTGAGGCCCTAGAAATTGCAAAAACCAAGGGTATTAAAGAGGCTCTCAAATTCGTGAGAGACACCTATCGAACTACTCAGCGGGAAGCAGACGACGCCTTTGCGATGTCCAATCAGGCAAACCCCAAGTCTGCGATTGCCGGAACCGTAGGTCAGGTCGCTATCGGTGCGGGCCTTGGCGCTTTCGGTGCGGCCGGTAAAGGGATGACGGCTCTAGATAAGGCGACCTCTGCCTCAAGACTTGGCGCTCTTTACGGGCTTGGCTCTACTAAAGCGGATTTGCTTTCTGGTAAAGGCGAGGAGTACGGAAAGGCCCTGAAAGACGTTTCGACTTCCGCTCTCACCGCAGGGGCGCTTGCTCCAGTGCCTGGTAAATACATTCTAGGTGGCGGCGCAGGGCTTTACGCCGCGAAAGACGATTTAGAGAAGGGGAACTATCTCACTGCCGGAACCAAAGTCGCAGGCGGATTAGGCGCGGCCTATCTCGCAGGAAAGCTCTCTAACAACCTAGTGAACTATCTCAAGTCCCGCTCTTCGCCCGAGATGATTCAGACCTTAGAAGCAAATACCGCAGCCGTTCCGGGCGCAGATACGAGCAAAAGAGAAGCTGACCTCGCCTCTCGCATCTTTCAGAATAAACCACGACCCGATTCAGACGAAGTGGTGGCCGCGATAAAAGATGTCGCCCCCGACATGAAAAAGATTCCGGGCTATCTTCTCTCTAAGAAGGGTTCGATGCAGGAGAAGCTTGCCGGGAAGCTATTAAAAGAGCCAACGCTCGGCGGACACTACACGCGAAAAGAATTGGAACCTATCTACAACGGCCTTGAGAAATTCGGTCGTGATGTCGCCGATAAAACCAGTGAGCAAACGAGATTCCAGGCTGGTGGCGATGTTAAAAAGGGGATTACCGACACGTTCGCCGCGATGATTCGCCCTGCCGAAGAGAAGTACGACGCGATTGAGAAGACCTTCGCGGAAACTCCGCTCGACTACTTAGCGTTGCGACGCGGGTTGAACCGTCTTAAAAAACAATATCGAATCGACATCACCGGAAACTCGAAAAACCTCATCAACCGCATCGAATCCGAGATAATGCCTCAGGTAAATAAAGAGACCGGCGAGATGGTAGGCGGCTTGCAGAATATCGGCGAGCTTAAAAACTTCAGAACGCAGCTTGGCCAGTATCTCTCTCCCACAGCATCGCCCGCCGAGAAGAATATCGTGGGCTCTCTTTACGGGATAGCGACGAGAGAAAGAGACCGCTCGCTTCTTAAGTACGCTTCTCGCGGTAAAGAAGTCTTGGGTCAGGTAAAGGCGGCTGATTCGATTTACAAGAACGCTCTTGAGAGCGCGTCCGGGGCTCTTGGTATCGAGAAAAGCAAAACCCAGCCTCTCGCCTCTAAAATTCGAAGCTACTTAGGTGAGACGACTAACGAAAAAATCATCAGCGACCTCTTTAATAAAAACGACTTCGCTCAAATACAGGCGATGAAAAAGACATTCCCGCAACAATACGAGCAAGCGAAGGCGGTTATCTTAGACGACATCGTGAGACAAGCTTCCCCTAACGAGAACTTATCGGTGCAGCGATTATCGTCGCTACTCTCTAAGTATTCACCCGAAGTGCGTGGTGAGTTACTCGGGGAGCTAGGACCTAAAGCGGGTTCGGTGAGCAAAACCCTCGGAGCGCTCCCTTCGAACTTCAATCCCTCTGACACGTCTACAGGGATGCAGCTTAGCAACGTCTTTAAGCCGGGATGGTGGGTAGATAATGCTCGCTCTATGGCTACGCGGGGCACTTTAAAGGCAGGCGCTCCATCTCAAAGCGTCGTGCAGGCGGCTAAGCGCAGTGCCGGTGGTCAAATGGCGTCGAATATCATCTATCGAATCTCTCAAAAGCAAGGGATGCAGAACTTTGCTAAAATACTCTCAGACGCCGCGAAACAGGGGGATAGGGAGTTTGCTGCTAAATACTACGTCCTATCGCAAAGCTACCCCGAATTCAGAAAGGCCCTGGAAAGTGAAGAGTAAATGGCAGACGTTCGGCTCGACAGCCTCATCTCTTATGCTAGGTGCTTTGTCGGTACTCCTTATCGTTGGGGCGGTAATGGCCCTGCCGGTTTTGATTGCTCTGGTCTGGCTTGTGCCATCCTTAGGAAAGCAGGAGTCGTTAGGGTTTCCGAGGATTTGACGGCCCAAGAGATTTACGCCCGAATCCTGTTTCAGAAAGGAACCCAGTTTGACCCTAAGCGAGAGGGGTTTCCGGTGGGCACTTTCCTTTTTTACGGCGAGACCGTTTCGAAGATTTCGCACGTCGCGTTCATGGTCGATGCTTATTCGGTACTTGAAGCGGGCGGCGGTGACCACACGACGACATCGGTCGAGAGAGCTATAGAGCAGCGGGCCTTTGTGCGAGAGACGCACATCTCCTTTCGAGGGGACATGGTGGCGGCTATTCTCCCCAGGTACTGGCTTCCATGAAATACAATGACAGAACAGATTTGAAGCAGTGCGATAAGTGCCGGGATGATATTTTAAGCAGCAAAAGTATCGTTACCGTGGTGCTACCGAACGGACGTACTAGACACTTTCACGATAAGTGCATGCCTAAAGAGGATATGAAGGTCCTTAAAAAGGATGCGGGTAGTGGGGGGCCGAAACCGCTATGAGCTTCTGGAAGCCGCATAAGTACCATGCGAAAAAGGTCTCTCATGCGGGCTATTCTTTCGGCTCTAAACTAGAGGCTTCGGTATTTGACCTCTTAAATCTCATGATAGCGACCGGGGAATATAAGGACCTTGAGATTCAGCCCCACGTGAAGATGACCCGTGCTAAAATTCTATTTATCCCTGATTTCGCAATGACTGACGTAGCCACCGGGAAGAAGGTCTACATAGAGGCTAAGGGGGTTGAGACCCCTGTCTACCGGATAAAAAGACGCCTTTGGGAAGCGGGCTACGGACCGGGAATGCTGCATGTCTATCGGGGCTCTTATAAGAACCCGAAGCTTTTTGAAACGATAACCCCTAAGGAGATTACAAATGGCGATTCAGAATTTGAAGGAGATAGTGGGACTGGGCCTAAGCGTCGGAGAGCTAGTCGCGCACCTCGGCGCGGGTAACTCGGTATGGTCTGCCGTCGGTAAAGTCGTAGACATTGGCCGTATGGTAGGCCCTGCGTTTAAAGACGCGAATTTGGCGCTTTCCGAATACGCCAATATGACTGACGAAGAGGCTGCGGGCCTTGAGGCGTATGTCGTCTCTGAATTCGATATCTCTGACGACACGGTAGAAGTCGCTATCGAGAGCGCTTTGAAGTTGGTTATTCAGCTGCACGAATTGGCTAAACTAGTCGTAAAACCCTAAGGAGACCTCATGCCTGCATGGCTGATCGGCTTTCTCTTGGATTTCGTACTTAAGTTTGGTTTGCCCCTCATCGTCGACTGGATTCGAAAGCGCTGGCCTAACCTACTACCCACCGTGGGTCCGGTATTGACCCAGTATGTAAAAGACATCGAGGAGGGCAAACTCTCCAAGAAAGAGGCTAAAGAGCGGGCTCGGCGCAGGCTTAGAGAGTGCCATGGCATAGGATGCCCACCAGACTTGAAAAAAGAGGAGTAGGGGCGTTAAATAGCCCACTAGACCAGGAGAATTTGAATGTCCACTTCCGTAGGCGGTATCGGCAATAGCGTAGAGATAGTTCCCTCAATATCGGTGACTGCCTATTCGGCAGACGACCAGTTAGGTGGCGTTCAAGCTATCACGGGCGCCGCGCTCTCTAAGGATAAGACGACGACCCTAATCAGCCTCACGGTCCACGACCAATCGAAGCAGAAAAAGAGCATGACGCTCTTCTTCTTCGACAACTTCCCGACGGTCTCCTCGGCTGACAATACCCCGATTCAAATGACCCCTTCCGAAATGGCTGATAAGTGCATCGGTTCGGTAGCCTTCACTTCGGCCGACTACGCTGACATCTCGGCGTCGTCTCTACTGACGCTCGGGATTGGGCGAACCGGCATCGCGATGAAGTCTAAGGCGCAGCAAGGAACCATCTACGTAGTTCCTAAGATAAACGAATCGGGAACCTACGCGGTTGGGGCCTTGCTCTTTAGATATCTCTTTAACCAGGATGCTTAATGCCATTACCGGGAATAATCGCGAGAGGTGCCTCAATCCTGTCTATGTCCAGTGGGCAGCAGGTCACGGTATCTACCCCTAGTGCCCCGCCACCGACCCCTTTCGCGAACGCCAAGGCGGTTGATTTTGGCGCTTCTAACTCGACAAAGTATTTTGGATTGGGCACCACGGCCCATAGCCTTTCTTGGGCGAGCCCCTTTACGCTCTCGTTTTGGTTTAAGCCCGGAAATAACCCCTCAGACGGCATCATCTTAGGAAAAGAAGACAGTGCCGGAACTGGCTGGGATATTCGCTACACCTCAACGAATAAGCTTAACTGGTATAGCTCACCCAATGCGGCAGCTACCCGAATTCAAGTGAGAAGCTCGGGCACTTTAGCTCAAGGTTCCTGGTACCACGTCGCTATCGTATACACCGGCAACTCAAGCGCCACGGGGTTCACTTTTTATGTAGACGGCGCGGTTCACGCGACCGCGATTGTTTTTAATACGAGCGCTGCGGATTGGAATAACCCAACACCCGCTACGAATATCGGCTCTTTTAATAGTGGTGCCGGGGCATTTCTTCGCGGTCTCTTAGACGAGCTTCTTATTTACAACGCAGCCCTCTCTTTATCTCAAGTTCAAGCGCTCTATAACTCAGGACACCCGGGAGACCCGACTGCACTCGATTCGTGGGCTAACAACACCTCATGGTATCGCTTCGGTGACGGCTCTGACACGGCCTCTACTATTAACGACGTGGGTCGTGTGGGCGGGTTCAACGCAAGTGGCGTTAATATCGTCTCGGGCGACCTACAGGGCTCGGACCTACCATAAATGTTCAATGGTTCACGACATCCTAACGAGATAATCAGACGACTAGATTCAGTCATCCTAGACGCCTTCGGTAGGTTTAGGGTCTCTGAGCCTTCTGCTATTTTTGCGACGAAATTTCTCACCGCAAATTCTACGTCAGAGCTTTTCTGGGATGACGTGACCACTTCCGGTGCGGCCTCTTCCACGTTCAATGCAAATAGGGCATCAAATACTCTCGCAGTGAGTGCGGGTGGCGGCGCTGGTACTAGGGTGAGGCAAAGTAAACGCCGGTTAAATTATCAACCTGGAAAGTCTCAACTCATTCTCTGCACCTTCGTGTTAGGTGCTGAAGTCGCGAACGTCACAAAGCGTGTCGGTTATTTCGATGAGAATGACGGTATCTTCTTAGAGCAAACGAGTGCCGGTCTTTTTCTCGTGAGACGCTCTAACGCTACCGGGACGCCGGTAGACACCCGTGTGGCTCAATCCGATTGGGCTCTCGATAAGATGGATGGCGGCGGAATAAGCGCCATAAACCTAGACCCGACTAAAACCCAAATTCTAGTTATCAACTTCGAATGGCTCGGAGTGGGTCGTGTCGGCGTCGGGTTTAATATCGACGGGAAGACCTTCTTAGCTCACGTCTTTAATAACGCAAATAATCTCGATGCGGTCTACATGTCGAACCCGAATTTACCGGTTCGCTACGAGATATCCTCATCTAGTGCGGCTACTGCCTCTTTAGAGTGCATCTGCTGCTCTATTATCTCTGAGGGCGGCGTAGACCCGGTGAGATTCACCTATTGGGGCGGAAGGCGCGAGAACCCACTCACCGCAAATAACAATACCCTGGTCTACCCTGTGCTCGCAGCAAGGCGAAGGTCTGGCAGGAGCGCGATAGACGTTGGCGTGGCTGGTGCGAGCCTTATGTGTACGAGCACCGCTTCTTTCAGGGCAGCACTTATTTTAAACCCGACACTAGTAGGGGCCTCTGCCTTTAACTTTACTCAAGTGCCTCACCCCAACTCCGCAGTGGAGCTTTCCATTAATACCCCCAATACCGTCACCGTATCGGGCGGTATCGTACTCTCTGAAGCCTACTCTCAGGCACAGGCAACAGGGGAGCTCGCCATAAGAAATGACGACGCTTTCAGATTTGGGAGCACCGTCGCGGGCGTGGAAGATATTCTAGTCTTGGCAGCGCAACAGGTTGTCGGAAACGGCGAGACCTATTTCGGCTCTATGGGCTTTACCGACTACCTTTAAGCTTCTCGTAGTCCTGAAGGGATTCTTTCAAATAGATAAGCGCTTGATGAACCGCCTGGTGTTGGCTTTTGGGCATAGGAGCCAACTCGCAAGCCTGAGAAACCACATCAAAGCACTGCGCGATGCTTGGTTTGTTAGTTTCCGTCGTCTTCGCATTCGACTGTTTTGGCAGTGCCGTCACCGGGTTCAATGATTTCTTCTTCGACATGTTCTCCCCACTTTGCTTTAGAGCCGTGAGAGGCCAACTCTTCGATTCGAAGATGGGTCACGGCGACCCACTTAGCCATAGTCACAGCGTCCTCACCAGTTAGACCTTCTTCGCTTTTCTCGTCAACGTGGTCTATCACTTTTGATAGGCACTGATCGTAGAGGCGAACTATCTCTAGGAGTAGCGGGATATCGCACTCCTCAAGCTGCATAAGGATAGCGACATTCACGCCGCCGCCCCTTGTGATAGCCCTACGCTTAGCTACCGCATCAACGTAGAGAGAGAGGTCACTCATTTTTCTTCTCCGGTGTCATATAGAAGAAAAGATGCCCAGCAATGCAGCCCATCATGAACGTAAACACGGGCGCTCCGAATCCGGCATTGATAAGAAAGTTCGATACTGAGCTTCCGGTCCCAGAAAAGACGACGCAGCCCAGGTCGTAAATACCCAAGACGATAACCATGATAAAGACCACTAGAGGAGCGGTCCCCATCGTCATCTTCATGGCTTGCAGACCACTTCTAGTTTCATGCAGCCCGAGACCACTTGCCCTTGCGGGTTAGGTCCGTGACCTTGGCTGACCATACCGGCAGGGCACAAGGTGCCTAGCACCCAGATCGGCTTAGAGAGCTTCACTTCGCACTGCTTGTGCTCACACTCGCAGGGCTTCGCCTCAACCTGCGCCTTGGCGTCTTCGCCGCAGCCAGAAATAAGACTTAAAAGGAACCCAAAAAGAATCAGATTTTTCATCGGCTCACCTCTCCTAGTGGAGTAACTATTGTCGCACCCTCTTTATGTTCTGTCTTTCCGCCGCCCGTCAGAACCGGCGCGAATACCCTCACAAAAGTCATGGCACTGACAGAGCCGCAGTCGTTAGTGATGGTCAGATGGTACTCGGTAGACTTCTCGGGAGAGGCTTCCGTGAGACACGCATTCGGGTCCTTAAGGCCGGTGGCGGGTGCCCAGTTACACTTGACGCCCGCCGTGGGTTTACCGACCTCGACCTTCGAGCCTAGAAAGATAATCTGTTCTGGTTTTAGTTTTGGGTCCTGCGGCGGGTCGCAAGGAGGTTTAAGGTCACCACGCAAAACTCTAGCAGACACGCCAAGGCCACGGTTAAGGCTTCCGTTACAGTCCCATTTGATTCGAGAAATCCCATTCAGCCCGTGACCACTTCCCCAAGAATTATAGACGTGAGCATTGACGCCGCCATTCTCGTTATCCCAACCGATAATGTCTACCATGTGATTGCCGCCGCTGTTTAGACTTTTGCACGCCGTCACGACATCGTTGCCTGAAGCGCCGTAGGCCGAAACCGTCACTACAGCGGGGGAGTTCAGTTGAACCATCGCCTCTTGAATCTGCTTTATCTTGTCGTTAGCAACGTAAAGCTTTCCTGAGAGTTTCCAGTAGCGGGATTTTTGGATGCTTTCGCCGACCCACGGGGCTTCGATAACCTGATTGCCGAACCCTTGAGATATCTCGGATGCACTGAATTTACACTTAACGTCACGCGCCACGTAGGGGAAGCTTGCTTCAGGCGGTAGACCGCTCTTAGCAAGCCAGGAAACAACTGACATAGTTCCGCCACCGCACGAACCATTGCCTGAGCACGATAGAAGAAATTGAGCAGATAGGTCATTTTTCTCCCCTTTGTTTACTCCGCGCCAAATCTCTAAAGCCTGGTGAGTTGAGTACGCCCAGCAGCTTCCGCAATTGCCCTGGTCGCCAGGCGTAGGGAACGCTAGGGCCTTGTCTCTTAGGTCAAAACTCTGAGGCGGAAGCCCCGGCTTTACCGAAACCCAGTAGTTGGGGCTCTCATAAAAGACCGAATCGTCGTGGATAAGGCCCGTCTCGCCGATAGCTTCCAGCACTGGGCCGGTCTCCGGGGTGACGACCCCGTTCTCTTGGCAGTGAGTGAGCAAAAAGACGAGAAAAAGAAAGCTAAATACCGTGATAAGACGCATCATTTAAATCCCCCGAATTAGAGGATTTAATATTCGCACAAGCGTTGCCGTCCGCAAAGCCAACTCGATAGGCCCGAATCATTATCCGCTCTAGGGCCTCTTTTATGGCGCTCTCTACGATAGCCTTTGATTCTGTAGCCACCAGGGGCTCTAGTTTGTCCAAAATCTTCTTATCCTCATCTTGAGGCGAGGCCATAGATTAGTTCCTTCCGTAGGAGATTCGCTTTTTCGAGTGAGCAGTGCTCTCGGATATACTCCAAGCTCTCTTTCGGCTTTTGGCTATGCTCGCCGCGTAGTGTCTGGACTAAAAGCTCTTTAAATTGCTCCGGGGTGTCGTAAAGAACCGCTCCGGGCCTTTGAAACTCTGGTAGGTTCCTAGTGATAAACACGCAGCCCGCGAGCGTGCTCTCAAGCCACGAGCAGTTTGACTTGGAGAGATTGAATTTTACGTTCTCCAAAGGGTGAACCACGACCAGGGCTCGGCTCTCGATAAGCTTTTGGAAGTAGATGTGAGGCTCGCACCACGGCGTGAAACTCCATTGCGATTGCGGGAGCGGGTCCACTACGAACCACGGCAGATACCCTCTCGCGTCTAAGCGAAATGTCGGGTTCTCTCTTAAGGCGTCGATAATCTCGACTGCGACCTCAAGAACGTCTTTCTCGTGAGAGCTACTACCACGATAGAGAACAGTATTGTTTCGTGC
>Ga0075470_10000335_pt1 | contig 15683 bp, 11 predicted proteins | sample DEB19_08_DNA_4_FD_71482 | JGI IMG/M metagenome (GOLD analysis project Ga0075470, IMG submission 71482) | Aqueous microbial communities from the Delaware River and Bay under freshwater to marine salinity gradient to study organic matter... | ecosystem: Environmental > Aquatic > Marine > Coastal ... | reverse complement strand
TCGCGCTCTACCCGGGCCGGGCGGCGGAAGAGGTGGAGAAACAGGTCACCCTGCCCATTGAAACGGCCTTGTCTGGGCTCCCCAATTCAATTCGCCTTTTTTCGCACACGCAATTCGGCCTTTCCTTCAATGTCATTACCTATGATGATGCTGCCAACGTCAACCTGGTTCGCCAGCAGGTAAATGAGCGACTCCGGTCCGTTGACCTTCCTGAGGGCGTCATAGCCAACATCGCACCCAGCGCCACCCCGGTTGGCGAAGTGCTTAGGTACCGGCTACGCGGTGACGGACTGTCAACCACTGATTTGCGCAGTATCGAGGACTGGGTGGTAGAGCGTGCCTTGCGCAAGGTGCCGGGTGTTGCTGATGTCGTTGCAATGGGTGGGTTTATCAAGCAATATGAGGTTCAGCCCGATCTCGATCGACTGCGCGCCCTCAAGTTGACCTTCCAGCAACTGCTGGATGCCCTGGGCCGGGGAAACTCCAACGCGGGGGGGAGCTATGTGGCCCAGGGTGCACAACAGTACGCCATTCGAGGCATTGGTCTGCTTCGATCAGCCGACGACATCGGCAGCATTGTTGTCGCGGCTTATGGCGGCACACCCGTTCTGGTCAGAGACATTGCCCGGGTGACCATCGGTTCGGTACCTCGCTTGGGCACGGTGGGCCAGGACCTGGACGATGACATCGTCCAGGGAATTGTGGTCATGCGCCGCGGCGAAAACCCCAGCAAGGTACTCAAAGGGGTCAAAGAAAAAATTGACGAACTCAACACGGGCGGACTTCCCAAAGGCGTTCAGATCGTTCCGTTCTATGACCGCACCTGGTTGATGAGCAAGACCCTGTCCACTGTTTTTCGAAATCTGGTGGAGGGAGCGCTCTTGGTTTCGTTGGTGCTTTACCTGTTCTTGTCAAATTTGCGTGCCAGCCTGGCTGTCGTGGTCGTCATTCCTCTATCCCTGATGGCCACTTTTCTTGGCCTGACTTTTATGGGCATACCCGCCAACCTGCTGAGCCTAGGGGCGATGGACTTTGGAATCATCGTGGACGGGGCGGTGATCGTGATTGAAAACATCATGCACAGGCTCCAAAAGGAGCGTGAAGACATGTCCGAGAGCGAGCGAAGGCAAAGCATTATTGATGCCGCCAGTGAAGTTGGCCGTCCCACCTTGTTTTCCATGCTGATCATCATTGCGGCCCACATTCCCATTTTCGCGCTGCAGCGTCACGAAGGCCGAATTTTTCAACCGATGGCCCTGTCCGTCACCTCGGCTCTGATTGGCTCTCTTATCTTCTCCCTCACCCTGGTTCCGCTTCTGGCCTATTGGATGCTTAGGCGCAAATTGCCCCACGGTGACAATCGCATCGTGACGGCGGCGAAAAATCTGTATGCGCCGGTTCTTGATTGGGCGTTTTCGCATCGTCGCAAAGTGGTCGGCGTTGCACTGGCTTGTTTTGTAGGTGCCATGGGTATTGCCTCCCGGCTGGGTTCCGAGTTTCTGCCGGAGCTCAATGAGGGATCAATTTGGGTGAATCTGCGTCTGCCCTCCAGCGTGGCCAACGATGAGGCCGCACGGATGCTGCGCAGTGCGCGTCAGGCCCTTCTCGCTATTCCGGAAGTACGCACCACGATTTCGAAAGCTGGCCAGCCGGAAGATGGGACCGACCCAAAAACCATCAGCATGGCAGAGGTATACGTGGATGTACGGCCGCAAGAGCAATGGCGTCAAGGGATGACCAAGGAAAAGCTGACGGATGAAATGGATCGCGCAGTCAGCGCAATTCCGGGTCTGTTGCCGTCTTTTTCCATGCCTATTCGCGACAATGTTCTTGAGTCCATCTCTCAGATTGACGGTCAAATCGTGATCAAGGTGGCAGGTGATGACCTGATTGAACTACGACGAATTGCTGATGAAATTGAACGAGAGGTAAGACAGGTGGCCGGCGTCTACCGGGCCGAAATTGATCGAGCCGGAAATTTGCCGCAATTGGTAATTGACATTGATCGACAGCGTGCGGCACGCCTTGGGCTCAATGTCGGCGATGTCCAGGATGTGATTGAGGCAGCCCTGGCGGGAAAAGCCGCCACCATGCTGTGGGAGGGCGAACGCAAATTTGCCGTGACCGTTCGACTCCCCGAGAAAGAGCGTTCAATTGATAAGCTTGCCAGCACAACCATTCCCAGGCCAGATGGGGGGTACACCACCCTGGGCGCAGTGGCCGACATCCGCCAAAGCAGCGGGGCGATGAATATTGCACGGGAGGCAGGTCGACGCACCATGGCCGTCGGCATCTTTATCCGCGACCGGGATATGGGCTCAGTAGTGGCTGACATGAAAGCTCGTGTGAACCAAAATGTACGTATTCCTGGCAACTACCAGATCAGTTGGTCTGGCGAGTTTGAAAACCAGGAGCGCGCCATGCAACGCCTGGCTGTGGTGGTGCCCATTTCCCTGCTGTTGATTTTTGTGCTGCTATTTGACGCGTTTGGGTCCTTCAAGAAGGCCGTGCTGATCCTGATCAACGTGCCGCTTGCGCTAATTGGTGGCTTTGTTGCCCTGTGGTTGTTCTCGATTCCCTTATCGGTATCGGCGGCCATCGGCTTCATAGCGCTTTCCGGGCAAGCGGTACTCAATGGCGTGGTCATGCTGTCGGTTTTTCAGCAGTTGCGCAATGCCGGCCACAACGTGCTGGAGGCCGTCAAGCTCGGCTCGATGCAGCGACTTCGAACCGTATTGATGACCGCCATGCTGGCTGCTCTGGGCCTATTGCCCATGGCCCTGTCGCACGACATCGGAGCGGAAACTCAGCGGCCGCTGGCCATCGTGGTGATTGGGGGGCTTGTTACCGCCACCTTGCTGACGCTGGTGGTGTTGCCTGTTCTGTACGTGATGTGGTTTTCCAATCAGCACCATCCCGAGGAAACGGCGCCAACCCACTGAGCCCCGGCATGACCGACCGATCGGGGGGAATGTCCGCGGCAAGCCGGCGTCAGGATGGTTTGATGCCTCGCAGCCGGCGGGTTAGGGACGCCAGCGCCGCAGCAACAGGGCGTTGCTCATCACGCTGACCGAGCTCAGCGCCATCGCTGCGCCAGCCAATACAGGGCTGAGCAGGCCCAGCGCAGCCAGCGGAATGCCCGCCACGTTATAGACAAAGGCCCAAAACAGGTTTTGCCGAATCTTGGCCACCGTGCGTCTTGATATCGACAGGGCTGCCGCCACCAGCTTCAGGTCGCCACGCATCAGCGTGATGCCGGCAGCATGCATGGCCACATCGGTTCCGCTGCCCATGGCGATACCCACATCAGCAGCAGCCAGCGCGGGGGCGTCATTGATGCCATCGCCCACCATGGCAACCACATGGCCGTCGTCTTTAAGCGACTTGATGCGGTCAGCCTTATCGCCAGGCAACACATTGGCAATGACCTCGTTGTCCTGGGTGCTCAGACCAAGCCGTCGTGCCATCGTCTGTGCCGCCGAAATATTGTCACCTGAGAGCATGACCAGCCTCAGCCCCTGCTCACGCAATGCTGCCAAGACCTGCTTTGCTTCCGGCTTGGGCTCATCGCCAAAAGCCATCAAGGCACAAGGTTGCCACCCCTGCTCTGTCAGGCGGGCCAAGTAAGACAGGGTGGCCCCCTGGGTCTGCCAATGCGCCGCGCGGGTCTGCAAGTCAGCCTGCCGAAGACCCATTTCTTCCATCCAGCGCACGCTTGCAATGCGATACGACTGGCCTAGCACCAACCCCTGCGTACCACGCCCAGGCTCGGCCCGCATGTCCGTCGGCACAACAAGGGGAATCTGATGTTCATTGGCATACGCCATCATGGCGCGGGACAGCGGATGATCGCTGCCGCTCTGCAGACTGGCCGCCACAGTGAGCAAGGCGGTGGCCTCTTCAGCGGGGGCAACCTCAAACGACAGTAGCCGTGGCTTGCCCTGAGTCAGGGTGCCTGTTTTATCAAAGGCCACCAGATCAACCCGATGGGCCAACTCCAACGCCAACGCATCCTTGATCAGAATGCCATGCCGGGCTGCCACCCCGGTGCCGGCCATGATGGCCGTTGGGGTGGCCAATCCCAACGCACAGGGGCAGGCAATCACCAGCACGGCCACCGCTCGAATCACCGCAGTTTCGGTATCTTCACCCACCCACAACCAGCCGGTCAGGGTGACCAGGGCGATCAGCAAAACCACCGGCACAAAGACCGCCGCCACCTGATCCACCAGTCGCTGAATGGGCGCCTTGGCAGCTTGGGCGTCCTCGACCAGACGGATGATGTGGGCAAGCACGGTTTCGCTGCCAACGGCCGTGACTTGCATCACCACCCGACCCTCGCCGTTGATAGAACCCCCGCTGAGGGCGTCTCCCGTCTTCTTGCTCACCGGCATGGGCTCACCGGTCAGCATGGATTCATCTACCTGCGTCAGCCCCTCATGCAGGGTCCCGTCCACGGGGAAACGCTCGCCGGGCCGCACCACCAGCCGATCGCCCACCAACACCTCGGCCAGGGGCACATCCACTTCACCCTCAGAACCCATCAAGTGCGCCTGCTCTGGTCGCAAGGCATGCAAAGCCCGGATGGCCTCCGTGGTTTGCCGCTTGGCGCGGCCCTCCAGCCACTTGCCCAGCAACACCAGGGTCACCACAACCGCCGAAGCTTCAAAGTACAGATGGGGTGCTTGGTCCTGTCCGGCAAACAGCCACAACCAGACTGACAAGGCCCAGCCGGAAGTGGTACCTAGCGCCACCAACAAGTCCATATTGCCGGTAAGCGCCTTGAGGGCGTGCCAGCCGGCCCGGTAGAACCGCGCCCCCAGTATGAACTGTACGGGCGTTGCCAAAGTGAACTGCAGCCAGGGCGGCAACATCCAATGCCGGCCGGTCAAATCTGCCAGCATGGGCGCCAGCAGCGGCAATGACAGCAACAGGCCTATTGCCACGGGCGCAAAACCGCTCCAGGGCGAGTTGTTCTGGCTGCTTTGAAGGGCATCGGCGGCACGCGGCTCATAGCCGGCCTCTCGCACTGCCCGGCGGACCAAGGCCTCCATTTGCTGGCCGGGAAGAAACTGTACGCGGGCCGATTCGGTGGCCAGATTGACCCTTGCATCCGAAACGCCCGGCACTTTTTTCAGAGCGCGCTCCACCCGAACCACACAAGAGGCGCAGGTCATGCCCCCAATGCCAATATCCAATTCTTCAGTAGTTCTGTCGGGTACCATGGCATGATTGTGCTACCAAGCGCACAATCCTACATCTGGCATGTTTGGAAACTTAGGAGTCGGCGCATGAAGCAAACCTTTGAAGTAAGTGGCATGACCTGCGGTCACTGCGAAAAAGCCGTCATTCGAGCCATCAAAGGCCTTGATCCGCAAGCCGAGGTGGCGATCGACCGTAGCCAAAACAAAGTGGAGGTTGATTCCGAGCAACCACGCGACGCCTTGTCCAAGGTCATTGCCGAAGAGGGTTACGCTGTTGCGGCTTGAGTAAGCTTTTTGCTGATAGGAGAATAGGGATGATTAAAAATGTAGGCGGCGCGGACCGCGTCATCAGAATTGTGGCCGGCCTGGTGCTGATCGGCCTGGCTGCTAGTGGTACGGTTGGCTGGTGGGGTTGGTTGGGTCTGGTTCCACTGGCTACGGGGCTGGCGGGTTGGTGCCCGCCGTATTCCCTGTTTGGCATCAATACCTGCGCGACCAAGACCCCCGAATAAATCCTTCTCTCGGGTGGACTTGACCCCCCGCGCCAGCCATGAATACAACCCCGTTAATCAGCCGGCCTCGCGCCGTAGAGCGCCTGGTGGTCGGGCAGGCCACTTCCGATGGCGCAGGCGTCAAGCTAACCCGCGTTCTCACTCACGATCTGCAGCAGCGACTCGATCCCTTTTTGATGCTCGACCACTTTGCCAGCGACGATCCGGATGACTACATCGCTGGCTTTCCGGACCATCCTCACCGCGGCTTTGAAACCGTGACCTACATGGTCGCGGGTCGCATGCGACATCGCGACAGCGCCGGGCACGAAGGGTTGCTGCAAAACGGTGGCGTGCAATGGATGACGGCCGGCCGGGGCCTGATTCACAGCGAAATGCCTGAGCAGGAAGCGGGCGTGATGGAGGGGTTTCAGCTCTGGTTGAATCTGCCTGGGCGCGACAAGATGTGCCCTCCCTGGTACCGCGACATCCAAAGCGCCGAGATTCCCGAATACACCCTGGACAGCGGTGTCTTGGTCAGGGTTATCAGCGGCGAAAGTCACGGCGTTCGTGGCGCTGTGGCCCGGCCCGAACAAGAGTTCCCTACGGAGCCTTTGTATCTGGATATTCTTTTACCGGTCGACAGCGAGTTTTCGCAAAGCCTGCCCACCGGACATCACGCCTTTCTCTATGTCTACCGGGGCGTTGTTGAAGTTGCCGGCGCGGATGGCACGACCCAGGTTCCCAGCCAGCGTATGGCCATCCTGGCCAACGGGGGCGATGGGGTTCAATTGCGCGCGGCCGATGGCGCCACTCGCGTACTGCTGATCGCCGGCAAGCCTCTCAAGGAGCCGATTGCGCAATATGGTCCGTTTGTGATGAACACCCGAGAAGAATTGATGACAGCGGTTCATGATTACCAGAATGGGCGCCTGGCCTGACCGAAGATTAGAACCAGGCGATGGGCTTGATGCCGATCAGCCAGCCATGCAGGACCGCGGCGAACCCCCACCAAGCCAGTAGCCCCAAGGCCAAGGCGAGTAAGGTGAGTCCTGTTGCCGCCGGCGCTGTAGGCGCATGTTCCTTCATCTCTCGCCGCCTGAGGTAACGAAACGCCCAAACGGACCAGGCCAGCACAGTCCCAAACAATAAGACGTGGGCCAGCATGCCGTTGAGCAACAAGTGACCTAATGCCCAGCTTTTGACAGCCAGTACAAACGGGAACTTAAGTTTCGCCTTCAGATGATTGGCCGGAACCACCGCCGCAGCCAGCAAGACAAAACTGAATGCGGTCAGCGCAAACGCAAGGTGTTTTAGGGCGCCGACTGGTTGCCACAGGGGCATGGGCTGCTCCCGCGCCAAAGCAAACCCCCACACCACCAGAAACAGGCCCACCGCCGTCAACACCGCGATGAGCACATGCCAGAGAAGGCGCCCACCTGTTGATTGCCAACGGCTCGCGGATATCAACCCCATGATGCGCATTGTTTGAATGCCCAGCAGCAGCAGCAAGCCCAGCAACATACGCCACATCGTCAACCCCCTTGCCAGATGTTCATCTCCACGCCAACCCAAAAAATAAGGTGGGAAGCATTTGCCTTCTGCCCCTTCTCGCCTATTTTCGTCGACAAGAGAATCATGAAACACTTTTTTGGTCACCCCATTAGAATAGATCGCCTGATCCATAAATTTTTCCAATACCGTCTGGCTTTTCTAATTTCAAAGTAACAACCCCATGAACAATCCGTACAACATTCTCATTCTTGGCGCTTCCTATGGCTCCTTGCTCGCCAGCAAGTTGCTGATGGCGGGCCACAGCGCCACCCTGGTCTGCCTCCCGGCCGAAGCAGACTTGATCAACAAGGAAGGCTTTAGGGTACGGATGCCGATCAAGGGGCGCGAGGGTCTGGTGGAAATCGATACTCGCAAATTACCGGGCAAGGTGCGGGGCGCTGGCCCGGCCGATGTCAATCCGGCGGATTTCGACCTGATTGGCCTGGCCATGCAGGAGCCACAATACCGAAGCCCCGGTGTCAGGGAGTTGCTGGAGGCGATTGCGAAATCAAAAAAACCGTGCATGTCGATCATGAACATGCCCCCGCTGCCCTATCTGGCCCGCCTGCCTGGGGTCGATTTGCAAGCCTGTCGCAACGCTTTCACCGACCCTGGTGTGTGGGATAGTTTTGATCCAAAGTGCATGACCCTGTGCAGCCCGGATCCCCAGGCCTTCAGGCCGCCGGAAGAGCCGGTGAATGTGCTGCAGGTTCGCCTGCCGACCAACTTCAAGGCCGCGCGCTTTGACTCGGAGGCGCACACGGCCATATTGCGCCAGTTGCAGTCTGACATTGAAGCCGCTCGGCTGGAGGTGAACGGTGAGCGGCTGGAGCTGCCGGTCAAACTCAAGGTTCATGACTCTGTGTTCGTCCCACTGGCCAAGTGGAGCATGCTGCTGGCGGGCAACTACCGGTGCGTCACAGCGGAGGGTATTCGACCCATCAAGGAGGCCGTCCACTCCGATCTGGCAGCCGCTGGCGCTGTCTATAACTGGGTAAGCGATCTCTGTGTGAAGTTGGGTGCTCATCCCAGCGACATGGTGCCGTTTGAAAAATATGCCGCCGCTGCACAGGGGCTGGGCAGCCCCTCCTCTGCGGCGCGCGCCCTGTACGGTGGCGCCCCCAATATTGAGCGTGTGGACCGACTGGTCCAGTCCATCGCAGCCCAGCACGGTCTGCGCCACCCGGTGGTGGATGAAACGGTCAGGCTGGTGGATGCTCAGCTGGAACTGAATCGCCAGAAAAAATAATTCTCCGGCCCCTTCCCTAGTTACTGCTGTAGCTGCAGGGGCATTGTGAGGGAATAAAAACCGTTGAAAAAACAATAGCTCACAATGGGTCTGTTCGCAGAGGCGAGGCCGCTCTTGGCTTCACCCGACTTGAAATAAGCAACACCCCAAAACGGGCGGGTGGGCGTCAATTTTCCTGGGGAAGTGCCAACCAGACTTCATTTCGCCGCAGGAACCACGGTGTAAAGGGAGCGTTGTAGCGTGAAAGAATGGGCTCGCCCGACCAGGTAACCCCGGCGCTGCGCATAATGGCCTGAAGCTTATTTATGTGCTCCTCATCATTGGCCTGCGTCCAACGGCCCGAATAACGAATCACAGCCACCGAATGAGCCGGCACTTGTCGTACCTGGACGCGAGGGTCAAGCGGTTCGGGGGCCGTTTCCAGGGTGACGTCTCGCGGCAGCACAAACTGCACCACGAATCTCCCCCCCTTGGCCGTCTGCGTGACCGGGGCCGTCATCGCCATCTTGACAGGATCCTTCGATTGCGTCACCGGCGCTGTCATTTCGAGCTTGCGTTCGCCCTTGTTCTTACCAAAGATATAAGCCGCCAGAATCGGAAAGGCCGCCTTTCCCGCCTCTTCCGGTGGGCCGTCAACCACAACCTCCGCCACCAAATAGGGCGCATAGCTGCGAATCTCAACATCGTCGATACGTCTTTTAACCTCGTAGACAGGCTCTTCGATGGCGTGACTCATGAAGGGGGCAACGGCTGCAGCAAGAACAATTATCGATCTCAGCATCACCGGACACTAGACGTCGATATTGCCCGCGCGCAGGGCATTGGTCTCTATGAAATTGCGCCGCGGCTCAACTTCATCGCCCATCAACATGGTGAAGACACGGTCCGCCTCGATCGCATCTTCGATTTGAACCCGCAGCAATCTGCGCACACCCGGATCCATGGTGGTCTCCCAGAGCTGCTCGGGGTTCATTTCGCCAAGACCCTTGTAGCGCTGCCGGCTGGTGGCATGCTCCGCCTGAGCGATCAGCCAGCTCATGGCCTGGCGGAAATCGCTCACCCGCTCTTCCTTCGCTTTGTCGCCCTCGCCACGAACGACCCTGGCGCCCTCGCCCAGCAGACCCCTAAACGTATGGGCCGAATCGGCGAGCGCCGCGTAGTCAGCGCCATGAACAAAATCCTGGGTGATGACGCTGCTCTTGACGTTGCCATGGTGGCGCCGCCGAATGGTCAGGATCGGCTTGTCACTGCGAACATCAAATTCAGCGACCACCTCAGCACCGGCAAGCTTGTCCTGCAAAGCAGCGGCTGACGCTTGTGCCTGGGGCAAGTCTTCCAGACTCAGGCTCACGCCATCGGCAATGGCGCGCAAGGCCTCGTCATCCATGAAGCTATGCAGGCGATGAATAACGGCCTCAGCCAATTGATGCTTGCGGGCCAGTTCAGCCAGTGTTTCGCCGCTAATTTCCGTATTGTTGGCGCCACCTGTGTGGATGGTTGCATTGACCAGAGCCACCCGCAACAGAAAGGCATCCAGCGCGCTGCCATCCTTCAGATACAACTCCTCCTTGCCGGCCTTGACCTTGTAAAGCGGGGGTTGTGCAATGTAGATGTGCCCGCGCTCCACCAGCTCTGGCATTTGTCGATAGAAAAAGGTCAGCAACAGGGTACGAATATGGGCACCATCAACATCGGCGTCCGTCATGATGATGATGCGGTGGTAGCGCAGCTTGTCGATGTTGAAGTCGTCCACCCCTGACTTTCCGCTTTCAACGGCCGCTTTGCCGATGCCCGTTCCCAAGGCCGTGATCAAGGTCACGATCTCGTTGCTAGTCAGCAACTTTTCATAGCGCGCCTTTTCAACATTGAGAATCTTGCCGCGTAGCGGCAGAATGGCCTGGAATTTTCGATCACGTCCCTGCTTGGCCGAGCCGCCCGCAGAGTCTCCCTCCACAATGTAGATCTCACACAGTGAGGGATCCTTTTCCTGACAATCAGCCAGCTTGCCGGGCAAGCCCATGCCGTCGAGCACGCCCTTGCGACGGGTCATTTCGCGCGCCTTGCGAGCCGCCTCGCGGGCGCGGGCGGCCTCAACGATCTTGCCGCAAATGATCTTCGCATCATTGGGGCGCTCTTCCAAGAAATCCATCAACGCCTTGGCCACGATGTCTTCGACCGGGGCGCGCACTTCAGAGCTGACCAGCTTGTCCTTGGTCTGGCTGCTGAATTTTGGCTCGGGCACTTTAACAGACAGCACACAGCACAAACCCTCGCGCATGTCGTCGCCCGAAATATCTACCTTGGCCTTTTTGGCCAACTCATTGCTTTCAATGTACTTGCTGATAACCCGGGTCATGGCCGCGCGCAAACCCGTCAGATGGGTGCCGCCATCACGCTGGGGAATGTTGTTGGTAAAGCACAGCACGGATTCGTTATAGCCATCGTTCCATTGCATGGCCACTTCAACAGCGATCTCCGTTCCAGGAATTCCTCCGTAAGTTTCTGCCTCGCGGGCACCAAGGGCATGAAAGGCGTTGGAATGCAAAATTTTCTTGTTCGCATTGATGAAGTCGACAAAGCCCTTGACACCACCGGCTCCCGAAAAATCATCTTCGCGGCCATCGCGCTCATCTTTGAGCCGAATTCGTACCCCGTTGTTGAGAAAGCTTAATTCGCGAAGTCGTTTGCTAAGAATCTCATAATGAAAATCGTTGTTCTGCTGGAAGATCTCGGTATCAGGTAGAAAATGAACTTCGGTGCCGCGCTTTTCTGTGGCACCCGTGATCTTCATGGGCGAAACTTCTGCGCCACCCGCATTCTCAAGAAGTCGGTTCTGGACAAAGCCCCTGGCAAATTCAAGCAGGTGAACCTTGCCGTCTCGTCGTACCGTCAGGCGCAACCACTTGGACAAGGCGTTGACACAGGAAACCCCGACGCCATGCAGGCCACCGGAAACCTTGTAGCTGTTCTGGTTGAACTTGCCTCCCGCATGCAGCTCGGTCAGAGCGATTTCTGCCGCGCTGCGCTTGGGTTCATGCTTGTCATCCATCTTGACGCCGGTTGGAATACCGCGCCCGTTGTCAACGACACTGATCGAGTTGTCGGTGTGGATGGTGACAACAATATCGTCACAGTGACCAGCAAGCGCTTCATCAATCGAGTTGTCCACCACCTCGAAGACCAGATGATGCAGACCCGTTCCGTCCGATGTATCGCCAATATACATTCCGGGTCGCTTGCGAACTGCCTCAAGACCCTCAAGAATTTGAATTGCGCCTTCGCCATAGGATTGGCTGGTGTCGGCGGGTGATCCCTCCCCCGCTTTGTTTTCTTCTGTCATTACAAACTTTTTTAACTAACTATCAAAAGAGTGATTGCTCATGCCGCGCTACTTATAAATTTGCGCGGTGCTACCGGAAGTTTCTAGATACGCATGGGCATGACCACGTATTTGAAGCTGTTGTTTTCTGGGTTGGATATCAGCGCCGAGCTGTTGGCATCGGACAACTCCAGCTTGACCATTTCCTGCTCCATATTGGCAAGCACATCGATCAGGTAGCTGACATTGAAACCAATTTCTATGCTGGGTCCGCTGTAGTCGATATCCATCTCATCCATCGCTTCTTCCTGCTCGGCATTGCTGGAGGCCACCTGCAGGCTTCCTGGTTCCAGATTTAGTCGTACGCCCTTGAACTTATCGCTGGTCAGGATGGCTGTGCGTTGCAAGCTTGACAGTAGGGTTGTGCGACCCAAGATGATGGCATTCTTATGATTTTTGGGAATGACACGGTTGTAATCAGGAAACTTTCCCTCAACCAGTTTGGTGACAAATTCCATGCCATCAAAAATGAACTTTGCCTGGTTGTTGGCAAACCTCATTTCAATCGCGCCATCTGCGTCACTGAGAAGGCGTTGCATTTCAAGGACGGTCTTGCGCGGCAAGATGACCTCCTGCTTTGGGACCTCTACATCAAGCATGGCCGAAGTGAATGCCAGACGGTGGCCATCCGTAGCGACCAAACTCAATTGTTTGCCCTCAGCAACAAACAAAATCCCGTTAAGGTAGTAACGAATATCATGGACCGCCATGGCAAAGGAAACCTGGCGCAGCAACTCTTTCAGAGTTTTCTGCGGCACGCTGAAAGCAGGGCCGAACGTGGCAGACTCCTGTACCAGGGGAAAGTCTTCTGCAGGCAATGCCTGCAAGGTGAATTTGCTTTTGCCTCCCTTCAGGATTAACTTGGCCTGGGACGACTCCAGCGAAACGGTCTGATCGGATGGCATAGTGCGAAGGATGTCAATCAGTTTGCGTGCACCCAAGGTGGTGGTGAAGTCGCCCGCGTCACCGTCCAGCTCTGCCGTTGTACGAATTTGAATTTCAAGATCACTGGTCGTGAATTGCAAGGCACGCCCTGTCTTGCGGATCATCACATTGGCCAAAATCGGCAGGGTGTGACGACGCTCAACAATGCCTGAAACGGATTGAAGAACTGAAAGAACTTTTTCTTGAGTTGACTTAAGGACGATCATGTCAGTCTTTCTTGATTCTTTATTTAAAGATAGTTGTAGTAGGTAAAGCAGCGCCGTATCTGTGAACAGTTAGATTTTCTCTTTTTTTATCAAGTACTTGCAGAAGGTAAACCCTTGTTTATAGCCATTGGAACCGAACACTGAAGGATATGAATAAACTAACTGAAATCACCAAATCTGTGGATAACTCGGGGCTTGTTCTAAATCTATCCCCAGGGTTTTGCGGGAACCGGCTTATTTTGATGTTCATGGCGGGTGGTTTTAGCCTTTGAGGGTCTGTTCCAGCACATGAAGTTGTTGGTTCAGCTCATTGTTTTGCTGTCGTTCACCGCCAATCTTTCGAACAGCATGCAAAACGGTTGTGTGATCCCGCCCGCCAAACAGTTCGCCGATCTCCGGAAGGCTCTTTTGGGTCAGCTCCTTGGCCAGATACATGGCAATTTGACGTGGCCTGGCAATGCTGGCGGGTCGTTTTTTGGAGTACATGTCGGCAACTTTGATCTTGTAAAAGTCGGCCACTGTTTTTTGAATGTTTTCTACAGAAATCTGGCGGTTTTGAATGGAAAGCAGATCCCTTAGGGCCTCCCGCGCCAATTGAATGGAAATTTCTTTTTGATTAAACCGAGAGTAGGCCAGAATTTTTCTCAAAGCGCCTTCTAGTTCGCGCACATTGGAACGCACATTTTTGGCAACAAAAAAAGCAACTTCTTCTGGCATGAAGGCGTTTTCAGCCAGTGCCTTGCTGATCAGGATGGCCACCCGCATCTCCAGCTCCGGGGGCTCAATGGCCACCGTCAGACCTGAGTCAAAGCGAGAAATCAGCCGCTCATGAATATCGGTGAGGCCCTTCGGATAGGTGTCGCTGGTCATGACAATGTGCGACTTTTTGTTAAGCAAGGCCTCAAAGGCGTTGAAAAACTCTTCCTGGGTACGCTCCTTGTTGGCCAGAAACTGCACATCGTCGATCAACAACAAGTCCAGCGAGTGGTACTTGTCCTTGAACTCATCAAAAGTCTTGCGCTGATAAGCCTTGACCACATCGGAGACAAACTGTTCGGCATGGATGTAGAGAACTTTCGCTAGCGGGTTTTCAGCCAAAAGCCGATTGCCAATCGCATGCATCAAATGGGTTTTGCCCAGCCCCACACCGCCATAAATAAAGAGGGGGTTGTACAACTGACCGGGAAACCCCGCGACATGCATGGAAGCGGCACGGGCCATGCGATTTGCGGTCCCCTCCACCAGGGTCTCAAACGTCAAGACGCTATTAAGGCGATTTCGCGCCGGCGCAAGAGAGGCCTCTTCGCCAATATCGATATCTTCAAGAGCGGACGAGGACTTAGATAATTTTGAAGGCGAAGCAAACCCAGCATTGGAATCCCTGGGGGTAAGCACTAACTCAACGGCCATGGGATGACCGAAAACCGCGCTAAGTGCGCTGGCTATACGCTGGCTGTACTGAGCCCGAACCCAATCAAGTTTGAAGCGATTGGCAACAAAAATAGTGATTTTTGACTCATCGGCTGACACCTCGGCCTGAAGCGGACGGAGCCAGGTGCTGAATTGCTGCTCAGGGATTTCCTGTGCCAGCAAATCAAGACAGGTTTGCCATAAGCTTGGTTGAGAAGAGGATCCGCCAGAATCAGGCAGACGTCCAAGCTGTCTATCGGTCATACGCTATGAAAATGTGGATATTCTAACAAAAATGGTCTTAGAAATCTTAATTTATCAAGAACTTATCCACAAATTAGGGAAAACCTGAATTGGCATTCGAACCAAGAATGCTCAATCAATGGATCAGGCAAGCGGGACCATTGCCGTAACGATGAAAATTAGGGATAATCACGGGTTTTTCGCGGAAAGATAGAAAATGAAACGTACTTACCAACCGTCCAAGATCCGTCGCGCACGTACGCACGGCTTTCTCGTTCGCATGAAGACCCGTGGCGGTCGTGCGGTGATCAATGCGCGTCGGGCCAAGGGCCGCAAACGCCTTGCCGTCTGAACCGAGCGGCGTTAACGATACGAAACAGACCCGTAAAGCGCCAAGCGCCGCACGCAGGGTCTGGCCGGTTAACGCATGTGCGCACGTCAGGCCCACTGTCGCCTGAACGTGGAGCACCTTAAGACGCACAGTCAATTTCAGCAGGTGCTATCGGGACGCCAGCTGGCGCTAACCGAGCACTTTGCCTTGCATGCCAATGAGGGTGACAATGAATTGACAGATCGCTTGGCAAAGGTGACCAGATTGACTAGAACTGGTCAACAAGCGCTGACGACGGGACCTGTTACGGGCAAACCCACAGACACCATACTGATCGGCGCACTGATTCCAAAACGCTGGGCCAAGCGATCTGCAACTCGCAATACGATAAGGCGTCAGATCTACGAAATGTTTCGCAAAGTGGAGTGCACCCAACAAAAGTCGGCACTGGTCGTACGCCTGCGTGCAGAGTTCAAACCAGCAGGTTTTCCCAGTGCAAGCTCTGAAGCACTCAAGCGGGCTGTCTGTGCAGAGTTAAAACAACTTCTGCTGGCCGTCTCTGCCAGAGGGAGCCAACACTCATGAAGCGCCTATTGATCGGCCTGGTCAAGGGCTACCGGCTTGTACTAAGTCCTTGGCTGGGGTCATCCTGTCGTTTCGAGCCCAGCTGC
>Ga0075470_10000332_pt1 | contig 15752 bp, 12 predicted proteins | sample DEB19_08_DNA_4_FD_71482 | JGI IMG/M metagenome (GOLD analysis project Ga0075470, IMG submission 71482) | Aqueous microbial communities from the Delaware River and Bay under freshwater to marine salinity gradient to study organic matter... | ecosystem: Environmental > Aquatic > Marine > Coastal ... | reverse complement strand
GGAGTACGTTGCAATATTTTTTGCAAGCAGGCGCCCTTTGCGGTCGAGAACCACGCCGCGATCTGGAACGATTGATCGCTCAACAATGCGATGCCCTGCAGGAAGCGCACCGGTGTCGCGCGAGCCACCGCCGCCGTCAATCTGGATCGCAGTGAGGCGAACGCTGAGGCCGCCGAAGATCAGCACCGTTGCGATACCCGCAGCAACAAAGCGCCAGGTGCGTCGCCGCACACTCCGCCCCTCGCTCTCATAGGCGCTCGGTGTTATCTGAGGATTCATCAGATCGCTCTTAGCGCCGCGCGGCAACGCTCAACTGCGGCCCGCCCCAACGCTGGGAGGCGATCCGGGCGGCAACGGCTCCAATAAGCAGGTCAAGCACGTATCGCCCGACAGGTGCGGTCGATGGCCCCCCGCCGTTGAGGAGGAGCGTTGTAACAATCCATGTGCCGACCTCTGCCGTTGCAAGACCGGCCGTGATCGCGACCATTCGCCGAGCTGCGCCTACCCCGCCATCGCCTAAAACCGCGGCCGATGTGAGCGCGCCGAGCATGAAGGCGAGCGAGGTCGATCCAAGTGGGTGGCTGGTTAGCGAGTCGAGAATGAGTCCGGCAATAAAGGCGAAGAGCAGGATGACCGAGCGTCGCTGTGGAGCTGCGAGCGACAAGATGAAGAGGAGCGCCAGGTCGGGCGGCTGGGCAATCGACCAGGCCTCACTGAGGCGCACCTGGGCAAAGCAGGCAATTGTTACAACAACCCCAAAGATGATGCGGTTCCTCATCGCGCTAGGATACTCCTCTTCCTCTCTGGCTGGCGGGGCCGGCTGGCGTGTTCCACGTGAAACATGGGGTTGGGCGTGCTGCGGGGCTCCTGCTACACTACCGACGTGAGCACCCCAATCACACCCTCGTCGCCCAAGCGCGCGCCAATCATCGTGTGCGCGAACCAAAAAGGGGGGGTTGGGAAGACGACCACGGTCGTCAACCTGGCGGCCGAGCTCGCACACCGGGGATATAAGGTGCTGGCGGTCGATCTTGACCCACAGCGCAACCTCACGAGCGGTATTGGCTTCGTCCCGGCTCAGGGTGCAGCAAGCGCCTATGACCTCCTTGTGCGACGGCAGCCCGCCGCTGGCCTCGCACAAGCAACATCGATCCCCGGCTTATCCGTGATCCCTGGGTCGGCGGACCTTGCGGGAATCGACATTGAACTGGCTGGTGATGACGCTGCAGGAGACCGCCAGCTTGCCGCTGGACTGCGAGACGTGGGTGAATTCGACGTGGTGCTGGTGGATACCCCCCCATCGCTTGGGCTCGTAACGGTCGGTGCGCTCGCCGTCGCAGACGCCGTGCTCGTGCCCGTTCAATGCGAGTACTACGCGCTCGAGGGGCTCTCCCAGCTGATGGCCACCATTCGGCTCGTGCGCGAGCGCCTCAATCCGAACCTTGAGATCAATGGACTTCTCCTTACGATGCTCGATCCCCGCACAAAACTTGGCTCCGACGTGGTCCGTGAGGTCGAGGAGCACTTCGGCGAGCTCGTCTATCGAGCACGAGTGCCACGCTCTGTGCGACTTGCTGAGGCGCCGAGCCACGGGGTGGCGATTCGCTCGTACGCACCAGGCACGACTGGGGCAGAATCATATGCACAGGCTGCGGAAGAGTTTGCCGCACGCGTCTTTCACGTAACGGTATAGGGGGAGACATGGCGAAACGACCATCTGGGCTCGGCCGAGGGCTCGAGGCGCTCATTCCTGAGGCGGCACACGCTGCTGGAGCGACGCGTCAAGGTGCGTTGAACATCCCTCTCGACAAGATCGTGCCGAATAAATTCCAACCACGCGCCACATTTAATGAGGCGGAGCTTGCGCAGCTTGCGGAAAGTATTCGCCAGCACGGCGTGTTGCAGCCCGTTGTTGTTGAAGAGGGGCTCAACGGATACACCCTGATTGCCGGCGAGCGCCGCTTCCGCGCCTCGAAGCTTGCGGGGCGCACAACGATTCCCGCGGTCGTGCGCACCGTCAGTGATCAATCGCGCCTCGAACTCGCGCTGATTGAGAATGTTCAGCGCAGTGATCTCTCTCCAATTGAAACAGCGCACGCATATAAGCGCCTGGCTGATGATTTTGGCATGACGCAAGAACAGATTGCTGTCGTTGCAGGAAAGGCGCGAGCCACCGTTGCAAATACGTTGCGCCTGCTTGATCTTTCACCAGAGGTCCAAGAAGAACTTGTCGCCGGGCGCCTCAGCGAAGGACATGCGCGCGCACTTGTTGGTCTCCCTGATTCAGAACAGGCGTGGCTCGCGCGCACATTTGTCCGCGATGCCGTAACGGTGCGCGGTGCAGAGGCAGCTGCATCAACGGTTCGCGATGCACAGCGCGGTACAATCACCAAGCAGAAGCGACGTGGCGCGTTGCCAAACGAAGAGCTCGTTGCACTGCAGCGTGAACTTGAACGCGCGCTCGGAACGCCGGTGAAGGTGAAGTCGACCGGTACTGGTGGCCAGATTGTGATTGAGTACTACTCAGCGGAAGAGCTTGAGCGAATTATTGAACAACTTAAGGGAGAACAGTAGTGGCGAAAAAGAATGCGGTGGCTGAGGTGACGAGCACCTCTTCGCGCGCAAAAAAGGCGACGAGCGATTACGGCGCTGGCAGCATTCAAGTTCTTGAAGGACTTGAAGCTGTACGCAAGCGCCCGGGCATGTACATCGGTTCAACAGATGAGCGCGGCCTTCATCATCTCGTGTACGAGGTGGTCGACAACTCTGTAGACGAAGCGATGGCCGGACACGCGACACGCATCGTTGTCATCATCCACCCCGACAACTCCATTGAAGTTTCTGATGATGGTCGCGGCGTACCGGTGGGTAAGCATTCAACAGGAAAAGATGCGCTTGAGGTTGTGCATACGGTCTTGCACGCAGGTGGCAAGTTCGGCGGTGGTGGCTACAAGGTTTCTGGCGGCCTTCACGGCGTAGGTGTCTCCGTTGTTAATGCGCTCAGCATTAAGTTGCGCGTTGAATCGGCGCGCGATGGCTACGTGTGGTCGCAGGAATATTCGCGCGGCGTGCCAACAACAAAGGTCGTCAAGGTTTCACCGAGTGGCACGCGTCGCGGAACAACGACGCGATTCCTCCCCGATCCTGAAATGTTTGAGACAACGGAATACTCCTTTGAGACGCTTGCGAACCGACTGCGCGAATCCGCGTATCTCAACAAGGGACTCTGGCTCACCCTTATCGACAAGCGCGCCGATCGCGAGGCCACCTTCTACTTCCAGGGTGGCATCGTCTCATTCGTTCGCCACCTCAATCGCAAGCGCAAGGTCACACACGATCGTCCCGTCTACATCGAAGGTGTTGAGGGGACAACATCCGTGGAAGTTGCCTTGCAATACCAGAGCGACTCCTGGTCGGAGACACTCCTCGCGTATGCGAACAACATCAACACCGTTGATGGCGGCACACACGTCACCGGATTCCGCGCTGCACTGACCAGTGCGCTCAACGACTGGGGCCGCAAGAACGGCGCAATGAAAGAGAGTGATCCAAATCTCACGGGCGAGGATGTGCGCGAAGGACTCACTGCAATCATCTCCGTGAAGTTGGTTGATCCGCAGTTTGAAGGACAAACAAAAGCAAAACTTGGAACTGCAGCGGTGAAGGGGATCGTGCAGACGCTGGTGAATAAGCGCCTTACGCAGTTCCTTGAGGAGAATCCTGCCGATGGTCGCGAAGTCATTCGCCAGTCACTGAACGCCGCGCGCGGTCGAGAGGCGGCGCGCAAGGCGAAAGAGCTCGTCATGCGCAAGGGTGCGCTCGAAGGAAGCGCGCTGCCAGGGAAGCTCGCCGACTGCCAAGAGCGCGACCCGGCTAAGTCTGAGCTCTACATCGTCGAGGGCGAGTCGGCCGGTGGATCAGCGAAGCAGGGACGCGATCGTCGCTTCCAGGCGATCTTCCCGCTCCGCGGCAAGCTGCTCAACGTTGAAAAGGCGCGCATCGACAAGATTCTCGGAAGCGACAACATCCGTACGTTGATTACCGCGCTCGGTGCTGGCATCCAGGATGCAAGCATGGAGGATGGCAACGGCAAATTCGATCTCGCGAAGATCCGCTACCACCGCATCATCATCATGACCGACGCCGATGTGGACGGGGCGCACATTCGCACCCTCCTCCTCACCTTCTTCTACCGCTACATGCCTGCAGTAATTGAGGCGGGGTTCCTCTATATCGCGCAGCCACCGCTCTACCGCATCAGCACCGGAAAAGAGACGAAATACGCAGGAAATGAGAAGGATCGCGATCTCGCAATCGCCTCATTCAAGACGAAGAATGTCAGCGTCCAGCGCTTCAAGGGCCTCGGCGAAATGAACGCCGAGCAGCTCTGGGAGACGGCGATGAACCCAGAGAACCGCGTCTTCTTGCAGGCGCGCATCGAAGACGCCGCGGTTGCCAACGAGGTCTTTGAGATGTTGATGGGCGAGCGCGTTGAGCCGCGCCGCGACTTTATTAAGGCTGAGGCCCGCAAGGTCCAGAACCTTGACGTATAGGTGAGCGATGAGTGAGCAGCGCGAACTTGGGGTGAAGTCGATCCGCATCGAAGACGAGATGCGGACGAGCTATCTCGACTACGCAATGAGCGTCATCGTCGCGCGCGCACTCCCTGATGTTCGCGACGGGTTGAAGCCCGTACACCGCCGCATCCTGTACACCATGGGCGAGATGGGCCTCTCCGCAGGATCCGCCTATCGCAAGTGCGCCGCGATCGTCGGCGAGGTGATGGGTAAGTACCACCCGCACGGAGACGGCGCACTCTACGACGCACTCGTGCGCCTTGCGCAAGATTTCTCCATGCGCCATCCACTCGTCGATGGGCAGGGAAACTTTGGTTCTGTCGACGGCGACTCTGCCGCTGCGATGCGCTACACCGAGGCGCGCCTTACGGCGATCGCCGGCGAGATGTTGGCCGACATCGATCATGAGACGGTCGACTACACGCCGAACTACGACGGCACGCAGAAGGAGCCGAGCGTCCTGCCGTCGCGACTGCCAAACCTTCTTGTCAACGGCTCGTCTGGTATCGCCGTTGGTATGGCAACGAATATTCCGCCGCATAACCTGAACGAGATCGCCGACGCCGCGATCGCACTCGTCGAAAATCCAAACCTCACGGCGGAAGAGCTGTGTCAGTACGTCCTCGCGCCCGACTTCCCGACTGGTGGCGTGTTGTATCGCTACGACCAGGTGAAGAATCCGCTCACCGGTGTCGTGGAGCGCGTTGATGCCGTGCGCCAAATGTATGCGCACGGACGCGGCCGCGTGGTGGTCGAAGGGTCGACGCACTTCGAAGAGGCGTCACGCGGCGATCGCACGGCGATCATCATCACCGAGCTTCCCTACCAGGTGAACAAGGCGACACTTGTTGAGAAGATTGCCGACCTGGTCAAAGAGGATCGTCTCGACGGCATCTCCGACCTCCGCGACGAGTCAGACCGCGACGGCATGCGCATCTACGTCGAGGTGAAGAAGGATGCGAATCCGCACAAGGTGCTCAATCGACTCTTGAAGCTCACGCCACTGCGCTCAGCGTTCAGCCTCAACATGCTCGCGCTTGTCGACGGCCAGCCGCAAACACTCTCGTTGAAGAGCGTCATCCAGCACCACATCGATCACCGCCGCATCATCGTGCGCCGACGCACCGAATTTGAACTGAAGAAGGCACGTGAACGAGCCCACATCCTCGAGGGTCTAAAGATCGCACTCGACAACCTCGATGCGGTCATCAAGACCATTCGTGCCGCCGCCGACGTTGACGTCGCGCGTGTGCAGTTGATGGAGAAGTTCAAGCTCAGCGAACTCCAAGCCCAGGCGATCCTCGACATGCGCCTGGCTCGACTCGCGGCGCTTGAGCGCAAGAAGATCGAAGACGAGTACCTCGAAGTGATCAAGCTGATCGCCGAACTCGAAGATATCTTGCGCACCCCGGCGCGCATCTCCAAGATCATCGCCGGCGAGTACGCCAAGATGAAAGAGAAGTTTGGCGACCCGCGCCGCACGCGCATCGCCAACGATGCGACGCGCGAGATGTCCGACGAAGACCTCATCGCCGACGAAGATGTGGTGATCACCATTAGCGGGCGCGGCTACATCAAGCGCCAGCCACTTGCAACCTATCGTCAGCAGAACCGCGGCGGCAAGGGTGTCATCGGCATGACGACGCGTGAAGAGGACGCGGTCAACACACTCCTTGTTGCCAACACGCATGACTTTGCACTCTTCTTTACCAACAAGGGCCGCTGCTTCAGCGCAAAGGTGCACGAGATTCCCGACGCGTCGCGCCAGAACAAGGGGATGCCGATCGTGAACCTTCCTGGCGTTCAGGTTGAATCAGGCGAGACCCCCGTTGCGACCGTGATCTTGAACAACTTCAATGCGGGGAGTTACCTCGCCTTCTCAACCAAGCGCGGCGTCGTGAAGAAGACCTCGCTTGAGCAATTCGAAAAGGTACGTTCGTCGGGAATCATCGCCATCACGCTCGATAAGGGCGATGAGCTTGCGCAGGTGATCACCACCTCTGGACAAGATGATTTGATTCTCGCCACGCGCCAGGGGCGCATCTGTCGCTTCCATGAGCGCGAGGCGCGTCCGATGGGACGCACCGCAGGCGGCGTGATTGGCATCCGCCTTGCGCGCCAGGGCGACCTTGTCGTTGCAATGGCGGTGGCAGAACCTGGAGCCGAGCTCCTCGTCTTGACCGAGACCGGGCACGGAAAGCGCGTCCCAACCGATGCGTTCGCCCGCAAGCATCGCGGCACCCAGGGGGTTCGCCTCATCCCGCTCGAGGGGCGCAAGACCGGCCCAGTCGTTGCCGTGCGCCAGGTGAGCGAGGCCGATGAGGAGATCATCCTTATTAGCGCAGAGGGTCAGGTCGTTCGAACGAAGCTCGAAAACGTTGCCACACGGAAAGACGGGAGCGCACAGGGGGTGCGCGTCATGTCGCTCCGAGAGGGTGACCGGGTTGCCGGAATCGCCGCATTCCGAACGGGACTAGCGAAGCGAGACGGCGCAGAGGAGAATAGTGAGGCACAGGCAACCAGACGCACCGCTTCGTCGAAGCCGGCCGCGAAGGTGAAGCCTGCCGCCAAGGGGAAGCCCGCGAAGAAGTCGCCAGCGAAACGCACAGCCGCAGCCAAGCCTGCCGCCAAGGGGAAGCCCGCGGCGAAGGGGAAGCCCGCGAAGAAGCGCTCGGGTCGCTAGGTCGATGGCCCGTCCAGCGCAGAACGGAGGACGGCGATGAGGGATGCACTCGATATCTACACCGGGAATGCGAATCCTGAACTTGCGGCGAAGATCGCGCGCTACCTCGGACGAACCGTTGCGAAGGCAGAGGTGTTCGCCTTTGCAAATGAGAACACCTTTGTCCGCATCCTCGACAACGCGCGCGAGAAGGATGTCTTCATCGTTCAACCAACGACACGTCCAGTCAACACATCGATCATGGAGCTCCTCATCATGATTGACGCGTTCAAGCGCGCCTCCGCCGGCCGCATCACCGCCGTTGTGCCGTACTACGGATACGGTCGGTCCGACAAGAAAGATCAGCCGCGCGTACCGATCACGGCGCGCCTCGTCGCCGACATGTTGCAGGTTGCAGGTGCGAACCGCATCCTTACGCTCGACCTTCACCAGGGGCAGATCCAAGGATTCTTCAATGTGCCGGTCGACGAGTTGACCGCCGTGCACCTGCTTTCCAACTACATGCGCCAGAGCGGGACCGAGAACCTTGCCGTCGTAACCGACCTCGGCTTCGCCAAGCGGGCGCGCACGTTTGCTGAACTCTTGAACGCACCGCTCGCAATCGTCGAGAAGCGACGCGAGGGGAACAATGATCACGCCGAGGTGCTGAATGTCATCGGCGACGTTAAGGGGAAGCGCGTCATCATCGTCGATGACGAGATCGATACTGCTGGAACGCTGACCGAGACGGTTCGCGCGATCGAAAAGGCAGGTGCGATCGAGATCACCGCGTGTGCAACGCACGGCGTCTTCTCTGCGCCGGCAATCGAGCGCATCAACGCCTCGTCGATTCGCGAGGTGGTCGTGACCGACTCCATTCCGCTTCCTGCTGGCGTGTCGAGCCCAAAGATCAAGCGCCTCTCCTGCGCTCCACTTTTCGGCGAGGCGATCAAGCGCATCCATAAGGGTGAGTCGGTCGGCGCCTTGTTTGGTAAAGATGCGGCACTCGCTGAAGAGATGGTCTTCTGGGACGGCGAACATGAGGGGCTCGTCCGCGATCCAGCTGCTGCAGCGGCGGCTGAGAAACGCCGAGCAAAGCGATGAGCCTCCAGCTCCACGGACGCGATGAGCGTGGCGCGGTCGTTACGCGAACGCCGGCACGCGACGATGCGGATTGGCGCCGAACGTTGCGAAGCTCGCGCTGGAACGCCGCACCGTTGAAGAATCCAGAGATGAACCCAACGAGTCGGCCCGCCAGCGTGCTGATGTGGGTTGCCCTCGCCGCCCTCACGTTTCTCATCGTGTTCGTGGGGTATAGCGCCGGATTCTGGCGCTAGGTAGCGCAGGTACGCGCAGCATGGTCTTCGGTTTTCTCGGCCGCCTCGTCGACTCCAACGATCGTGAGATCAAGCGCCTCATGCCGATTCTCGCGGCGGTCAATGCGCGCGCCGATGAGTTTGAAGCCCTCAGTGACGACGCAATCCTCGCGCGCATGGAGACGCTCACCGCGCGCTTGCGCACACTCGATGGTGATGCGCTAACCGCAGCGCTCGACGAGGCTGCGCCTGAAGCACTCGCCGCCGCGCGCGAGGCCGCGCGCCGAACGCTTGGCATGCGACCGTATGACGAGCAGATCCTTGGTGCGATTGCACTCCATCAAGGAAAGATCTCGGAGATGAAGACGGGCGAAGGGAAGACGCTCGTCGGGCCGCTTGCTGCAGCGCTCAACGGACTGACCGGTCGCGGCGTCCACGTGGTCACCGTGAACGACTATCTCGCCCGCCGCGATGCGCAGTGGATGGGGCCGCTCTTCGCTGCGCTCGGCCTCTCTGTTGGCGTGATTGCGCACGACAGCTCATTCATCTTCGACGCTGAGCACCGCAGCAACGATGAGCGCACCGCAAAGCTCCGCCCTGTCACGCGCCGCGAGGCCTATGCCGCAGCGGTTACCTACGGCACGAACAATGAGTTTGGTTTTGACTATCTGCGCGACAACATGGTCACGGAGCTCGCGGCGCGCGTGCAGCGCGGACACGGATACGCAATCGTCGACGAGGTAGACAACATCCTCATCGATGAGGCGCGAACTCCGCTCATCATTAGCGGACAGGCTGCCGAGTCGCGCGATCTCTATGCCGTCTTCGCGAAACTTGTTCCGCGACTACGAGAGCGCGCGCAAGGTGCAGAGGATGGTGGGGATTACTTCATCGACGCGAAGGAGAAGGCGGTCTCTTCGACCGAAGAGGGTGTAGCAAAGATTGAGCGCGCACTGGGAATCGAGAACCTCTACGGTGGCGACCCGCTTATGGCACGCCACTTTGAGTCGGCGCTGCGAGCGCACGCACTATTTAAGCGGGATCGTGACTACATCGTGGAGGAGGGTGAGATCGTCATCGTTGATGAGTTCACCGGGCGCAAGATGCCGGGTCGGCGCTGGTCTGAGGGGCTTCACCAGGCGATCGAGGCGAAGGAGGGGCTCCGCGTTCAGCGTGAGTCGGTCACCCTGGCCACGATCACCTTCCAGAACTACTTCCGCCTCTACCACAAGCTTGCCGGCATGACGGGAACCGCCATGACCGAGGCGGAAGAGTTCAGCAAGATCTACAACCTCGAGGTCACCGCGGTCCCAACCCACCGCCCAATGATCCGCGTCGATGAGCCCGATCTCGTGTATCGAACCGAGCGTGCCAAGGATGCCGCCATCGTCGAGCACATCAAAGAGCGCCGAGCGGCGGGACAGCCGGTGCTGGTCGGCACCACCTCGGTGGAGCGCTCCGAACACCTCGCGCAACTCTTGACTCATGCGGGCGTACAGCACCATGTGTTGAATGCGAAGCAGCACGACCGCGAGGCGCCAATCGTGGCGCAGGCGGGTCGCTCTGGCGCCGTCACCATCGCCACGAACATGGCGGGCCGCGGTACCGACATCTTGCTTGGCGGCAATCCAGCCGGCCTCGCGTCGGCAGCGTTGCACGCCAAGGGGATCAACCCTGCAGAGGCAGACGCCGAAACCTATGCGGCTGCGCTTGCCGAAGCTGAGCGCTCATGCGCTGCGGACCGAGAGATTGTCCTCGCTGCGGGCGGCCTGCGCATCATCGGCACAGAGCGTCATGAGTCGCGCCGCATCGACAATCAGTTGCGCGGACGCGCTGGCCGTCAGGGCGATCCTGGATCGTCGCGCTTTTATCTCTCGCTTGAAGACGATCTCATGCGCCGCTTCGCCGGTGAGCGCGTGGTTGGCCTTATGGATCGGCTTGGATTCGACGAGAGCCAGGCGCTCGAATCGGCGATGGTGAGCCGCACCATCGAAGGCGCGCAGACCCGTGTTGAGGGATACAACTTTGACATCCGTAAGCGCGTTGTGGAGTTTGACGACGTCATCAACAAGCAGCGCGCAACGGTCTACGGCGAGCGTGATCGCGTCCTTGCTGGCGACGACTTGCGCGCAACGGTTGAAGATGCACTCTTCGCAGAGGTGCACGCGATGGTTGTTTCACACTGCCCTCCAGGCCTCGTTGCGGATCGCAACCTTGAGGCGCTCCGTGTTGACTTGAAGCGCTCTGGCATCGAGGCGCCATCCAACCTTGAATCGCTGATCGATGATGAGGACCTCTACGAGGGTGTTCGCAACGCGGCGGCTACGGCACTCGCTGCAAAGGAGACGGAGGTAGGGAGTGAGATTTGGGGCCGCGTTGTTCGCGCGGTGATCTTGCGCAGCATCGACCAGCTCTGGGTTGAACATCTCACCGAGGTCGATGATCTCCGTCGCGGCATCGGGTTGCGTGGATACGCGCAAGAAGATCCGCTCAATGCGTTCAAGAAAGAGGCGTTCACCCTCTACGACGAGTTCCAGTCGTTGATCCGCGTCAACATTGGCCGGTCGATCTTGCGCGTGAATATCGTGCAAGAGCCTGCACCGCGGCCGCCCGTACAGATCCTTCAGGGTGCGGGTGACGCTGCCGTTGCGCAGCCAACGTCCACTCGCGGTGCGGCTGCGCCGAGCGCTGTGAAGGCTGGACGTAATGATGCCTGCCCGTGCGGCTCAGGGAAAAAGTTCAAACGCTGCCACGGAGCGTAGTCCCCTCCTGCTACGATCCTCGCGTGAAGAGCCAATACCCCGTCGCCGTCTTCGTACGGTCGAGTGCCTCGTAACCGGTGAGCATCGACGCCGCCGGTCTCCGAGATTTGCTCGACCGCATCGAGGCGACCTCGGGGCGGCTTTGACCCTGTAGCGAAAGCTGCCCGCCTTGAGGCGATCGAAGCCTCAATGCTTGCCCCTGGCTTCTGGGATGACCAGCGTGGCGCGCGCAAGGCAGCGCGTGAGGCAGAAGGGCTTCGCGAAGAGCTCACCCTCTGGCGCGACCTCAGTGCCTCGGCAAAAGATTTAGGTGAGTTGTTTGAACTCGCAGAAGGTGAGGGAGACCAGGCACTCCTCGCCGAAGTCGATGTGAAGACCGCAGAACTTGAGCGCTCGTTTCAGTCGGCGCGCACGAGCCTTCTCTTCTCTGGTGACTATGCGTCATCCAACGCGATCGTCACGATCCAGGCGGGCGCAGGCGGCACCGAGGCGTGCGATTGGACGGCGATCCTCTTGCGCGCATACATGCGCTGGGCCGAGCGACATAAGTTCAGTAGCGAGATCGTCGACTCCACCGAGGGCGAGGGTGCCGGCTATCGCAGTGTGACGCTGGAGATTCGCGGGCGCAATGTCTTTGGTTGGCTCCGCGCCGAGCGCGGCGTGCACCGCCTTGTTCGCATCTCGCCATTCGACGGGCAAAAGCGTCGCCAGACAACCTTTGCGATGTTCGAGGTGATCCCTGAGGTAGAAGATGCACAAGAGGTGGAGTTGAACTGGGATGAGATCCGTGTCGACACCTACCGTGCGAGCGGCGCAGGGGGTCAACATGTCAACAAGACAGAGTCGGCGGTGCGCCTGACGCACATCCCAACCAACATCGTTGTCTCTAGTCAATCGCAGCGCTCACAGATGCAGAATCGCGAAACGGCCGAGCGAATGCTCCGCGGTCGCCTCATCGAGCAGCGCATCCGTGAGCGCGAGGATGAGCTCGCTCGCGTGCGCGGTGAGACGGTCTCTGCTGGATGGGGGAATCAGATTCGCAGTTACGTGTTGCATCCCTACCAGATGGTGAAAGACCACCGGACCGGCCAACAGACGGCCGACACGACCACAGTTCTCGATGGTGACTTCGACGCCTTTATCCTTGCCGAGCTGGAGCGCAAGGCGACCGGTGCGCCGCTGGCGGCGGCTGGTGGCGACGATGAGTAGGATCATCCAATGAGCACGTTGCAGAGTTCTGATGCGGTTGTGGAACTTCGCGAGGTGGGGGTCACCTATCCGAGCGGGCATCGTGCCCTTGTCGGCGTCAACCTCTCCCTGCACCGTGGTGAGTTCGTCTTCTTGGTTGGTCCATCTGGAGCGGGAAAATCGACCCTGGTCAGCCTGCTCGTGCGCGATGTATCGCCCTCTTCTGGCGAGGTGCATGTCGCCGGCCATGCCGTGCACGCACTGCCGGCGAGCAAGGTGCATCTCTTGCGCCGCCGCGTCGGGGTTGTCTTCCAAAACTTCCGCCTGTTGCCGCGCCGCACCGTCTGGGAGAACACCGCCTTCGCCCTTGAGGTCACCGGAGCCGCGCGCGAAGAGATTGATGCCGCTGTCGAGCGCGCGCTCCGTATCGTTGGACTCGCAGAGCTCGGCGATCGCTATCCTGCAGAACTTTCCGGTGGGGAGCAGCAGCGCGCCGCCATCGCTCGAGCGATTGTCGGCGACCCTGAGCTCCTGATTGCCGACGAGCCAACTGGCAACCTTGATCCGTTGATCAGCTGGGAGATCATGGAACTGTTGATCCAAATCAATCGCACCGGTGTAACGGTGATCGTTGCAACGCATGATTCGAACATCGTCACCACGTTGCGACGTCGTGTCGTTGGCCTCGACGGCGGGCGCGTGATTCGCGACGAAGAACACGCCACCTATCATCGGGTGGGCTAGCAGTGAGCGACCGCGCACGTACCGCACGCCTCGTTCGACTCAGTACCGCCGCGGCATGGAACGGCTTGAAGCGCAATCGTCTCGCCACGATTGCAGCAACGGTGACGATGACCCTCATGCTTCTCGTCCTCGCGTCGGTCTTAGTTATCCGCGCCGGCCTTGATGCTGCGCTTACCTATGCGGACTCGAAGATCGAGGTGGTTGCGTACCTCAAAACATCTGTCGATGCTGAAAAGGCTGCGCAGGTTGAGGCGCAGATTGCCGATATCCCTGGAGTGCGCGACACCACCTATATCAGTGCCGATGAGGCACTTGCCGCCTTCCGGCAGCGACTCGCTGAGCGCGGTGAGCCAGACCTCACGGGAAATCTTGGTTTTAATCCGCTCCCTGCAAGCATCGAGGTGGCGCTCGACTCGCCGCTCGATACGGCTCGTGTTGCAGATGCGCTGACAACGATTGATGCTGCTTCGTCTATCAGCCGCGTGATTGATGGGCGTGCAGTCGCAGAGAGCCTGACGGCGATCACCTCTGGTTTGCGCATCGCTGGCCTGATCGTCTTGCTTGGATTCACCGGCGCGGTACTTGCGGTCGTAGTAAATGCGCTGCGCCTTGCCGCACTTGCGCGCAGTGACGAGATCGAGATCATGCGCCTTGTTGGCGCCAGCGTAACGTGGATCCGCCTCCCCTTTATCATCGAGGGGGTGGCGATCGGCCTGGTTGGCGCGCTCATCACCCTCTTCGTGTTTGGCATCCTGAGCGCCGGGATTGGCGCCCTCATGTTGAACCTCTTCCGCGTCTTGCCGCTTGAGACATCGGCAATCCTTGCCGGCCAGGTCGCCATCTCTGTTCTTCTCGCAGGTATCGGCCTTGGAGCCCTCGGAGCGCTACTCTCATTGCGAGGGCGCCTCGGCTAAAAGGCGCCAAGCGGTAAGGAGAAGTCTGATGAGCTTCATCCCAGGTGGTCCGGGTCGCGCTCCATTCATTACACGAGCGGGCGCGCTGATCCTTGCGATCGGCATCGGTATTGCGGGGTACCAGATTGGGGTCCGCACCGGCGGTACAAGCAACGCGTCGGTGAGCGGGTCGATCGACCTCTCGCGCTTTAATCAGGTACTCCAGATTGTGCTCGATCAGCATGTTGGAGAGAAGGTTGATCAGCAGCTCATCGACGGTGCAATCAAGGGGCTTGTTAACGCGCTTGACGATCCGTACTCCGTCTACCTGACAACCGATGAGATGCAGGCGATGATCGATGGACTCTCTGGCAGCTTTGAGGGGATCGGCGCAGTCATTGAGACACGTACAGCCGCTGGCGAACCCTGCACAACGATCAGCCTCGACTGTCAACTTATTGTTGTCTCGCCGATCGACGGTTCTCCAGCGGCAAAGGCTGATATTCGCAGCGGTGATCGCATCACTGCCGTTGATGGCAATGACCTTATTGGGGAGAGTGTCGATACGGCAATCCCCTATGTTCGTGGGGCGAAGGGGACAACGGTTGTCCTCACGATCGTGCGAGGAAAATCTGCACCGCAGGATGTCTCAATCGTTCGCGATACGATTTCTGTTCCTGCCGTTCAAACGAAGTCGCTTACGACGTCTGGCGGCGCGCCCGTTGGCTACATTCGCCTTTCGGAATTTAGCCAGGTTGCAGGCGACCAGCTTCATGCGGCGCTGCAGAAGGTTGTAGAGGCTGGCACGACTCGTATTGTTCTTGATCTTCGCGACAACCCGGGTGGCTATCTCTCTACCGCACTTCACATCGCCAGTGAGTTTATTGGCGATGGCCTTGTGTACCAAGAAGAGGATAGTCACGGCAACCGTTCAACGACAGCCGCACAACCTGGAGGCCTTGCAACCGATAGTTCGATTCGCCTTGTCGTCTTGGTGAATGGCGGCAGTGCGTCGGCGAGTGAGATCTTGGCTGGCGCGCTGCAAGATCGCGAACGTGCCGTCCTGGTTGGCGAGACAACCTTCGGCAAGGGTGTGGTTCAAACGTTCATGGATATCCCGGGTGGGTATGGTTTGAAGCTTACGATCGCAAAGTGGCTGACGCCGAACGGGACATGGATCCATAAGGTTGGCATCACCCCTGAGTACCTTGTGGCGCCAGCAAAGGCCGGCTCGTCGAAGGATCCACAGCTGGCAAAGGCGCTCGACCTGCTGAAGTAGCCGGTTGGTCCTTGCAGAATGTGCTCGGTTGGCGTATTGTGCGCGGCAGACGAAAGGAGGTGGTGTGCAGTGTCGTATGACAGTTGTACCACCGCCTCTCGTGAGGTCGGCGCATAGTCGACCCGCGGGAGCGGTCAACGCGTGAGTTGAGGCGTCGGTCGTAAGGCCGGCGCCTCGCTCGTTTCTCCCGCATCGCACCACTCCGTATGGCGCCGCCCTCCCCCTGTGGGCGGTGGGGCGTACCCTATGCACCACGACCAGATCGACCGCGCACTGAAAGGAGGTTAACGATGGCAAAGCGCCCAGTAAAAACGAGCTCAGATCCGGCTCC
>Ga0075470_10000325_pt1 | contig 15984 bp, 17 predicted proteins | sample DEB19_08_DNA_4_FD_71482 | JGI IMG/M metagenome (GOLD analysis project Ga0075470, IMG submission 71482) | Aqueous microbial communities from the Delaware River and Bay under freshwater to marine salinity gradient to study organic matter... | ecosystem: Environmental > Aquatic > Marine > Coastal ... | reverse complement strand
TGCTGTGGGAGAACCTGCTGCGCCGCAACGAGAAGCTCGTCGGTGCCCACTTCTCGATCGGCGTCGAGGACGCGGTCTTCCTTCGCGGTGAGCTTCCTTTCTCCTCGGTCAACGAGAAGGAAGTCGACAGGGTGATCGGCACGTTGTTCGCCACGGTGGAGGCGGTGTTCCCGTCGATCATCCGCATCGGTTTCGCCAGCCGGTTCGCCCAGTAGCGAAACCCCACCATCGCGCGGGTGGGTGCGCCGTTAGTCTCGGTGCATGGCAGGACAGACCAACGAACTGGTGCTCATCGGCGGCGGCAACATGGGTTCCGCCCTGCTCGGTGGGCTCGTGGCAGGCGGTTGGGACCCGAAGGGGATAGTTGTCGTCGAACTTGACGCGGCCAAGCGCGCCGACCTGGAGTCTCGGTTCGGCGTCCGCACCGGCACCGAGATCGTGGCGGGCAACGGTGCGGTCATCGCGGTGAAGCCGGGTGATGCCGTTGCAGTGTGCGCACAGGTTGCCGCCCTCGGGACGCCGCGGGCCCTTTCCATCGCCGCCGGCATCAGTGCATCCACGTTGCAGGCGGCTGCCGGGACGGGGTGCTCCGTCGTGCGCGCGATGCCGAACACTCCTGCTCTCGTTCGTGAGGGTGCGACGGCGATCACCGGCAGTCCTTCCTGCTCGGATGCCGACCTCGACTGGGCCGAACGCGTGCTCTCCGCGGTGGGTCTCGTCGTGCGCGTCCCCGAATCCCAGATGGATGCCGTCACGGCCGTCGCCGGTTCCGGTCCCGGGTACCTCTTCTTGTTCGCCGAGGCGCTGCTGGCGGCTGCGATCGAACAGGGATTGCCGACGGACGTCGCCGACACCCTGGTTCGCCAGTTGTTCAAGGGTGCCGGCGCACTCCTTTCCTCCTCGGACGAATCGCCCGCGGTGCTGCGCGAACGGGTGACGTCACCGAACGGCACGACCTTCGCAGGACTGTCCGTTCTCGAGAATGAGGGACTTCGTGCAACCGTTCACAAAGCGGTGCAGGCCGCGGCCGAACGCAGTGCCGAGATGGGCAAGTAGGCCCCCGGAATTCTCCGGCGAAGTTTCTGTTTTTTGGTCCGCGGTATGTAATCTGTGACGCAGGTCACCGAAGTCGGGAAACCGGTTTCGGGAGTCGCGCTCAGCAATGAGCAGCGCCGAAAGGGCCGGTGCCGTCGGGGGGTTGGCACCGGCCCTTTTCGTTTTCTCCGGTGGGATCCACGCACTGACTCGATCCGGCACCGACAGCCGCGTGGCCACGAAGCCTTATCGTGAACCGCATGCACAACCACGTCGCACTCCTCACTGACTACGGATTGAACGACGAATTCGTGGGCGTGCTGAAGAGCGTCATCACCGACATGGCGCCGCACGCGCGCATCACCGACATCACGCACGGGGTCCCCCCGTTCGATGTCCGGTGGGGATCACTCGCGCTCGCTCGCGCGATCCAGTACGTGCCCGCGGGCGTGATTGTTGCCGTCGTGGACCCGGGTGTCGGTTCGTCGCGCAAGGCCGTGGCAATCGAGGTTGCCGGCGGCAACGGGGTGCTGGTCGGTCCCGACAACGGGTTGTTGTCGTCAGCTGCATCAATGGCCGGTGGCGCCGAACGCGCGTTCCTCCTCACGAACACGGAGCTGCACCTCGAGGCGCCCGGCACCACCTTCGCCGGCCGCGACATCTTCGCGCCCGTCGCTGCGTTCCTCTGCAACGGGGGAGCAATCGAGGAGGTCGGCGAGGAAGTCGACATCGCCACGTTGATGCCCGGTCTCGTGCCCCTCCCGTCGAGGGAGACGCACCCCGCGTACGGGGAGGGGCTGCGCTGCGAGATCACGTGGGTGGACCACTACGGCAACTGCCAGATGAACGTCGGACCGGAGGATCTCGCGCACCTCGGCCCGGTCGTGCGTGTCGTTGCGGGCGAGGACGTGCGCAGCGCACGACTGGAGAGCCACTTCGCGGCCATCGGCGAGGGCGCCATCGGTGCGGTGGTCGATTCCTACGGAATGGTCGCCCTCGCGGTGGACAGGGGATCCGCCGCCGAGGCCCTGCGCCTGCAGGCCGGGGACGCCGTGTATCTCTATGCCGGCGATGACGGCACCACGACGTCGGTCACCCTGCGTCCCGCGGGTCATTAGGCTCACACCCATGCGTCCCGCAACGACACTGACGATTGCCTTGTTGCTCGGGGTGATTCTCGTTGCCGGCATCGTCAACCTGATGATCCTGGGCTGACCGTGAACCTCTCCCACATCATTGACTCCCACCCGGAATCGTCCGTCGCGCTCATCAGCCACGGCCGGGAGACCACCTACGGCCAGCTGCGCCGCCAGGTGGCGGCACTGCGTTCCGAATTCCTGAAACTCGGCGTGCAGAAGGGCGAGTGCGTGGCACTGCTGTGCAGCAACACGCCGTATTTCGTGGTGTCGTACCTCGCCACGGTCGGCATCGGCGCCGTTGCGGCACCGTTGAACCCCACCAGCCCCGCGCCCGAGATCGAGAAGGAACTCATCGTCGTGCAGCCGGCCGTCGTGGTCGTCGAACCCGCGGCGATGGCGACGTGGTCGGGCATCACCAGCGACACCCGCCGCGCCGTGCGAACCGTTCTCGCCACCGAGGGCCACGGCATCGAGGGTGCCCACACGCTCGACGAGGTGTTCGCCACGGATGATTCCGCACCCGTCGTCGAGGTCGACCCGTCGGCACCCGCGGCGTACATGTTCACCAGCGGCACCGCCGGATCACCGAAGGCCGCCGTGCTGAGCCACGGGAACCTCATGTCGAACATCGAGCAATCGATGGATGCCGAGCACATGACACCGGCCGACGTCACGTTCGGCGTCCTGCCGATGTACCACATCTTCGGTCTGAACGTCATGCTCTGCACCACGCTCGCATCGGGCGCTCGCATCGTCCTGGTGCAGAGATTCGACCCGATGAGCACCATCGAGACCATCCGCGAGCGTGGCATCACCGTCATGCTCGGTGCGCCGAGCGTGTGGATGGCGCTGAACCAGTTGATCGATGTCGACTCAACTGCCTTCGATTCGGTGCGGCTCGCGCTGTCGGGTGCGGCAAAACTCCCGGAGCAGACGATCCAGTCGCTCAGCGCCCGCTTCGGCATCCAGGTGCTCGAGGGTTACGGGCTCACCGAGGCATCACCTGTGGTCACCACCGCGATCGACCTTCCGTTCACGCCGGGTTCCATCGGCCGGCCGATCAACGGGGTGCAGGTGCGCATCGTGGACGACAACGGCGATGATGCGTTCGTCGGCGACAGTGGCGAGATCTGGGTGAAGGGCCCGAACGTGTTCTCGGGCTACCTGAACGACCCCGAGGCAACCGCCCGCGTATTGACGGAGGACGGTTGGCTGAAGACCGGTGACATCGCCGTCGTCGACGAGAGCGGGAACATCTTCATGGTGGACCGCGCGAAGGATCTCATCATCGTGTCCGGCTTCAACGTCTTCCCGGCCGAGGTCGAGGACGTTCTGAAGTCGCACCCCAGCATCGTTGACGCTGCCGTCGTCGGCACGGCGCACCCGCACACGGGCGAGGCCGTCCGCGCGTACGTGGTGCCGGCCCCGGGTACGCACCTCGACGAGGACGCGGTGGTCGACCACTGCCGGCGGAACCTCGCGCGGTACAAGTGCCCGTCCAAGGTGCTGTTCGTGGACCAGGTCCCGCGCAACATGACGGGCAAGTTGCAGCGTTACTCGTTGCGCTGATTCGGTGACGACGCGGTCGCGTTGCTCGCGACCAGGAACCCGGCGAAGAGAACCGCGATGCCGAGCGCGAGCGTGATGGCGAAGGAACGGTCCGCCCCGAGGCGGCCCGAGAACGTGCCGCTTGCCGACAGGATCGCGGCACCAAGCGCGATCAGCACGTTGCCGAGGGCGAGCCTGCGCGGGGAGAACACGCTGCGTGTCGCCGATGCGGTGACCGCGGGGGTGGCACCGCGCAGCACACGCCATGCCGACCATGCAGCGCCGGCGAAGATGACCACTGCCGGCACCGCGGACCCCACTGCTGCAAGAACGCGTGGCAGTGCGTCGAAGTGTTCCTTGCCGGTCGGCATGACATGCGGGTCGATGACGCCGTGGATGGGGGCAGTGAGGACCACGCCCAGCGCGAAGCCCGTGAACACCAGCACCGAACGCATGGTGACGTCACCCGCGCGCCTGCCGCCGAGGAGGTAGACGGTCCCGAGACCGAGCCAGGGGACGTTGACCACGGCACCGAACGCGAAGAACATGCGGAACGACGCGGTGCTCCAGCCGCGGGCCTCGGCCCACCACAGGCTCATGGCGGCCACGAAGAACAGACCCATCGCCACCGTCCATGCCAGTTCGTGGGGGCGCCTGCGCCTGAGCCACCTGTCCAGGGTGCTCAGCCCGAAGGCCAGGGACACGACTCCGGACCCGGCAGCGAGTGCGGTGTTCAATGTCACGGCAGGAAAGGCTAGGCGCGGTGCCACGGAGTTTCCGCCCGAGGCCCGAACGCAATAGCGTTGTCTTCACATATGACGGACTCCCCCCGCCGCCGAATCCCCGAAGCCGCCGTCGGCCGACTTCCCATCTACCTGCGCATCCTCTCGGACCTCGCAGCTGATGGAACCACGCAAATCTCCAGTGACCAGCTCGCAGAGCTCGCCGGCGTGAACGCAGCGAAGGTGCGCAAGGACCTCTCGTACCTCGGCACCTACGGCACTCGTGGTGTCGGGTACGACGTGCAGTACCTCACGTACCAGATCCAGCGCGAACTCGGGCTGAACCAGTCGTGGCCGGTGCTCATCGTCGGCGCCGGCAATCTTGGCCAGGCACTTGCGAACTACGCGGGAATCACCGAGCGCGGTTTCCACATCGTCGGGATCGTAGACAAGGACGAGACGAAGATCGGCACCGTCGTGGGCGGCGTGCGCGTCAAGCACGCGGACGAGCTGCAGCAGATCGCACAGGCCAAGGGTGTCAGCATCGGCATCGTGGCCACCCCGGCCGGGCAGGCCCAGGAGGCAGCAGACGCGCTGGTCAAGGCCGGCATCGGGTCCATCCTGAACTTCGCCCCCACCGTCCTCGCGGTGCCCCGTGGGGTCAACGTGCGAAAGGTCGATCTGGCCCTGGAACTGCAGATTCTGAGTTATTACGAGCAGTGCCGCGCCGAGGGCAACTCCTCTGGTGACCAGACGACCCCCGTGAGTGCCTAGGGTTTCTCCGTGTCCATCGTCGTCATCGGCATCAACCACCGCACGTCGCCGGTGAACCTGCTGGAGAAGATGACGATCGCCGACTCCGCAATGCCGAAGGCGCTGCACAGTCTCAGCGTCCGCGACGACATCCGCGAGGTCGTGGTCCTCTCCACGTGCAACCGCACGGAGGTGTACGCGGTTGCCGAGCGGTTCCACGGTGCCTACGACGACATCCGTGACTTCTTCTGCGAGACGAGCGGCCTCACGAGTGACGAGGTCACCCCGCACCTGTTCAGCCAGCACGACGAAGCCGCCATCTCGCACCTCTTCGAGGTGGCAGCCGGTCTCGATTCCGCCGTTCTCGGCGAGGTGGAGGTCATCGGTCAGGTGCGCGACGCATGGGAGCGCGCCATGTCCGAGGGTGTCTCCCGCAGTTCACTGAACCTTCTCTTCCGTTACGCGCTGGAAGTGGGCAAGCGTGCCCGCACCGAGACCGGTATCAGCAGGTCGACGGCGTCCGTGTCGCATGCGGCGGTCGAGATGGCACACGACATCCTCGGCACGCTGGAGGGCAAGCACGTTCTGGTGGTCGGCGCGGGCGAGATGGGCGAGGGCGTCGCCACGGCGCTGTCCCGCGAGGGTGCAGGCTCTGTTGCGGTCATCAACCGCACCGCATCGCGCGGCGAGGCTCTCGCCGACAAGGTGGGCGCTCGGCTGTCGCAGTTCGACAACCTCGAGACCGAGGTCTCCGCGGCGGATGTCATCGTGTCCTGCACCGGCTCCGGGTCTGCTGTGCTGACTGCATCGATGGTGCGCACGGCACGAAAGGGAATCGACTCGCCCTTGCTGATCGTGGACATCGCGCTCCCGCGCGACGTCGACCCCGCGGTCGGGAACATCGACGGTGTCACGCTTCGCGACCTCGACCACCTGAAGGAATGGGCCAACCGCGGACTGGAGAAGCGCGCCGCCGAGGTCGACCAGGTTCGGTCCATCGTCGGCGAGGAGACCGAGCGCTTCGTCCTCGAGCAGGCGCAGCGCCAGGCTGCACCGCTCATCTCGCAGTTGCGCGAGGCGGTGGACGCCATCCGCACCGCCGAGATCGAACGTCTTGCCGGCCGCATGGCCGACTTCACCGAGGAGCAGCGCGAGACCGTAGAGACGATCACACGCGGCATCGTCGCCAAGTTGCTGCACAACCCGTCGGTCAGTCTCCGCGAGGCGGCAGGCAGTGCCCAGGGCGAGCGTCTCTCCGCGGCGGTCCGCGATTTGTTTAACCTGCACTGACACGCCGTATGCAGACCATCCGTATCGCGACACGGGGCAGTGCCCAGGCACGCACCCAGGCAGAGGCGGTCGGTGCCGCCGTGGAGGCGTCCAATCCCGGTGTCACCGTCGAGTACGTGTTCATCGAGACGCAGGGCGACGTCAACCAGGCCACGCCGTTGCACCAGATGGGCGGCCAGGGCATCTTCGTGAAGGAGGTGCAGCGCGCCGTCCTCGACGGTCGCGCCGACGTGGCGGTGCACAGCGCGAAGGACCTCCCGTCACAACAGGCCGACGGGCTGTTCATCGCGGCGTTCACCGAGCGCCGCGCACCGAACGACGTGCTCGTCGGCAGGTCGCTCGACGAACTTGCCCACGGTGCCACGGTCGCCACGGGTTCCGTGCGACGCCGCGCGCAGTTGAGCCGTGTGCGCCCCGACCTGAACTTCGTGGAGCTGCGCGGGAACATCCAGACGCGCCTGTCGAAGCTGCCCGAGAACGGGTCGATCGTGATGGCACAGGCGGCCCTGGAGATCCTCGGTCTCACCGACCGCATCGCCCAGGTGCTCGACCTCGACACCGCGGTCCCGATGGTGGGCCAGGGTTGCGTGGCGGTGGAGACACGTGTCGACGACGACGCAACGATCGCCGCCGTGATGTCCATCGACCACGCGGACACACGACGTGCCGTGGAGGCCGAGCGTGCGTTCCTCCTCGAACTCGGCGCCGGTTGTTCTCTCCCCGTCGCGGCCCACATGGACACAGACGGAACGTTCCGTGCGTTCATGGCGAACGACACGGACAGCGTGCAGCTGGTCGGTCATGTCGCCGATGCCGATGACCATCGCATCGTCGGCGTCGCCACGGCTGTGCAGTGCCGCAGGATCCTGGCGGGTGAATCACCCGATGAGTGACGCGCTCGACGGAAGGTCCGTCGTGATCACCAGGTCGGCATCACAGAACGCGTCATTGCGCATGCTGCTGGAGGCGCGCGGTGCGGCCGTCATCGAGGTGCCGCTCATCGCCATCGAGGAACCGGAGGACGACGGACGCGACCGTGACGAGATGCTGCAGCGTCTGCACGAGTTCGACTGGGTCGTCGTCACATCCACGAACGGAGCCGACCGCGTGGCGCCGTTCGTCTCGGCCGCGCATGCCGCCGGCGACAACGAGCATTTCCCCCAGTTCGCCGCCGTGGGTGAGGCGACGGCACAGTCCCTGCAGACGAATGTCCGCCTGGTTGCCGAGCCTGCCAGGGCGTCGGTTCTCGCCGGTCAGTTTCCCGACGGTCCCGGTTCGGTTCTCGTCGTGCAGGGGAACCTCGCCGATGACGAACTGCCGGCAGCGCTCGGTGCGAAGGGTTGGTCCGTCACCAAGGTCGTTGCGTACCGCACTGTGCAGCTTCGTCCCACCCCGGAGATGATGGAGACGGCACTGCGGTCCGATGTTCTCCTCCTCGCCTCGGGCAGCGCGGCGACCGCGTGGGTCGATGCGTTCGGTGTGACGACACCCCCGGTGGTGGCGAGCATCGGGCCGTCCACCACGAAAGTGGCCGAGAGGCTGGGGATCGCCGTGACGACGACTGCCACCGAGCAGTCCCTCGGGGCGTTGATTGAGGCTGCCGCCAATAGCATCGGGGCGTGACTTTCCCCGTCTCGCGCCCCCGCCGCCTGCGGACGTCCCCGGCACTCCGTGACCTCGTCGCGGAGACGCGTCTGCACACGAGCGACCTCGTGGCACCGTTGTTCGTGCGCGAGGGAATCACGGAGGCGCAGCCAATCGGGTCGCTGCCCGGGGTGGAACAGCACACTCTCGATTCGCTGTCGCGGGAGGTGCGCGAGCTCGTCGGCCTCGGCATCCGCAGCGTCATCCTGTTCGGCGTCCCCGCCACGAAGGACGAGACCGGCAGTGGTGCGTACGACCCGGACGGCATCGCCCAGAGGGCGCTCGCACGCCTGCGCGCCGAGCACGGGGACAATCTCGTCGTCATGTCCGACCTCTGCGTGGACGAGTACACCTCGCACGGTCACTGCGGCGTGCTGGACAAGAACGGCAACGTCGACAACGACCTCACCCTCGACATCTACTGCCGCGCGGCCCTCGCCCAGGCGAACGCAGGTGCCCATGTCGTCGCGCCGAGCGGGATGATGGACGGCCAGGTGGGTGCCATCCGGGCGGCCCTCGACGGCGCCGGCCACGGCGATGTCGCGATCATGGCCTACTCCGCCAAGTACGCATCCGGTCTGTACGGACCGTTCCGTGACGCCGTCGACGTGCAGATCGCCGGCGGCGGCGACCGCAAGGGGTACCAACAGGACTGGCGCAACGTGCGCGAGAGCCTGCGCGAGGTGCGCGAGGACATCGAGCAGGGCGCCGACATCGTCATGGTGAAGCCCGCCGTGACGTACCTCGACGTGATCTCGCAGGTTCGCGGCATCACCGACCTCCCGGTTGCGGCGTACCACGTGAGCGGTGAGTACTCCATGATCAAGGCGGCCGCCGCGAACGGCTGGATCGACCATGACGTCGTCGCGATGGAGCAGCTCACCGCGGTGAAGCGCGCGGGCGCCGACATCATCCTCACGTACTTCGCCCGCTGGTTCGCCGAACTGTCGAACCGCTGACCGTCATGTCCCAGTCGATCCCGTTCTGTGATGCCGCGTCGTGCGAGAAGGCCGGTTGCACCGCAACGGTGTGCCGTGGCCTCGGCATGGCATCGAACGATGCCGTCTTCGAACGGTCCGCGCTGGCGATTCCCGGCGGTGTGAACTCGTCCATCCGCGCGTTCCGGTCCGTCGGTGGCCGTCCGTACATCGTGTCGCGTGCCGAGGGTGCGCGCGTGTGGGACGTCGAGGGCAACGAACTGATTGACCTGGTGCAGAGCTACGGCGCGATCATCCTGGGGCACGCACACCCGAAGGTCACCGAGGCCATCCGTGCCGCTGCGGGTGACGGAACGTCCTACGGCGCGCCGACGCCGCGCGAGATGAAGCTCGCAGAGGCAATCCGTGAACGCGTGCCGTCGTGCGAGCGCGTCCGTTTCATGAACAGCGGCACCGAGGCGACGAGCACGGCCGTCCGTCTGGCTCGTGGTGTCACCGGCCGAAAGCGCATCGTCACGTTCCACGGCAACTTCCACGGCGCGACCGACGCGTTGCTCGCGGCCGGCGGCAGCGGACTCGCCACGCTCGGTCTGCCCGGAACCGCCGGTGTCCCCGAGGAGGCCGTCGCGAACACCTGGGTGCTGCCGTACAACGAGGTGCCGACACTCGACAACGACGTCGCTGCCGTCTTCGTGGAACCGGTCGCGGCGAACATGGGTGTCGTCGCGCCTGCGCCGGGGTTCCTGGCCGGTCTGCGTGCGGAGTGCGACCGGGTCGGGGCTCTCCTCGTGTTCGACGAGGTGATCACCGGTTTCCGTCTCGCGCGCGGTGGCGCGCAGGCAAAGTACGACGTGCGTGCCGACATGACGTGCTTCGGCAAGGTCATCGGGGGTGGACTCCCCATCGGTGCGGTCGGCGGCCGTCGGGACATCATGGAGAACCTGTCGCCGCTCGGGTCGGTGTTCCACGCCGGCACCCTTGCGGGCAACCCGCTCGCCACCGCCGCCGGGCTCGCCGCACTGAACGAACTCACCGACGATCTCTACATCGAGTTGCTCGCCCGAGCGCGCCGGCTCTCGGCGATGCTGCGTGACTCGTTCGCATCACACGGAATACCCGCGCAGTTCCCCGTCGTCGGCACTCTCGTCGGCATGTACTTCGGTGATGCGCTCGACAGGGCACCGGCGAACTTCGCGGAGGCGAAGACCACCGACGAGGCTCTCTACGCCCGCGTGTTCCATGCTTTGCTCTCGCATGGAGTCGCCCTTGCACCCGGCGCGTACGAAGCCCTGTTCGTGGGAGCGGCGCATGATGACGTGTTGCTCGACGAACTCGCCACCCGCGTGGACGCGGCATTGCGTAGCCTCTCTGCGTGACCCGACGACTGCCCGCAATCCTGGCGATCCTTGCGCTCGCGGCCATGGGTGTGCTCGGTCTCAGGTCCCTGACGCAGAAAACCACTGTGGCGACCGGGCCGATGCAGCACCGCATCGATCTCGTCGCGAACGTCGAGGCCATCACCACTGATGCCGGGTGGAACATGGACGGCGGGCGCACCCACGGTGCCGCACGTTTCACTCTCGACGACCTGCGCACTCTGACCGTTCCCGACGGCACGAATGTCGCTGACTACGGGCTCATGCCGGCGTGCGGCGATCTCCTCACGCAGAAAGCGTGCGTCCTCCTGGCCGACATGCTGGGTGAATCAGTCGTGTGGTTCGCACTCGTGCCCGCCGACACCGTCGCACCGACTACGGAGCTGGTCATGCCGGGGTTCACGGACATGCAGGAGAACGGTGACGAGGCCGTGTTCCCCAACGGCTGGGTGATGAAACTCGCGACACCGACGAAGCGCACGTGCGCTGACACGGACACGTCGAGCCTTCGTGACTTCATCACACGGTTCAACGGTGACGCCGCTCGTTCGGTTGTCGACCTGACCACGGACCGGATCGTCCGTGTGGAATGCGTGAAGTGACGCCATGGCGGGTGTTCGCGTCCTGACCGTCGACGACTGGTCCGCGTACAGGACAATCAGGCTCGACGCCCTCCGTACCGACCCGGACGCATTCGGGTCGTCGCTCGACCAGGAGTCAGCGTTCACCGAAGAGGAATGGCGCGCGCGCGTCACACCACCGGGCGGGGCGGTGTTCGCGGTGGATGACGGAAGCGGAATCGTCGCAACCGGTGCCGTGATCACGGACTGGACGGATCCGGCTGTCCGTGTGCTCGTCGCCATGTGGACCGATGCGGTGCACAGGGGTCTCGGCCACGGACGGAGGATCGTGGAGGCAGCAATCGAGCACGCTCGTGGGACAGGTGCCGTGTCAATCCGGTGTTCCGTCACGGAGGGAAACGACGGGGCTGCGCGGCTGTACGAATCATGCGGGTTCGTCCGCACCGGTGAGACGGAGCAACGAGAGTCGGACGGACTGTGCCACGCGCACCTGGAACTCAGGTTGCGGGACTGACGACGCCGGGTGAAGTTGTTGCGTCAGGCGTTCGGGAACGCCCGGGCAATCTGGGCGGCTGCCTTGTAGGCAACCTCTGCCGGGCCCTTCTCGTCCTCGCGCAGGAGGTTCGCCATGATGCGCAGCACCCATTCCATGAGCGTGCGGCTCTGCATGCCGACCCGTGACAGTTCGCGCATCAATGCGGGGCGCCCGATGATGCGCGCGAACAGGCGCGCAACCTTGAAGTACTGGCCGTACTCATCGTCGACGAGTTGCTGGTAGCGCTGCAGTGCTGCCGCGTTGCCGGTGCTGAGCGCCTCGGCGATCACCTCGGCGGCCATGCGTGCCGTCTCGTACGCGTAGTCGATTCCCTCACCGTTGAACGGGTTCACCGACCCCGCGGCATCGCCCACCACGATGTACGTGGGTCCCACCTTCGGTCCCACGGATCCACCCATCGGGATGCGACCGCTCGTCGCTCGTTGCGTCGGTCTGTCGGGGTCGATGCCCCAGTCGTCGGCCACCATGTGGGCGTACGCGTCGAGGAGATGGGTCGTGTTCACGCTCTTGAAGTCGCGGAACGTGGAGAGGAGACCGACACCGATGTTGATGGTGCCGTCACCCACCGGGAAGATCCATCCGTACCCGGGCATCGAGTTGCCGTTGCGGTCCTTCACGTCGAGCGCCGACTCGATCCACGGTTCTGCGTGTCGCGGGCTCTCCCAGTACGTGCGGATCGCCGTGCCGTAGGGCATCTGCTTCGCCCGCGAAGTGCCGAGCGCACGGCCGAAACGCGAGTTCGCGCCGTCGGCGACGATCACGTAATGCGCGCGCAGTTCGAAGGTGGAATGCGTCTCCTTGTCGGTGACAACTGCGCCGCGCAACAGGCCGCGCTCGAGGATCGGTTGGTGGGCCTCGTGGCCCTGCAGCAGTTCCGCGCCGGCAGCCTCGGCGTTCGTGGCGACCATGTGATCGAGCTCGCGCCGGCGCACGACGTATCCGTGCTGCGGGTAGACCGAGTGCGAGGGCCACTGCAGTTCGAGTGCCTTGCCGTGCGCGGTGGCGCGCAGTCCCTCGTAGCGGTGGTATCTCGACAGCGAATCACCGAGACCCATGTCGACGATCTGCTTGACCGCCCGCGGCGTGAGGCCGTCGCCGCACGTCTTGTCACGCGGGAACGTCTTCTTCTCCACGATGGTCACGCGCTTGCCGGCCTTCGCGAGCCAGTAACCGGCCGATGCACCCGCGGGTCCGCCACCGATGATGAGGACGTCCGTTTCGCGCGCGGGCGCGTTCGGGGTTGCGACGAGGGGAGTGTCTTCCATTGTGAACCGACCTTCGGGGGAAAGGTCAGGTCACGATACGGGGATTACTTTGCGATTGACGGGCGCGGCTCTGTGCCGACTGTCCCAGGCTTCGCTTCCAGTGCGGAGAAGTCCTTCTCGATCGTGTCGAACGACGTTGCGCCCGTCTCGAGTGCCTTGAAGATCTCCGAGTCAGGTGAGCACCAGGTCTCGTACTCGGTCTTCCACATGTCGCTCGTGGGGTCGGCGCCCGACAGGTCGTAACGGATGTGGCAGACCACGCCGAGAATCTCGGCCTCGGTCAGCGCGCCACCGGCCTTCTCGCCCTGCATGGGCATCGGGTTGCCGTTGTAGGAGAGCGGGGCGTGGGCGCCACCCTCGCGGTTCGGGTTGCCGTAGACCTTGAGACCCGCCGCCACGAAGCGCTGGCTGCCGTTGTAGACGAAGTTCAGCATGTCCTCGATCTTCGGGAAGGTCTTCAGGACCTCGCCCTGGTAGAGAACCCGGCCGGCGCCGCCAGCACCGTCGGCGCCGTGACATCCGGCACACCCTGAATAGACCGCGGTCCCGACCGACAGGGGGCCGGCCTCGACCTTTTTGGAGGGGGTCAGGGCAACCAGGTACAGAAGGGCCCAAATTGGCAGCAAAGCCAAGCCAGACATGGCCCAGAAGGGGATTTTCTTACGAGACTTAGCAGCCGCCACATAGGCCGGATCGGGCTTGGCAGCCTTGGGGGCCGGGGCTGCAGATGCCTTGGCGGGGGCCGATTCTGCCTTGGCAGGAGCCGAGCTGGTCGCGGCCGGGGTGTCGCCGGATGCGTCGCCCGAGGCAGCCGCACGGCGGGCCTTGGAGCGATTCAGAAGGTGCTCGGGGATCTCGGTCACTGCGTTACCTCAAACTGGCGATTTTTGTTGTGTGACCCGGTGGGTCAAAACCTCGATTGGTGAGTGGGCAAACATGCGCGTACCCGAGACACCGACCCCCACGATAGACAACGGAACAGGGCGCCGGGCAATTAATCGGTCACACGTCGGGAACATGCCCAACATGCTTGTGAACATGCGCAATCGTGACACTCGGCGTACGAGCGAAATGGCTTCCCGCAGGGGGTGCGTGGCTAGTGTTCTATGTGCCTAGGCATGTGCCCTGGCTCATCTGTCCACAGCAACCGGAGAAATTACGAGCATCCATGATTGCGATTGACATCCTCAGGTGGCCCGGAGTGAACCAGGCGTTCATCGTCTCCTTCGTGATCACCACGGGCATGGCCCTGGCCGTGATTCCGTTCGGGAAGCGCCGTCCTGCTGATCGCAAGTCGACATGGGGCGAGGCCCTCGTGGGGGCTGTGTACGTGTTCTTCACGATGTTCCTGGCGTTCGGCGTGGTGCCGCACCAGTTCATCGCCCATGCGGACAAGGAACTCGGCTGGCGCAAGGACAAGATGCTGTACGGCCCGTTCGACATCCTGAAGGCGAAGGCCCTCGGGGGGCACTTCCCCTTCACGCTGTCCTACGAAGCAGTCCGCGACATCATCACCCTCGTGATCCACGGTTTCTACATCGGGCTCATGGTGTACCTGTTCGTGTGGTGGCAGAAGCGCGGCGAGAAGGCCGCAAACAAGCAGATCGAGACGTCCACGTATGGCCGTCCGTTGGTGCGGAAGGCATAGCCAATGGCACGCACCGATGCGAACCCGCCGATGCCGGAATGGTCGACGGAGTACCAGCTCGTCGAGGTCGACCACGACTATCTCGCGAAGGCCGTGAAGCCGAAGCAGTTCATCCACATCGACCAGAGCGAATGCATCATGTGCGAGGGCTGCGTCGACATCTGCCCGTGGAAGTGCATCCACATGGTGACGCCCGATGCCATCGCAGAGGCCCAGGGCACCGAGCTGCCCGGCATGGACCCGTCCGACAACGTGATCTTCCTGATCGACGACGACGTCTGCACGCGGTGCGCCCTGTGCGTTGACCGCTGCCCGACCGGTGTCATCATCCTCGGAAAGGCGGCAGCGCCCGCTCCCGAGGGTGATTCCCATACCCGTACCAACAACCACGGCTACGCCTACGGCATGCGCCTCTGAGGTGATTCACAATGGCAAAAGTGCTTGACAACCCCCGCCCGACAGTGAAGGAGCGACTCGCCAAGATCGGCGAACAGGTCCAGGGCAGCCAGGCGTGGAACTCGATCTTCCGTCCCGGTTCGATCTTCCGCAAGGGCTACACCGACAGCCCGCGCAACCGCTCGTACGTGATCATGAACTCGGTCCTGTACCACCTGCACCCGGTGAAGGTGAAGCGACACGCGGTGAAGGTGTCGTACACGCTGTGCCTCGGCGGACTCTCGTTCTTCCTGTTCATCGTTCTGACGGTCACGGGAATCTTCCTGATGTTCTTCTACCGACCGACCGGCGCGAACGCCTGGCAGGACATCCAGACGCTGCAGACGTCGGTGACGTTCGGTCTGTTGATCAGGAACATGCACAGATGGGGCGCCCACTTGATGGTGCTCTCGGTGTTCCTGCACATGGCGCGCGTCTTCTACCACGGTGCGTACAAGCCGCCGCGCGAGTTCAACTGGGTGATCGGTGTCGTCCTTCTGACGCTCACACTGCTGCTGTCCTTCACCGGTTACCTGCTCCCGTGGGACCAGCTGGCCCTGTGGGCGGTCACGGTGGGCACGAACATGATGGGGTACTCACCGCTCGTCGGCAACCAGGTGCGGTTCGTGCTCCTCGGCGGTGTCGAGATCGGCAACGAGACGCTCCTGCGTTGGTACGTGCTCCACGTCATCATGCTCCCGTTCGTCATCATCATCTTCATGGCCATCCACTTCTGGCGCGTCCGCAAGGACGGCGGAATCTCCGGACCTCTGTGATCGCGAGGAACACGAATGACTGAGATCCCTGAACACCTCCTCAAGCGGGCACAAGCAGCCCGTGACAAGGCAGCGGGTGCATCCGCTTCCGGCGATGCCGGCGGCGACCGCATTCCCGACCAGTTGCTCGACCGCACGAAGGCCGCCGGTGACGGCGCTGCCGCCGTCGTCGCAGCCGCACCCGCGGGTGCCGGCGTTCCCGTCGGTGCAGGCCCCGGCGGTCACACGCAGCGATTGCTGACCGTCGTCAAGTCCGGCTCCATCCAGGAGGCAAAGGC